>Ga0180433_10001495_pt1 | contig 38855 bp, 60 predicted proteins | sample SS_ome_8_FD_132980 | JGI IMG/M metagenome (GOLD analysis project Ga0180433, IMG submission 132980) | Hypersaline lake sediment archaeal communities from the Salton Sea, California, USA - SS_1_D_1 metaG | ecosystem: Environmental > Aquatic > Non-marine Saline and Alkaline > Hypersaline >... | reverse complement strand
TTAGAAAATAATGAATTAGAAAATAATGAATTAGAAAATAATGAATTAGAAAATAATGAATTAGTAAGTAATTTTAGCAATAATATAATTCAAAATTCAATATCAAATATATTAGAAATATTAGAAAATAGATATGAACAAGAACAATTACAAGAAGCAATTATGCAAAGTATAAGAAATTAAATAAATTTAAATATTATTATAATATATAATGCCAAGCGCGTGGATTCAACATGTTTTAAAAGTTAAAAAAGAAAAAAAATTAAGTTTTAAAGAAGCATTAAAACAAGCAAAAAAAACTTATAAATCATCAAGCAATCCTAAAGAAAAAAAAGGAACACGTAAAAAAAGAAAAAGTCGTGGTCATAAAAAAAAAGGTTGCAGATCTAGATAAATAAAAATTCTATTATAATATAATATTATAATAGAATGACAAAAAGTAATAAAATATGGAAAAATTTATTAAAAAAAACAATAAAATCCAATCCAAAAAGTTCTGTTAAAAATATTCTTTTAAAAACAAAAAAAAAATTTCGTAAATATAATAAAAAATTATTAAAAATTAATAATTAAACTTTATTTATTAATAAAAAAATATAAATTAGGAATAATTTTTGTAGTAATATATTTATATTCAGAATTATTTAAAGAAAAATTTAAATATGTTCCTGATATAGAATTAGGAAAATTTTGATTAAAAGTATTATATAAAATTTCTTTTAAAGTAGCAATAGAAGGACGTTTTGTAGGATTAGGTGATAAACTATATAATAATAGTTGAATAATTATTAATAAAATTGCTTCCTCATTTTTAAGACTAGAAGAATCTCTAAGTTTATAAATAAACTCTTTTAAAAATGAAATACTTAATGAATAAGTATCCCAAGTAGATCTATATTTAAATAATTCTTTAATAATATAATCATTATCTTTATCAATAAATCTTGAATAAAAACTATATAAATTTTGAAAATATTTTTTTTTAAAATCTAAACTAAATAAATACCAAATATTCATTCCTTCAACAATCTCCTCTAAAATATTTTCCAATACAGATTTTGTTATAATATTTTTATTATCCTTATGATTGTCAACTATATATGAAATAATTTGTATTTCAGGACACCAAACATAGTATTGAGGCGCATAAATATAAAAAAATTTTTTCAAACTATAAATAGATGAATATGTTTCTATATCACTAAAAGAAAAAGATAAACCAAAATCAATAATTATCGGTTTTTTTTTAAGTGAATTATATACAATATTTTCAAATTTAATATCATAATGACAAATATTTATATTATACAAAATCTGTAAAGAATTTAATAAATAATAATAACTATTAAGTAAAATAATAACATATAATTCATTTTCTCTTAAAGTTCCAATATAATTTTTAAATTCAGGTCCTTTAACATAAGGAATAGTAGATAAAATAAAATTACTATTATCTTTAATAATTTCACAATCTTTTAATAATGATTTATTATCAAAAGAAGCAATATTAATTTTACAAGATTTAATAATTGGAGCAAAATAAAATTCATAATATGGAATTTTAGTTATTATTTTTCCTATATTTAATTCTCTACTAACATATTTATCAAATATCTGAATTTTAGAAACATTTTTTTTACTAGATACAACTTTTCCCTCACAATTAAACTGTGGATAATATACACAACCAAATCCACCTTCCCCAATTAATTTACTCATATACATGAATAATATATTTTAATTATGAGTTATAAATTGATAATATCTATTTTTATATGCTTTTTTAATTTTATTAGAAATATTATTACTACTAATATCATTATATTCACTAATTAATATTTGAATCTCTCTCTTAATTTCTTCTGTAAACGTATTACAAAAATTAGTATAAGCATTTGCTGGAGTAAAATCAGATTTATTAATATTAGATTTAATATGCTGATCCATTAAATCTAATATTAATATACTTAATGTAATATAATCTCTTTTTTTTTCATGTTTATTAGATTTTTCAACAATTTGTTCAGAATTCGTATTAGATGTGATTAAAGCTTTATTTCTAAAATAATAACGAGCAGATTTAAATAATTTATCATCAATATTACCTTTATAATTTAAATCTTGTAATCTTGCTTTTTCTTCATTAATAACTTGAATATTGCTATTATAAAATATATCCCATGCTTCTCGAAAATCAGAACGATCATCAAATTGATGTAATTTTGAAAAATTACTAATTAATTCTGTAATTTCATTAGAAAATTTATATCTATAAATATTTGGCATTATTTAATATAATTTATACTGTTAATAGTAATTCAATTTTACAATAATTTATAAAAATAAAAATATTATATTTAAATAAAATATGTTTGAAATTAAAATCATTTCCTATCTAGATATTAATAATGAATATATAAAAATTTTAATAATAACACCAACACCAACAGGTAATTTAAAATCAATAACAAAACAAATAACATATAATAAATTATCACCATTTCAAACAAATAATAGATGTTCTCAGCAATGTTTATATGCTATCATGGATTTTCATGATAGAAATAAATTTTTATGTATATCACAAATAACACAATTATATAATTATTTAATACTAAATGGATATACAATAAACGAGTCTTTTACCAAGTTAATGCAAAAAAATAATATAGATCCAAATTCTCAATTATTATTTTATATTAATTAAATAAAATTGAATTAGTATTTTCTCTATATTAATATTTATAAATGAAAAATAAAGATGATAATAAAGAGAGAAACAAATTAATAAAAGAATATATTGATCAATTAAGTGAAGATGAAAAAATTGTTTTAGGGATTGCAGAAAAACAATTAAAAAGTTCTTTTTCAATCGAAAAAAGTATAGGATTTTTATCATGGATTAAAAATAAAGATTTGAAAAAATAATTTAAAAAAATTTATCTTTAGTAATAAAAATGCAGGCCGTTGAGAAAGAGTGTTGTGAGACTTCGTGTGACAATTCTGATAAGAATTCAAAATTCTTAAGACCATATGAGAGTCCTTTAATTATTGAATCCACCGAATATCATGCGGTAGTTAATAAATTACGTAGCTTTTTTTTAAGTAAAAATTTTATTGAAGTTTCAACCCAAAATAGATTAAGTATATTAGCTGCTTGTGAAGATCCTTTCAATGTAGCATGTTATGATTATGCAGATTTAAAATGGCCTCTTCCACAAACTGGACAAATGTGGTTAGAATATGAACTTTTAAAAAAACCAGATGTAGCAGGATACTTTTGTTTAACAACCAGTTACAGACTTGAAAAAAATCCAGTAGAAGGTCGACATGATATTATCTTCCCACTATTTGAATTTGAAACACATGGTGGTATGGAAACACTAATTGAACTTGAAAAAGAACTATTAGAACATCTAGGATATGACAAAGAAAAATTTATGGTAAAAAGATATGAAGATATAGCTACAGATATGGAAACAAAAGAATTAGAGCATGAACATGAAACAAAATTATATGAAGAGCATTCTCCAACATATTTTATTACAGATTTTCCTTAATTTACATCACCATTTTGGAATATGAAACGTTATGAAGATACAGAGGGAGCTAAGAAAGTAGATGTTATCTTAAGTGGACAAGAGACTATTGGTTCAGCAGAAAGAGAAGATAACAAAGAAGAAATGCTTAAAAGATTTAAGACAATTATGGATGGTAGTTATAGAGAAAAATTATATGAACTATTTGGACAAGAAAGAACAGATGCAGAGATGGATGATTATCTAAAATTAAATTTCTTTAAGAGATGTGGAGGAGGTATTGGAGTAACAAGACTATTAAGATCAATGAAATTAGAAAAATTAATTTAAAAATAAAAAATCAGTATATTAAAATTAATAAATTTATTTTTTTATTAAAAAAGCTTTTTGAACTATTTTTTTAGTATGACGATTTTTTAATAATAAAAAATTATTTGTTTCTTTTGCAATATATAATTTTTTAAATAAAGATGGATTAGATAATGCTAATTCTTTCATAGATAATGCACAAGTATTACAACATGTTCTAAAATAATAATTTTTATTTTTATATTTAAGTCGATGTCTTCTAGTTGTAGTAGCATATTTACCATTAATAGGTAGCATATGAGGACAACAAACTGTCATATTTTTACTTTTACAAGTTTTATTTTTACTATTTTTTAAAACTTTTTTAGTTTTATTCATATATATATTATAATATATTATAAATTACAGATCTAATTGGCACCTACATAAAATATATCTTGAGTAACCACAATATAAACAACCTTCTTTACATAATTTACAAGGAATAATTCCAGCTCCTTTACAAATAGGACAAACATATCCATGATCTAATGAAATATTTTGAGGAATTTTATTAATATTATATTTATTAATAACATCATCATAAGCAGGCATACTATATTTTCTTAATATAACTGGAATTAGAGATTTATTTACCAACGTTTTTGCAACCCTATACATTATTAATAAATTAATAATGTATTTAAATTAAATCAATTTTATTATATTATTAAAATATTAATTATTTTTTTTAAAATCTTTAAAATTAATTTCTTTTATTTTTTTATTTTTTGCCGCTTCTCTCTCTTTAATTTTATTTTTCTCAATTAAATTTTTAATTTTACCTTTTTTAATATATTTATTACTTTTTTCTGGAACAATATAAATATTACTATTTTCAGGTAATTTTTTATTTTTAGATATAGCATAAACAGAATTAATTTGATTATTTTGAGATTGTTGTTTTCTCTCAAAATATAAATCTCGTGCCTTAAAAAGTTGTTCTTTATAATCTATATATAATGATTTACAATTATATTCAATAACAAATAATCTTGAAACAACTTCTAAATATTTATAGGGAATTTCCTCATCTGAATAATAAATAAAAGCATCATGATTATAATCATATGATAATTTAACTAATCCCAAAGGTGTAACTTCATCAATAAAATTATTTTTTAAGTTTATTAATTCTTCTGTAGATAAATTAGTAGATGATAATAATTTAATTTTATCATTAGCTTTATCTAAATATGTATCTAAAGTAATTGATAAATTATTATAATTATTTTTTTTAAAATTTATATTTTTACACTTATAAAATATTGCTAAAATAAAAATTATACTAGTATTAAATATAAAAAAATATATAGTATTATTACTATTAATTTCTTTTATTTCTTGAATTAAAGATAAATTAAAAAATCTAGAAATATTAAAATTATTTTCTTGAATTAAAGATAAATTAAAAAATCTAGAAATATTAAAATTATTTTCTTGAATTAAAGATAAATTAAAAAATTCAGAAATAGTAAAATTATTATTCATAATAATAAAAATATATAAATAAATTTTAAGTATTTTAAAATTTATTTATATATATTAATGACAATATTAATAGAAATTAGTGCTAATATGAAAAATATTAATTCTTTAACTAATATTAATAATAATTTAAATAACTTAGCAAAAAAGTATAATTCTTCATTATCTTATTCAAATCACGAAATTGAAGGAATAGGGAATAAAATATTTAAACATTATTATATTTTTTCCTTACAATTTGAAAGTATAAATGATATAGATTATGAAGAATTATTAAAAGAAATTAAATTAATTAAAAGTATAAAAATTGAAAATATCTATAATAATAATAAAAATATATTAAAATAAATTATTTTTATTTACTCTTTTTTGTATTATTTTTTTTATATTTTTTTCTCTTAATTGTTTTATTTTTAATATCTTCAAAACCTATTTTAAGTGGCATTAATTTAATTAACTCTTTAGAATCTAAATTATCTAGATTATCTTTTATATCAAAATCTTCTTTTAATCTATCAACCATTTTTCGACTAGAAGTTAATTGAGCAAATAAAGCATGAATAAATTCTTGATCTGGAGGCTCATTATTACAATCTTTAATTAAAAATTGATCATTATTACCATATATTTCAGTGCATGAATCTTGAACAACATTATTATTAACAATTAATTGATTAGATTGCTTATTAAAAGTTGTCAATGACATATATATTATTTTCTTATTTTATTTATTTTATTTATTTATTTATTTATTTATTTATTTTATTTTATTAATATTTATTAAATATGTTAAATTCACTATTAAATATTGATTCAAGTATATTAAATACTGAAAAACCTGAAAATAAAAAAAAAAATAAATTATTAATTGATAAACATTTCTCTCCTAGTTGGGTAAATATGTATTTTAAAAAATAAATTTAATAAATAATAATTATTTATTAAATGATATTATATATAAAATGGAAAAACATAAAATCACAGTTAAAAAAAAAATAAAAAGTTTTAATACTCCAGTTAAAAAAGAAAAATTGAATATAAAAAATTCTGACTTAAAAAAAGAAGAAAAAGAAGAAGAAGAAATGACAGAAAAAAAAATATATAATGAAGATTTTATAAATATTTTAGATCAACTTAAATATATACAAACTGGACTAGGTGATACTTTTAGGGCAGCCGCATACAGTAAAGCTGAAGAAGAACTTATTAAATATAAAGAACCAATTTATACAGTAGAACAAATTAAACATCTTCCCCATATAGGAAAAACAATAGTTGAAAAATTAAATGAATATGTAAAAACAGGCCAACTTAAAGCTATTGAAAAAGAAAAAGATAATCCCATCTTATTTCTAACACAAATACATGGAATCGGTCCAAAAAAAGCAGAAGAATTAATTAAAAAAAATATAACAACAATTGAAAAATTAAAAGAAAATATTAAAATGCTTAATGCTAAACAACAAATAGGATTACAATATTTTGAAGAAATTAATCAAAGAATTCCAAGAAGTGAAATTGAAAAATATAAAGAACTATTTATTAAAATATTTCAAGAAGTAGCACCAGAAGGATCAAGTTTTGAAATAGTAGGAAGTTATAGACGAGGAGCAGTTAGTTCAGGTGATATAGATATTATTATTACAAATAAAGATAATAAAATTACAGCATATACAAAATTTTTAGATAAATTAATTAAAGATAAAATAATTGTTGAAATACTATCCAGAGGAGCAACTAAAAGTATGACAATTGCTCGATTACCAAATGACAAAGCAATTGCTCGAAGAATAGATTTCTTATATGCGCCACCAGATGAATATGCATTTGCAATACTATATTTCACAGGAAGCAAATATTTTAATGTAGTAATGCGACAACATGCATTAGATATGGGATTTTCATTAAATGAACATGGTTTAAGTCGTGTTATTAATAAAAAAAAAATTGAAGAATTAGCTCATAAATTTCCTAATGAAGAATCAATATTTGAATTTCTCAATCTAATCTATAAAACACCAGAAGAAAGAAAAAATGGACAGGCAGTAGAAATAATTGGTTCTACTACTACTAAAAGTAAAGAAGAAAGTCCTCCAAAAGAAAAATTAACAATTAAAGTTAAAAAAACAACACTGAAAAAAAAATTAATTGCTAATGAAGATCTTCTAACAAAATTTTTAAAAGAAGGAATTACAGGATTAAAAAAAATGAGTGAACAAGAATTAACCCAACTAATTCAAAAAGCAAATAATGAATATTATTGTAATACAACTCCAATAATGACAGATAATCAATATGATATATTAAGAGAATATATTCTCGAACATTATCCAAGTAATCAAGTAGCTATAGAAGGACATAAAATGTGTGACATAACAATAGAAAGAAATAAAGTTAAATTACCATATGAAATGTGGTCAATGGATAAAATAAAACCAGATACAAATGCTATTGATAAATGGAAAAAAAAATATAAAGGTCCATATATGTTATCAGCAAAATTAGATGGAATAAGTGCTTTATATAGTACAGAAGAAGACGAACCAAAATTATATACTAGAGGAAATGGAATTATAGGATATGATATAAGTTATTTTATTCCATATTTAAAATTACCAAAAGATAAAAATATAACAATCCGAGGTGAATTAATTATTTCAAAAGAAAATTTTAAAAAATATGAAACTCAAAAAACTAAAAGTAATAAAGATATAGCAAATCCACGAAATTTTGTCGCAGGAGTTATAAATCAAAAAACAGTAGAAATAAAAAAAATAAAAGATATTGACTTTGTAGGATATGAAGTAATTACTCCATCATTATTACCTACTGAACAAATAAAACTTTTAGAATCATTGAATATAGATACAGTAATTAACGTAACAGAAAAAGAAATAAATAATGAAATTTTATCAAAAATTTTAATAGACTGGAGAGAAAGTTATAAATACGAAATTGATGGAATCATTTGTATTAATAATGAAATATATCCACGGCCAAAAGGCAATCCAGAATATGCATTTGCATTTAAAATGGTATTATCAGATCAAATAGCTGAAGCAAAAGTTATTGATATTTTATGGTCACCAACAAAAGATGGATATCTTTCTCCAAGAGTTCAAATAGAACCTATAAAACTACGAGGATCAACAATTAATTTTGTAACAGGAAAAAATGCAAAATTTATTGAAGATAATAAAATAGGAATAGGTTCTATTATTAAATTAGTAAAAGCAGGAGATGTAATACCAGAAATCGCAAGTGTAATAACACCAGCACCAGAAGCATTATTTCCAAGTGAACCTTATGTATGGAATGAAAGTCATGTTGAAATAATGTTAGAAAATAAAGAAGATGATGAAAGAGTATTAGAAAAAAATATAGAAACATTCTTTAAAGCACTTGACGTAGATGGATTAGGACCAGGTTTAGTTAGTAGAATAGTAAAAGCAGGATATAGTAGTGTTCCAGCAATTCTAGCTATGACTCAGCAAGACTTGTTAAAAATTGAAGGATTTAAAAAAAAATTAGCAGAAAAAATTTATAATAATATACAAGAGCAAATTAAAAAAGTTTCATTATCAGAATTAATGGTTGGATCAAATATATTTGGAAGAGGTTTTGGTGAAAAAAAATTTAGATTAATTTTAACAGAATTACCAAATATATTAATTTCTAAAGACGATAAAAAAAGTAAAATTAAATTATTAAATAATGTCTCTGGATTAGCCCAAAAAACATCTGAAAAATTTGTAGAAAAAATTCCTGAATTTATTAAATTTTTAGACGAAGCAAATTTACAATATAAATTAACAGAAAAAAAAGATACAAGTATAACTATTAAAAGTCATGAACTAAATGGAAAAAAAATAGTTACATCAGGATTTAGATTTGATAAAAAAATGTTAGAAAAATTAAAAAAAATTAATGTTATAGTTCAAGATACAATTAATAAAGAAACATTTGTATTAATTGTAAAAAATATAGATGATGAATCAAGCAAAGTATCAAATGCTAAAGAAAAAAATATTCCAATAATTAAACAAGAAGAGTTTCTAGATAAATATGACTTATTTTGAAAATATAATACTTAAAATTAATTTAAGTTTTTTTATTATTTTTTTGAACTTTTTTATCTTGATGAATTTCAATTGTGCGTGAAGTATTACTTATATTTGGTACACTTCTAAATAAAATTTCATTATCTAAATTGACTTCATCAGTTAAATTAATATCAGGAACAGGATATGAAGGATTATCATATGTAATATTAAATGCTAATTGACGTGTAATAATAGGTATTTTATTCGTTGCTAGAATAGAAGAATGAGGCAGCCTTGATGTGCGCGAGGCTTGAGTAATATAAAAATGAGATGTATTATTAGACATTACTAAAAATAATATATATATTATATTATTTTTCAATTTTTAAACTAATTAATTAAAAAATTTATAATTTTTAAAATTTGTCTTAATATTCTCTCGTTCAACTTGAGATAAATTAAAAAAATCACATATAAATTTATCTCGCTCATTAATATCATTAGATAAATTATTAAAAGCTTCTATCTTAGTAATATCAGGAATAAAATTAAAAATATACTTTTCTAAATATTTCATTCTATAAGATGTTGAATTATATAAATATGATATTGTTTTAGTAGATAAAAATAAAGATATTATTTTTAATTGATCGAGAGAATAATCTTTAATAATATAATTATCTCTAGCACTTACTCCAAAAGAACCTGAAATATCTAAAAATGGAAATCCATACATTTTATGTGCTAAAATAATCTTTGAAACTCCATAACCTACATTCGGAAGATTACAAAATGTTTTAACTAATTCAGGAATTAATTTATCTTTACCTGTTAATATACAAGAAGAAATACCTCTATATGAATAAAATTTAGAATAATCACTAGAAAAATTACAATAAATAGAGGGAGAATTAGTTTTATGAACTATTAAAAATCCATATTTTTTAACAAAATATAAAAATTTATTTATAATAGAAATATTATACATTGGAATTGGATAATTAACTTGTAAATCATAAGGAATATATATTTTATATATTTGATCATAAATAGAAATATTTTTAATAATATTTATTGTCTTTTGTAAAAGAAAAAAACAGGTAGGAGTTTGTGCTTGATAATTAAAAAGTTTATTAGTTTCACTATTAGAAAAACAACGCAATTTTAAAATTTTATATTGAGTTAATAAATTATATATACCAACTTTATCTGGTTTTAACCATAAAGCAGGAATAATCATAGATAAATAACCATTTGGTTTTAATAAATTTAGAGCTTTAATAATAAATTGTTGCCAAATACTTTTACCGTCATCATATTTTAATATACTATTATTAGTAGGAGTTTTAATAGTTCCATAATTATAAGGAGGATTTCCAATAATAACATCAAAATAATTATTATATTCTTCATCAATAGTTAAAAAATTTACAAATAAATTAATATTATCTCCAAATAATTTATTTAAATATGAAATATGAATATCTGATATCTCAGAAAAATAAATCATATTATTAATAATATGATCATGTAAAGAGACAACAGATAATTTATCTTTATCTAAATGATTTAATAATCTTTCATATAATACAAAAGTAAAATTTCCTAATCCACTGCCAGCATCTAACCAATGATTATTAATTTTTTTATATTCATTAATAGGAATAATATCCATAATTTGTTCAATTAAATAAAAAGACGTATAAACAATACCTAATTGCTTTTTTTTATTTTTATCAGGAAAAAAAGATTTATAATAATTAATTGAATTAGATTTATATTCAGTAAAATCTATATTATTAATCATATTAATTATTAATATTTTAGTTGTTTAGTCTTAACTAATAAATTATCATATTCTTTAATAATAATATCAAGAATTGGTCTATAGAATAAACGAAACTTATCACGATGTAATTTTAAATCATTACATGTAAACCATTTAATTTCACTCTTCTCAAATAAACCATTATGATTTGAAGAATATGATAATTTATTAGATACAATAAAAGTATTATTATTATTAGATAAAGATAATTTATTTACCATAAAATTATTATTATTATTAAAATAAATAGGTAAATTTTTATCAAAATTAATTAAAAATACAAAAATTTTATATTTATCATAATTAATTGTTAATAAATTATTAGATTTAACTAAATTAGCAAGTTTTAAACCATCACCTAAAAATCCATTTAATTCTTCAGCACCTTCTCTAATAGCTGTATCAAATTCAGTTTCCCCATTTTCAGCTTTTCCACCAAAATCTGACCAAGTATTCATAAGACGATCTTTTCCAAAAAGAAATAATAATTTTGAATTATAAATACAAATCGGTAAAATACCAGCACCCATATTTTTGACAATTTCATCATTAAAAAAATTTAATTAATTCAATTTTTTAAAAATTATAAATAATAATTAAGGAGAATATCTAGAGCGTTTTCCATTAATCTCTGCAGATTTATCTTTACTAGATAATTCAAGTAATTTAATCTCTAGTTTATTAAGTCGCTCTTGTAGAGTATTAATAATATCTAGATTAGGTACATCTCTTGGATTACGATTAGGTAGAAGAATAATATTATTATTTCCAAAACTATTTTTAGTTGTTTCATCAAGCACAAATATCGCACTACATTTAGGATCCATAATTTTAGTTTGTAAATCTTTTGTATAATCTGTCATAAACCACATACTAAAATGAACAAATGCCTGCCGCACACCTTTTGTATTATAAACAAAATCAACACGAGAAACAACACCAATTTTATTTCCAAAAAGTAATTTAATACTATCTAAAGTAATACTCTCAGAAATAGAAGGAATATACAAAGATAATGTAGAATTAAATGTAGAAGAGGGGGAAATATTAGAAGAATCTACATTCATCGATGAAGACATACTTACTAATTTTAATTATTTTAATTTATTTCAATTTTTTATACTTAATAAATTTAAAAATAAATAAAAGAATTTTTATTATTTAATATAATTATAATGACTGAATATAATTACATTTTTTATAATAATAATTGCATTAAAAAAATGCCTTCTGAATTATTTAATTTTTTACATAAAATTATAAAAATTAAGGGTAATATTCTTGAAATTAGACAAAGAGCAGGTATTGGGCTACCTCCAATAGGATTTATTGAAATTTGGGACTCTATTGAAAGAAAATCATCTTATGGCATTGACAATAATAATCTTGTTTTAATTAAATAAATTATAAAATCGAATCAATTTTTTAATTTATATATATAAGAATATGCTTAGTAGATTAAATAATGATATATTAGAATATTTAAGCTATTATCTAAATATTAGCGATATAAGTAATCTTAAAAAAAGTAGTAAAGAATTAAAAAATATATTTAATAATGATTATTTTACTTATAGAGCATATCAACTTTATTCAAAAACCTTTTGGATAAAAGCCTATAATAGAAATCCAATTTTAAGTAATCCTTTAACTAGTATAGAAAATGAATTATTACGCCTTGAAAAATTTAATAAAAAAATATATGAATTAAATAATAAAAAATGGGAAGAAAAAGATTTTTATGAATATTGGGAAAATCTTGAAAAAAATAATAATAAAAAACTTAATAAAATAACACTAAAAAATAAAATAATTAATAAATATTTATACCATTATAAAAGAAATTGAAAAAGAATATTATTTAATTATATTTAATAAAAATGCAAATAATTTATACTCTTTTAACAATATTAACTATTATACTATTTTTATGGTTAATTATAATAATATTTTTAATATTAGATTTAATTATAAATGGAAAAAAAAATGGTGGTGATGATTTATGGTTAAATTATTTTCTAGGTAATTTAAGAAAAGAACATCTATATTAATTTTAATATAAAAATTAAATTGTTATATATATTTGTATAATTTATTATTATATAAATTAATACTAATAATCTTATTTTAATTTTTTTTTATATAAATAATAGTTAGCTGTTATATAATATTATATAATATAATATTATATGGCTTATCTAAGATCAATTAAAAATAGAGAAGTATTAAATTCTGATCAACGAACAGATTATTTAAAAGATAAAACTATTTTTATGAATGCAACAAATACAGAATCAAATAATATAATATTTAAAAATACTAATGGTTGTTTAAAAGCAACTAATTCTTATGCAACTAAATATAGTATTGCAAAAGGACATAATTTAGTAATTACAGATTGTAGTTTCGGAACTAATTCTTTAAACCCAGTAATTCAAGGAAATATGAATGAAGCTAATTTTATTGTAGCAAAGATGCCCGAAGGTGGTCCAAATCATAATTCAATAATACATAGTACTACATGGCAGAAGGAAATAGCAAAAATTACAGGAACAACAGCTGGGCCTAATATTGACAAGCCAACCGCCACTCCTCCTGCACCAAATAATCGTATAAATCGTAATGATCCATTAGAACCAGGACTACCTTCGGGCGGATTTGGATTAGAAGAATATACAAAATGGGATGCAAGTGGAGTTCTTATAGATCCAAATCGTATTTATGTAAATAAAGAAATATGTGGACCTTTAGTTTATTTAAATGATCCCGCTGGAAATCAATATTATGATCTAAGTCTCAATAATGGTTCCTCTACAGACTATATTGAAATAGTTAAAAATAATACACAATTAACAAATTTTAGACTAAATCAATCAATTAATTTAAAACCTTATAACTTTAAATAAATAATTTAAACTCAATCTATTAATATAATTATATATGTATCACCACAAATTAATCCAAAAAAAGAAAAATACAGAATTAAAAGAAAATAAAAAGATAACTAATGATGATCAAGAACATTTTTATTTACCTCCAACTATTTCTGTGATTAATAATCATATATATTTTTATACCTCAGTTACAACAGAAAGTATCTTAGAATTAAATAAACATATACAAACTCTTAATCAAACATTAACTAAAACAAAATTAGAAATAGATCATCAATATAATACAAATATAGATATTAATATTTATTTACATATTAATAGTTTAGGTGGATATGTATTTGATGCTCTCGCAGCTGTAGATACAATAAAAAATTCAAAAATTCCTATAATATCAATAATTGAAGGCTGTGCTGCTAGTGCGGCCACATTAATAAGTATAGTAGCAAATAAAAGAAAAATGACTAAAAATTCAAGTATTCTAATACATCAACTATCAGGTGGAACATGGGGAACATTTGAACAAATGAAAGATGATAATAAAAATAATATTTATTTAGATAAAATAATGAAAGAAATATATATATCTCATACACAGGGTAAACTAAAAGAAAAAAAACTAAAAAAAGTTTTAAAAAGAGATATTTGGTGGCATCCAAAGAAATGTAAAAAATTAGGATTAATTGATGAAATTATTTAGATGGATAAAGATCAGAATAACTAGGCAAAATATCAATTTCATTATAAGATATATCAATATAATGACTAGAAGTTATTAAATTTTCATTAAAAATATTATAAGAAGTATCAATAAAAGAATTATTATTATATTTAATAATATTATTACGACTAAAACAAGTTTTAAATTTTAAATATAGTATATTTAATGAAAAAACTAAAAATATAAAAAAAATTATAATATTAAAATCATTTACAATAATATGATCTTTTACTAGAGTATAATTCATATTATAACATAATATTTAATATTATAACAAGATATTTAATATTATATATATTATATATATAATGAAAAATTATACAATTAAAAAAAATAAAAAAAAATATACAAAAAATAAAAAAAAATATACAAAAAATAAAAAAAAATTTAATAGACTTGGAAAAGGAACAAGATATTGTGATTATACTGTGGGAAATTGCCAGTATTCATCTTGGGAACAATTTAATAATAGATACAAAGCTCATAAAACATTATGTCCTACACTAAATGCAGGTCCCTGTGTCCATATTTCAATAGAAGATACCTGGAATCCACATTTAAAACATTGGCATTTTGGAAAAAAAAGAGATCGTAATTGTAATTGCACAGAATTTATTGAACCAAAAGAATATGAAGTTGAAGATCCTGACCAATGGGATGAGATTTTTCATATTTATAATGATATGACAGATGGACTACAAAGATATAGTAACTGGCATAATATGAACTAATTAATACATTGATGAAGATCTATCATACCTATCCTGTTCGCAAAAACCATGACATAAACGACATAAACATACAGCAAATACTATTACAAATATTGTAATATATGGAAAATATGTATAATCATATGAATTCTTAACACAATATGTAGAACTATTATTATCAATAGAACTATTATCAATAGAAATATTAAAATTAATAACATCTGAAGATGCTACAATAATAGTTTCATTATTTTTATTAGGATAGAAACTATAATATATACAATCTTGGCCATTATTATTTAAAACTAAAGAAGAAATATTAAATACCCAATAAATTTCATTCTCTTCAAAATCATTTTTAATAGATTTATATAGTTGCGTAAATACATAATAATTAATAATAGTAGGAACAACAATGCTTTTAATAATAAATGGTTTATGCATAGTATTAGAAATATGAGAAGTATGAGAAGTATGAGAATGAGAAGTATGAGAATGAGATGAATGACCGTGACCAATAACATAACATAATTTTGTAATAATTAGTAGTGAGGATCGGTAAGAAACCATATTTTATTTAATATTTATTTTAAATTTATATTAATTTCAATTTTTATAAATTATTAAAAGATAAATCATATAATGAATTTTTAATTAAAGGTGTTATAATAAAAGGAGGTAAATTTGTATGAGATATTTTTTGAGTATTAGTATTATTATCTCTTTTTTTTCCCAAAAAAGATAACGGAGGACAAGAATCTCCAAAAATAGAAATATTATTACCCATATTATAAAATTATAAATTACTTTTATAATTTTATTATTAAATTTAAATTTTATAATTAATTAATCATATAAACATACAAAACTAAGAACAAAAGACCAATCCATATTATTAAGATCAATAACTCTACCAAATTCATCTAGCAATTGAATACTTAAACGTTGAATATCAACTGGACCAAAATATTCTCTAGTTCTATTTAATGATTCTGTATAACTTTCATCTTGACCAGTCTTAAAAACTTTTGATTCCTGCATACCTTTTGTTACATTAAAACGACCTAAAATATGTGGTGATAAAATAGATTCAGAAAATGCAGCTCTAAAAAAATTATTACTACTATTATTGTAATCATTAATAGCTACATAAATATATTGAGGACCATTAATTAAACAAATTCCTTCTGAAACATATGCAGCATTAAGGGTTGGGCCAGCCGTTGGAATTGGAGATTCATAAACTCCAGCCCTAAATCCTAATTGCCATCCTAATCTAAACATTAATGGTGTTGTATTATCTATTCTACCTTCATTATCAACATTAAAATTTATTTTAACACTAGGCCCTTGAGCTCCTGGACCTTTCATCTCCCATGCAAAAACACTTCTTCCACTAACAGGATCTATAGTAAATTTATAGGTAGGCGTCGGCGGCGCCGGCGGAACAGCGGGCGAGGCTGGATTTTGAAGTCCGACTCTAGCTAATGCCGCATTAACAGCAGATTCAATAAAAGCAGCAGATGTTGAATCAACCCATCTATCTTCATAATTTCCGGGTGGCAATTTTATAATAAATTCAGTAGGCCCTCCCCCCACTATTGGAGCTGATAAAGTAATTTTAAAAGTGGTATTTTGTAAATTTTCTGATAAAGCATAATAAGTCATAGGTAATTCAATTGATGATAATCTCATAGAAACAACTTTGTTAATTCTCTCTGGTAAAGTAATAGTAAAATCACTACTTTTTGTTAAAAAATATTCAGGTCTAAAACGAGTATCTACATTAATAGCCCTTTTAATTGTTTTAATATTAATAGGATTTAAATATCCAGGCGGAAAAATATTTTCTTCTACATTTTTACCATCCCATATTTTAGCCTTTTTTCCTTCAACTTCATTACTATTATTAATAATAACATGATCACCAACAAATGAAACATTATTTTGTGTATCTTCATAAGTTCCAGTTACATCATGATTTTGTAATTTCTGAATTAATTTATTCTGTGCATTATCTAAAAAAAGTAAAATATCATTAACTTTTGATAAATCAGCATTATCCATTTTAATTAATTTATGTTGTAAATTTTTTTTAGCCTCTAAAATATTGCTTTCAGTATACTCATCTGATAAATTTAATAATTCAATCAAATCCTCACAAGAATACTTAGTAATATCTAAATTAAAATTATCCATAATAATATATATATATATCTTTTTTAAGATCTAATTAATTAATATCAATTAATGATACATTTATCATCAGCTCGTAATTGATTTGAATATTGAAATACATCATCATCACTATCTATAATACTAAAATTATTAGTCATTAAATTAGTTTGATTTTCATCTAATAACATAATAGCCATAGCAGAGTAGTTATGTAAATCTATAAGAGTATCCCTTAAAGATTCTGTTTCAACTAAAGTAATATTAGTTTTAGATATATTTTTTAAACGATTTATTTTATCTCCTAATCGAATTAATACTCCAATAGTTCCATCTTGTGCAAAAGCATCTCCATAATCAGCATTTTTTCTTTTAAATAAATTAAGAGCTTCTTCTTGAACAGTTTTTAATTGTTCAACTCTTTTATCATTAGGTAATTTTATTGAAGAAATAAGTACCTTTTTTTCCTCCGTAGTCATATTATAAAATAGATCTAAAAATTAAATTTAAATCTATTTTATAAAATCTTTTTATGTTCTTCGTTTTCTAGCACCAATTAATCCAGGAGCAGAAGAAGCTCCTACAGTAGAACTAGGTAAACTATTAGGTTTATAAAAAGCAGCCCAATTAAATAAAACTTGTTGTCTAGGAGGTTTAAAATTTAATAAATTACCACCATTTTGTATCCAAAAAAATCCTGAAGGTGAAGAACCTTGTCCTACATTAGATGTAGGATATCCAGCTGTTGGCGAATATCCAACACTAGCCATTATATATATCTAGGATACTTTATTTTCCGCCTCCACAACCACAGCCTTTAGTTTTATTTATTTGAGCTAAATTCATAGCTAAAGCCTGATTTTTTGAAATATTTTTAGTAACTGTAGATTTATTAGATTTAATAGGCATCATCATACTATTATCAGAATGCAAAGCAACAAAATTAACTGGATTTTTATTTGAAGAAATCATCATCATAATTTTAGTAGACATAGTATATTTTAATTAAATATTTTAAATTATTCATTATCACAAATATTACAAAGACCATTACCTAAAATACCATAATTAATCTTAGAAAATCTCTCATAATATATAGGACTAGGAAAAGGACCAGGAGGGGGAAGAGTATTAGGATTATCACCCGATTTCCAAGAAGCACCTAAAGATTTAGCTTTTAATCTTCCTAAATATCTATCATAAGAATTATGTTTAACATCTACACCCACTGCATTTTTACCAGCAGGACCCATAGAACCTGGTCTTAAGCGAGTAATCGATGTCTTAGTTGAATTTGCTCCATTACCAGGAACATAACGTGTTTGTATATGTAAGCGATTACGATCACTAGCTTGACTTTGATTAACATTATAAAATCCTTGAGAAGGTAAATTAAGAGGAAGATTAGACCTACCTCCTTGAATAGTAACTGCAGCTAAAACATCTGTATATTGGGATTCAGAAATTCGCACTTGATTCTGAATTCTTTTTTGAGTAATTTCTCTCATTCCAGGAGTAAATAAACATGGTGTTCCAGTACATTGACATCTACCACAGTTATTACAACATGGTGGTAAACCAGAAGCATCATATAATATATTGCAAGAACAATCATAACTTGTAAATGGAAAGGGTCCACCCATTACTTATATTATTAGAATATAATAAAATTGATATGATTAATGATATTAAATAAATATTAAATGTCCTATATATGCAAATATTGTGATAAAAATTTTAAAAAAGTAGAAAATTATAAAAAACATATATTATTTTGTGAAGTTTTACATAAAAGTAAAAAAGAAAAAGAAAATGAAGAAGAAGAATTTGAAAAAACTCCTTCTATTCATGAACTCTTTAATATAGTTAAAGAATTAACTATAAAATATGATAAATTACAACGAGATAATGAAAATTTAAAACAAACTATTAATACACGTAAAAAAAAAGTTAATGTAATAGATTGGTTAAATTATAACTGCAAACCAGATGAAACTTTTATAAATTGGATTTCAAATATTGAATTGAGAGAAAATCAATTAGAATATATATTTGATAAAGGTAATATAGAAGGTATATCATTAATTTTACAAAATATTTGTTCTATTAATAATAATCCACCAATAAAATGTTTTACACAAAAAGAAAATACATTTTATATTTATGAAAATAATAATAATAACAATAAAAAAGAATGGAAAATTATATCAAATGAAGAATTAGTATTATTTTTAAAAACTCTAAATAAAAAAATATTATCTGTATTTAAAATTTGGCAAGAAAAAAATACAGAAAAATTAGATAATGACGATTTTGCTATAGAATATATTCAAAAAGTTCGTAAAATTTTAGGTAAAGAAGAATCAATAGAAATTGAAAATATTAAACTAAAAAATAAACTATATAAATTTCTTAAAATTAATATTAAAACAATTATAGAATATGATTTTTCTTAAATAAAATTGAAATTATTTATTATAAAATAATTATAAATATGGAAAAAATAACAGTAACAAGATTTGATGAAAAAACTTGGAAAGAATATTGCATTTGGAAAAATTCAAGACAATATTATGGTGCTATTTATAATACCCCAACTAAAATTTCATCAAAAATATTACCCAATACAATTCTATTTGTTATTGAAATGAATAATTCTTTAAATAAAATAGAAGGTATTGGACTAATTAAAAATTATTTAAATTTACAAAAAAAATTTAAAATTTATCAAGAAGATAATTATAATCGTTATACTTATAAAAGTAAATATCGAATTGGAAAAGAAGAGTTATCTAATGAAGAAGATAAAATTATTAAAGTATTAGAAATCCTTTTATTTAAAGGACCAAAGCATATGAAACGCGGACAAGGAATTCAAGTTATTGCTGATTGGATTCAATATAATAAAGCATTTAATTTTAATGAATTTATTAAAAATTTATTCATTAAAAAATATAAAACCACCAAAAATAATATATTTATATAATAATATTTGATATTACTGGTGTATGATCAGAATATAATCTATTTAATCTTCCTTTTTTTTTAAAAATATCTGGTATTTTAATAGATTTTTGTTTAAGATTTTTATTAACTAAAATATAATCACCAGTATCAGAAAAATATTTATATTTATGTTTTTTTTCATGCCAACAACATGATTTTAATGTTTTTTGTGCCTGTTTTTTTGTTTTATTATATTTTAATTTAATTGTTTTAGACTTATCTTTTAATATTAGAGGATGATCTAAATTAATTAATGTATTAGGATCATTAAAATCACCCATTGCAATTATTTTAATATCCTTATCAATAAAAGCCTTATTTAATTCACTATCCTCTTTAATTTTCTTATTAATTTTTTTAATAGCCTTAACATGATGTTCCGCCCAAGGCATATGCAAATTAATAATTATAAATTTTAAATTATCTTTTTCTAGTATTAAAATCAAACATGGCCTATCTTCATTATCTATTAAATTAAATATTGTTTTATATATAACTTTACCAAAAATATCTGGATCCCATAAAATAGATACAGTTGATAATCCTACTTTACCTCTTTCAAATTTTCTTAAGTTTGATTGAACTTTCATTATTTTTTTTTCAATATCTGAATTTACTTCTTGTAATCCCATTAAACTTAATTTTGGCAATTTACCTATATTATTAATAGCATTATTAATACATTGTTTACCACCCCTTTTATAAGCTTTTTGACAAGCTTCCACAAAATCAGCTTCACTACCAAGAGCCATATTTATTTGTGTAGCCCAACTAATATTATAAGTTAAAACATTAATATTTGACATATATATATATATATATATATAATTATATATATAAAATTATATTAAATAAATAAGTTTAAATTACATTTATATAATGAATTTATTTTTCTTATTTTTAATAAATAATATCACTGCATATAATTTACCACCAATAAATACTATTTATAATAAAAATATCTATATACCTTTAATTGGATCTCAATTAATTGAAACAAAAATGATTTCACCATATAAAGCTAAAATAAAATTAACAGGTATAATTAATACTAATGGTTTAGCTTATTATTATTTACAAGATAATAAAATAAATATTAAATTAAGTAAAGAATTATCTAAATTAATGGAACAATTAAATTGTGATTTTAGTGAACCAGATTATAATTACAAAAAAGATGAAATAATATTTAAATTATTTATTAAAAAAATTTATTTTAATAAAAAAATAATATTAACTAAACAAAAATCTTAAATATATATATAATGGAATATTCTATTAAATTTCAAGCACCAGTATCAGCCTTAAGTTCAACTCAATTTCATAGTCTTACTAAAAATGGACCATATTTTGATGCTCATTTTGGACCATTAACAAAAAAAACACCTGTAGGTCAAACTTATTATTCTAGACCACTTAGTAAATGTTATAAAAAATGTATAAATAGAGTAAAAGAAGGATGTGGATGTGGAGGAAAAGGTGATGGTCAATTAAAAATTCAAATAAAAGATTGTATACCATTTGTTCATGCTCAAACTAACGAAGTTAGTGAAGATGTTAAAATGAGCGGAATAGTAAAAATTTTTCCATTTGAATGGGATGGAGATACCGCAAAAATTTTTCCTAATCAAATAATAGATGTTAATATAAAAGTAAAAAATTATACAGGTTTATCTATGCAAGGATTTCATATACATGATGGTGTTAATAAAGGTGGATTAACAACATTTGGACCTATATCATATTTTTTATATACTACTCCTACTTGGCAAAAAAGATTTAATATGTCTAAAGAATCACAAGAATTTTCTAAACAATATAGCCCTTTACCAGCTGTAAACACAGCTATTTTAGACCCAAATACCTTACTTATTTATTGTAATAATATTCATATTAAAAAAATTTAATACATTTTAAATGTATTGGTTTTTCATGAGATTCAGTAGCTCCAAGTAATGGTAATTTATTATAAAATTCTTTATTATTATTATTATATTTAACAATTCGATCACCAAATTTATCTCTAATTAATATAAATTTTTTATCACAAGTTTTATTAGTTAATTTAATATTTTTATTAAAATTATTATATAAATTTATTTTAATAATTTGACTACAATTTTTTATCAACATCATATGTAATTATATTATATTATATAATATATTTAAATATTATTCAACTTATTTATTAGTAGTATATGTTTACAGATAGATATCCAGATGATCATACATCATTTACAGAAGATATTAGTTTACATGATGGTATACCAAAACAATACTATGCATTAAAGGATAAAGTATTTAATGATTGGGAAATTCCTCCTTGGGAATTAACTATATATAAAAAGCAATTATTAGGGGAAGGTTCATTTTCAAAAGTATATCTAGCAAAATGGCGTAAAACTATGGTAGTTGCAAAAGTCGTAGATCCTGAAATTATAAAACATCAAAAAAAATTAGTTTTAAGAGAATTAGATAATTTAACTAAATTACATCATCCTAATATTGTTCAAATTTTAGGATATATTGATGATCCATTTATTATAATTCTTGAATATATTCCTCGAGGTGATCTTTTAAAAAATACCCCAATTTTATGGAAAAGTCAAAAAAAAAAAATTATGATTAATATATTACAAGCATTAGCGTATTTTCATAATAGAAAACCATTAACACTAATCCACAGAGATATTAAACCTACAAATATTTTATTAACTAATTCATTAGTAGCAAAAATTACAGATTTTGGTTTATCAAAATTTACAAAAATAGATAATAATATTGAAAATATTGATAATATTGATCATATTGATCATATTGATCATATTGAAAATAATCAAGAACTAACCAAAATTGTAGGAACTGAAAGATATTTAGCACCAGAAATGCCATGTTCAAATTATACTAATAAAATAGATATTTATGCAACAGGCATATTATTATATGAAATGTTCGAAAATAAAAAATATATTCCTAATCAAAAATTAATTTGGTTTTGGACTCCAAAAAAAATTAAAAATATTATTATAAATAATATGTTAAATTCAAATCCAAATAATAGATCAAGTGCATTACAAATATTAAATCTATTAGAAAACAAAAATTGAGATAAATTAACCTCTTGCTAAATCTGAATAAGATACCTGACGTTTATAATAATCTAAATGTTCATTTTCATTTTGTAATTGTTCTAGCTGTAAATCGAGTTTAGCTTGATCTTTTTTAATTTTTTCATCTAATTTTAATATTTTATTTTGTAAAGTTGCTACTTTTTTTTCCGTTTGTTTCATTAATTTTACTTTTTTTCTAGATTCTTTAACTTTACTAGTTAATTTAGCTCGTGCACCTCCTCTACAGCGTATTGTTCTTCGCATTATATATATAATAATATATTATTATATATTATTATATATAAATGGGATATCAAAAAAAACGTAAAACTAGAAATAAAAAACCTAAAAAACATAAAAAATTTTCAAAAAAAGCTGGAGTTCTAAATACAGGACCATTACATTTACTTACGCCATTAGAAACCGCTCATCTAGAAGATGGAGAAGTTGCTACAGCAGATGTATTACAAAATTTGCCAGGCTTACCACAAGATCTTCCTGGTGCCCCACATGGAGATGGCGCGGATCGAAGAATGCAATGGTTAAGAGATAATGATTTTGAAGCATTATTACATGATATAAAAAATCGCGGTAAAAAAGCTTGGAGGCGAGATCAATTTAAAACACCAGAATTATCTAGAAGTAATAGACAAAGATATTTAAATGAAATAGCTAAACAACAAGGATTAACACCAGGCGGTGAATGGGAAATAATTAAAAAAAAAATAGAAGTAAAAAAAAAAAATAGAAGTAAAAAAATATAAATAACTATATAAATGATAACAATTTCAAAAAATGCTAAAAATAAATTAATACAACTTATTGAAAAAGAAGGTCAATCAGCTTTTTTATATTTAAAAGGTGGAGGATGTAATGGATTTTCATATAAATTTAAAATATTAAAAGAAGATAAAAAACCAAATAAATTAGATGAAAAATTTTCCTTAGATAATTATAATTTATATCTTTGTAATAATAGTTTTATGTGGTTATTAGGAACAAATATCGACTATATTGAAGATATAATGGGTTCACGATTTGATTTTAAAAATCCACAAATTGAATCAAAATGTGGTTGTGGAACAAGTTTTAATTTTAAATAAAATAATTAATAATATTAATTATGTATTGGGATTATTTACCTGATGAAATTATTAATATTATTATGAAATTAAGAAAGATTTTAACTTGTGGAAATAAAGTATCTACTTATATTCAAGCAAGATGGAGATCATATAAAACAAGAGTTTTAATAGGAAGATTTAGATTATTAAGATATTTAAAAGATTTTAGAATTTGGAATCCTACTATTCAAGATTTTATTACAAGATCAAAATTATAATTTATTTATTATTTTTATTTATAAAATTATTAATAGCACCTCTTACTGCATCTTCTGCTAACATAGAAGAATATTTCAATCTAAAAAACTTTTTTTTATATTATAATTTAATAATATAAAAAATTGAAATAATTAAAAATATAATTAATGATTTAAATTGTGTTAACATAATGGAATATCAATATCGCACAGGGCAAGAATGTTTAGTTCTACCTGTTAATAATAAATTTTTAATGATATTAGGAAAAATTACAATTCCAGTTGTAATGTTACTTTTTACTTTAAAAATCATTATTTCTAAAAATTTAAATAAAGATTTTAGTGAAAAACCATATAATAAATGCTATCAATTTATAAATAACTTTGCTATTAAAATTGGAATTAAAGAAGATACACGTTCATATAGTGAAATATTTGTTAATTTAATTGTAATTTGGTTATTCTTTGGTCAGGCCGCTGCAGGTATAACATCAATCTTATATACTAAAAGTGATAAACAATTTATGCAAGCAATTAAAAATCGAGACGTAGATGAACTAAGTGTTTATATGCCTCGTTTTATATTTGATGAATGTATAGCAGTTCCAATTAGATATATTAAATGGAATGACTTTTATAATTGGATGAAAGATAAATTTCCATCAATGAAAGACAGAAGTATTTTAAATAATGAAAATAAGTTAGATTGTTTATATATTCTATTTAGAGGATTTTCGTGGTCATTTAATATTATTATTTCAATTTCAATTGCAGCAGGAATGATTGGATTAATGAATTATTATTTACTAGATTATTCACCATTAGTTATTGCCACTATTTGGATTCAAGATTTAGAATATTCATGTGTAACAAAATTCTTAGTAACACTATTAGTGCGTTTTATTTGGGAATATATTCAGGTATTTGTATCAAGCTATGTATTATATAATCCAATGATGGTAAAAGAATATATTAATCTAAAATATAAATACATTAAAGATAAATTGTGTAAACCAAGCGAATATTTAGAATTAAGATAAATAAATTAAATAATATAAAATAAAAATATAAAATATATGAAAAATATTTTATATTTCAATAAAGATAAAAATATAACAAAATTAAAAAAACCATTTATTTTTTTTACAACATTAGCAATATTATCAATAGTTACAATTTGGAATATGTTTTTTGATCCACAAAAACAATTTAAATTTGACCACAAATGGTTACCAAATACTCCATTCATTTTTTTTATATCATTAGCAGTATTATTTGGAATTACAATGTGGATGATTATAATTAATCCTAGACAAAGATATAAATTAAATTTATTTATAAAAAATACTTCAACAAAATTAAATTTAGGTTTGATTTTAATATTTATAATTTATAGTTTTACATTTTTTAAACCAAATTCATTTATGGTTAAAGCTACAAAAGCAGGAATATATGCTATTATAATTGCTTTCTGTGCATTTTTAGAAATTCCATTAATACCTTTTTGGTTTACTCACTTAATATTTTATTTTTCACAAGATACAGTCATGAAATAAGTTATATATTAAATTTATTATAGAGACCAAGAAAGTGATAATTAATTTTTATAACAACCAAACCAAATTAATAATATTTCATACCAGTCAAATTTGTTAATATTAGTTTTAGTTTTTTTATTATTTTCATTAACAGACCCAAATAAAGTATATGTTATCTCATTTACTAATAATATTTTACTAGGTCTTCTTAACATTCTATTACAATCTTCATGTAGTAATATAGATTGATTAATTTTCATAATATATTTAATAATGTTACTTAAAATTTAAATTTTTTAAGTATATATAATGTTTTTTTGGTTAGTTATTGCAGGAGGAATAGGTTCTTTTATAGCATCAATGGGTATAGGATCAAATGATGCTGCTAATGCATTTGCTACATCCGTTGGATCAAAAGCATTAACTATTAAACAAGCCGCAGGACTTGCTGTAATATTTGAAACAGCCGGAGCAATACTAATGGGAAATCATGTTACAGATACAATCAGAAAAGGAATAGCAGATTATACATGTTTTGAAAATAATCCGGAACTATTAATGTATGGATGTTTTTGGGTAATTATAGCTGTTACTATATGGTTATTTACAGCAAGTTACTTAGAAATGCCAGTCTCCACTACACATTCATGTGTAGGTGGAATGATTGGTATGACAATTGCATTAGTAGGATCAGATTGTGTAATTTGGTATAAAATCACAGATACATTTCCTTATATTGGAGGAGTCGGAGGTATCATTTTATCTTGGTTCATCTCTCCTATATTTTCAGCAATTATTTCTAGTAGTTTATTTAGTTTACTTAGATTATTAGTATTAAGAGCCCCATATTCATCATATCGATTAAATATAGCATATCCAATATTAGTAGGAACTACATTATTAATAAATAGTTTTTTTATTATATATAAAGGTGCAAAAGGTATTGGTTTACACGAATTACCACTTTCGCAAGTATTAATAATTTGTTTTACAATAGGTGGAGTAGGAACTATTATTACAATACCGCTAGTGCCAAAAATAAAAAAAATAGTAAATAAAAAATATTTAAATGAAACTACTACAAGTAATGATATCGAAATAAATAATATTATGGAACAACAAATAGAATTAAATATAAATAGTAAAAAACAATTAGATACAGTTACAAATTTGCATATTCAAGCAGAAAAATTTGATCCTAAAATAGAAGAAGTATTTAAATATTTACAAATTTTTACTGCTATTTGTGATTCGTTTAGTCATGGTGCAAATGATGTAGCGAATGCTGTTGGACCTTTTGCAGCGATATATTTAATATATAGAGAAAATGGTAGTCTAAATAAAAAATTAGATATGGGCTCAGATGCTTATTGGATATTAGGAATAGGTGGTTTAGGAATAGCTATAGGATTAATAGTATATGGTAAAAGAATAATAAGGGCTATTGGTGATAAATTATGTAAAATTACCCCTAGTAGAGGAAGTTGTATAGAATTAGGATCTGCATTAATTATTATTGCTGGTAGTAGATTAAAAATTCCTTTATCAACTACGCATTGTCAAGTAGGAGCCACTGTTGGAATAGGTATTCTAGAAAATAAAAATTGTAATGGAAAAATAGAGGGAATAAATCATTGGATTCTAATAAAAACAGCATTTGGTTGGATTATTACATGTATTGTAGTTGGTTTAACTGCAGGTCTATTTTCAGCTCAAGGTGCATATGGTCCTACAGTTCCTAGTATGGGTTATTGTAATAATAATTCTATAATTTACAATTAATATAATTGCATATATTAGAATATATGCAATTAAAAGAATGTATCGTAGGTCCTTTCGGTTATTCATGTATTAATAAAATTAATTTTAATTTTAATTTTAATAAAAATTTAATAATTTATATTTTTTTACGATCTTGTGAAATTTTTATTATAAATTTAATTAAAAATAATATATCAAACATAAAATTTAATATTACTAATTATCCTGAGATAAGTTTTACTTAATTTATTAAATAGATTTTCTCTTTAATTTATAAAATGATATCAAAATTATCTTATTTTTTTATAGAAAATATATTAAGAATATTTTGTATTAGAAAATATCAAAAAAAAGAAAATTTTAAAAAAGCAGGTTATATAGTTGATAAACCTCCAAATTATAATTCTAATAATTATTCAAAAATAACTAGATCATGGTGGGATGTTACAGTTTATAATAAATATGGAAAAAGATATTCAGTAGAAGATATCAATAAAATGTATAATCTTAATATTAATAAATCTAATAAAAATAAAGGTAAAAAAAATAATAGAAAAAAAAATAATTAAAATTAATAAATATGGAAAGATGTTTTATTTGTTGTGATGATCTAGATAATAATAGTATATATTTACCTATGAATGAAGAATATATAGGCAATCCAATTTCAGTCTTTAAAAATACATTTATTATTAAGACAATAGATAAATTTACCTTTGTATATTATTGTGTTTGTAATAATTGTATAAATGATTATCTTAATTATCATGGCAGAATTTTTAAATATTTAAAAAAGAGAGAAATTGGAATAAAAAAATTTAAAATATAAATTAATTATTTAATAATTAATTTATGAAACTACTTCTCGTTCAAAATGTAATGAAACAATATTTGGATTTGGAACTTCATCTCCAAGACTTTTCAAATGTTCTAGTTCTTCACTAACAATTTTACCTTGACCTAGAGTATAAATACAAATATTATCTATCTTTCCTTTTTTCAGCCATTTCATAAATCGAATACCCATTTCGGTATATTTAGTATCATCAGGCATTGCTACTGCAAGATTAATACCCCATGTTATAGGAGAAATATCCATTTCTTCATCTAAAATTTCGGTATTTTCTTCACTTAAAAACCAATATGGACCAAGATAAGTTCCATGATCATCAAAATATGGATTTGTGCCAGCTAGAGGTTTCTTAATAGATTTTTCTTTTTTACAATAAATAAATTCAAGATTATAATTATACCGAATACTCCACTCATAAATTCTCGGAATTAAAAGAGTAAAACTTTTAACAGGTTGATCTGTTTCTGAATCAGGAGCTACATATGTAAGTAAATCACCATCAAAAACTATAGTTGTAATCATTGCTTGCTGAATATGATTAGTAATCATATAAAATGCTTCATCAAGAACTTTTTGCGGAATACCAAAACAAAATCCTTTAATAGCAAGAACAGTCCGAGTTGTTTCCATATTTTTTTATTAAGTTAATTATAAATAAAATATTTTCAATTTTATTTTAATTTAATTTTAATTTAATATATTAAAATAATTAATATTTTAACTATAAGATGTAATTAAAATTATAATAAAATTAAAATTATAATAAAAATAAGATTAAAATATATATATATGAATAGTGACCTACTATTAGAAAATCTAATAAAAATAGGAGATATCAAAAAAAATGATAAAATTTCACTTAAAAAAAAAGATGGATATTTAAAAATAATTTCTATTTCAAAAAAAAAATGGTACAGACCATTTATAAGAATGTTAAATAATGATTCAAGAAAAAATACATGTAAATATTTAAACTATCTATTAATAGATGAACTCAATGATATATTTAAACAAACTCTTGATAGAGATTATGTTAATAAAATTAAAGAAGCTCTTGAAAATGCACTTATCGGTATAAATAATCTTAGATATACCTACAAATTTTCATATGATATAAACATCTCTCTCATATGTTTAAATCTACAGTTACTATGTAAATTAGAATATCTATCACATATTAAATTAGCATATGAACCCTTTATACCTAGAAATTTATAATCTATTTTTAAAAAATTTTTTGATGAATAACACGCGATGAATATAATATATAACTATTATCAAATTTTTGTTTATTAGATTTAAAGGCTTTTATATCTAATTTTTCTAATGTTTCATCTAAATTAAATGTAAATTGTTGTGGCCATATATTATCATGTGAGTTTATCCAATGACCATCATTAAATGTATGTTCTAAAAATACATTAGGTAAAAAAAATGCATTATGTTGGATTCCATGCCAACCTCGAATAAATTCTTTAGTAGACTCTTTATATAAATAGGTTATAGTATAACTATGCAGAGGAATATTTAAATATTTTCCATTAGTTAATCGTGCAGTTGTTTTACCTTTATATATAACTTCTTTAATTTTATTATATAATTTATCTATATTAAATTTATTACTTTGATTAAACCATTCACCTAAACATTCTTTTTGTATCATATTTTTATCATAAACAGTAACAAATATTCCATCAGGTAAAGGAATATAATTAGTATCTCTAATTAAAAAAGAAAGATATCCTACACCTTTTAAACCTGGTGATCTCATACGTCCAATCCATTGTAACATCCACGTTTTTGGAATTAATTTATATAATAATTTAAATTGTTCTTTTCTATCTATTATATTTGAACAGGGTAAATTAAAATACCTTTGAAGAATAGAATTTGCAGCACAATTCTCTAGATGAATTGCTTCTTGTAATGAAAAAAAATGAGAAAAATCAGCAGAAATTATTATTAAATCATGATTAAAATCTGGTTTAATATTTATATTTTTATGCATATTTATAGGAATATAATTAACTTTTGTTTTAATATTCCAAAAATTTTTATATACATAATCAAATACTTTTCTAACAGTATAATATTCATGATACTCTTTTTCTACATCCGGTTTATCGTGCGCTGGTGAAAATATAATAAAAATATTTTTTATTTTATTTAAAAATTCATCTGGAGGTTTAAATCTTAAAGTATGAGATAATATATTAGATGTAAATTTAGTTCCTGCATGTGGCAATACATATCCTTTTAAATCAACTAATTCGATTGGTTTTTTATATTTAATATCTTCAGGCCTAAACCACATTATATTAATTTAAATAAAATAATTTAAATAAAATAATTTAAATAAAATAATTTAAATAAAATAATTTATATAAATAGATAAAGACATTGTGCCCGAGTGGTTAAGGGGATGGACTTGAAATCCATTGGGCAATGCCCGCACGAGTTCAAATCTCGTCAATGTCGAAATTAAATTTTTTATATATTGACATCGTGGCCGAGTGGTTAAGGCGATGGACTGCTAATCCATTTCCCTCTGGGATCGCGAGTTCGAATCTCGTCGGTGTCGTTATTTTTATATATTTTATTAAATATATAAAAATAAATAAAATTTGTTATATTAAGAATATTTTAATTTTATTATTTTATATAATATGAAAATAATATATTTTATATTATTACATTAATTCTTGTAATATTATGGATTTTATTATCTATTATTAAAAAATATTATTCAATTTACTTTATCCAACGAAATACAATTGGTATGTATTTATTAATATTTATAGGTTTAAGTTTATCTAAATATTTTTTCAATAATTTATGGTTTAGTATTCCATTAATTGTATTAATTTTTGTATTACATGAAATAGTTTGGTATAAATTATATATAGGTTTTACAAAAGATGAAGGTGAGGTAACTAATAATTGGTATTCGTGGGCTAATATATATTGTAATGAAGTAATAAATAAAGAAATTACACAAAAAAATAAAAATATTAATTCGGATTTTAGCGAAGGAATTTTTGATAATAGTTGGAATTTAACTAATAATGAATCATTTAAATTAAAATTTGATACATATTTTAATTATTTAAAATTAAAACCTGGAATGAAAATATTAGATATTGGATGTGGAAATGGGCATTGGTTGCAATATTGTAAAAATAGAGGCGTTGAAGGAATTGGAGTTACTATAAGTGAATCCCAATATGATTTTTGTAAAAATAATGGTTTAAATGTAATATTAGGCGATATACAAAAAAATATATTAATCAGTATTAATGAAAAATTTGATGCTATATCTGCTATAGGTCCAGTAGAACATTTTTCTTCAATAAGTGAATCACCAAATAAAAGATATGAAACAATAAATAAATATTACAATCAAGTAAAAAATTTAATAGATCCTAATAGTGAATCAAGGAGATATTTGAATAGTTATATGACAACAAATCACAATTATACAGATTTAAACAGTTTAGATTGGTATATTCATATATATTTTATAGCATCGGCATTTGGATATGGATATTATATGCCAGATAAACTAATAACATCTATTTATGAATCTGATAAATCAAAACTAATAATCAAGCGCGATTATACCGAAGATTATAGATGGATAATGGTAAGAAATAATAATTCTATTGGAAAATGTAATTATAAATTTGATACACCTTATCGTGTAGCTAATTTTGTAAAAGATATTTTTACTGATCCGTCTTGGTGGCAAAGATTTTTATATGGATATTTTGATTGTTGGTTATGGCAATTTGGTGGAACTAATCCAGAACCTATGCCTGAAAATAAAGATACTCCTATCAGATCATATATTTATGTTACAGAAATAAATCCATAATTATAGAAATAAAAACTTAAAAAAAATTTATATCAATAATATAATATGGAGTCAATTGATTTTTATGTATTAAAAGATATAGATAATTTTTCTAATTTAATGATTATGTCAGATAATCAGTATAAAACTATTATTGAATATATTAATTTTAATTATTTATTAATAATATTTACAATTGGCTGTTTTAGTTCTATTTTATATTGTAATAAAAATAATAATAAAAATAATAAATATGTTATAGTGCCAACCTCTGATCCAGTTGAAGGAAAAATAATTCAATCACCTTAAATTAAAAAAATTGATTAAAAATAATTATTATATTTATATGAAAATAAATATAATATGCAAAACCTATCAATAAGCTATATTAGAAATCAATTTCTAGAAAATCCTGAAAATCTTGAAGAATGGAAAATTAAAATACTTAAAAATTATTATTATAATTGGGCTACAAAAATTCTAGATTTAGATAACATAGAAGATTTTAGAATAGGTTCTAATTCTAATAAAAATCTATTATTTTTCAATTCTATTAAAAATAAGACTGAACATTTAATATTAAAAATAGATGTAAATGAATATTTTATTTATCATAAAAACTTTGATAATAATACTATTTCAAGCACACAAAATATATATAATATAAATAAAAATTTATTAGAAAAAAATAATCAAAAAAAATATAAAAATTGCCTTAAAATATGCCAACTATTATAATTTAATGATAAGAACAACCTGCTTCACTATTATTAGAAAATTTTGCCTTTATCCTACTCATTGTATATTTTTCATATTTCATTTCCATAGTTTCTTCATTAATTTGCATAACTGACTGACTAAAAGTAGCACTAATATCTTGTAGTTGAATATTACTATAATTAATTAAAGCTTTATATTGACCAAAAGAATTTATAATAATTTTAATCGCATCATTAATATTAAGATTACGTAAATTTTGATTACATAAATGAGCAAATAATTCAATACCTACCACACTTAAAATTTCATATATATTATGAATCTCAGTTAGTTTTTTCAAAACTGTATCATTTCTATAAACTATATCAGCTAATTCTTCTCGAGTTTTTTCTTTTAAAATATATTGAATTCGTAATTCTTTATTATCTCTTAATTGTAATATTTTTTGTCTAATTCTAACTAATTCATGATTTGTAATATGACCAACTAATCTATGCCAATCTAGAACTTTTTTATATAATCTTTCAGATTCTTGACTCTTAACATTAGTAGCTTGTAAAGGTATAAGAATATGAATCCGTAAATTATAAAATGAACATAATCCTCCACATAAAACATCACCTGGTGCTCTAGGTATTACTCCATTATTAAGTTCTCTTACACGATTATAGTAATGAGGATTATGAATTTGAACATTATGCAACACCCTTCCAGTATTCCAACTAAAAGCAACTTCACATTCTGTGCACCACATTTGATCACAACCTGAAATTTTAAAAATACGAATTCCACAATTAGGACAAGGTTTAGTATCTTTCTTAATTAGTTCTGCACTTTGTACACTATCAGGATTACAAGTATGTGGATCTGTTTTAGAATGACCAATAATTTCATGACACGTAGGACATGTATATAATTTACAAATTTCACATTTATACTGAGTTGACAAAAATCCACGACAATCATTATTTGGACAAGGCATTATAAATTTCTTTTTTTCTTCCACTTTCTCTCCTGTATTTCTAAGAGATCTAATATTTTCATACATTTTATATTTAGTTCTACGCAATTCATCTAATTGTTTTTTAAGTTCCCGCATTTTAGCATCTGTTTCTTTAATATTAATTTCTTCTTCTTTAATTTGTTTATAGCATTCAGCTGCAGCAATAGTGCTTGGTAATTTACTTATTTCACTTTCTAAAAGAAACTGTTTTCTCGATTTTTTATATTGATTATCAAAGAAATTTTTATTAGTTTGTTCAATAATAAACTTTTGATTCCAACCTTGTTTACAATTCATACAATGAGGTTCTTTTTGAGTTAATAGATATTGTCTAACACATATTTTACAAACATCAAAATTACAACTACTATTAGGACATTTAATTGGTTTTTTAGTACTTTTATTAAACTGCTCACAACAAACAAAGCAGCTAGTCATATTTTATTTTTAAATAAATAGATTTTAAATTTCAATTTTTTATTTAAATACAATATTTATATATATACAATGTCTAATATTGTTAATAATATAGAAAAAACTTCATTTAATCCACGAAATATGTCGAGAGAAGATTTACTTAAATTCTTAAAATTAAATAAAGACTCGACTACTGAAGAAATAACAAATAAAATTTCTTCAATTTTAGAAGATCAAGATGACCCGAGTATCAAAAATTTTTTATATTTAATACTTTATTTATTGACTAAAGATTCTACTAATTTTGCTGAATCAGTTTTTGCTGAACAATATTTAGATAATAATCCTCAAAATACAACTGTATTAGGACCTAATATTACACAAATTCCAACAAGTCAACCATCAGAATTTATTTATAGTAAAGAAGTAGAAGAAGGTAAAAAAAATCCAAGATATATTGAGACTTATAAAAGTTTTTTAGCTATTAATAGTGCTTTAAGACCTGAACCAATGACTTCACCAAGTGAAGATTTTACATTAAATGTTAATTTTACAAATGTATTATCAATAAGATTAAGTTCAATATTAATTAATCCATCTTGGTATAATTTTGATCATACTTTTAATAATATATCATTTTCTCTCAAAGGTTTTACCCTCCCTGATCCAAATAAAATATTTTGTGTTAATATCCCTCCTGGATATTATAATTTAGATAGCACTGTTCCTGCTACAGATCTAATAACTGTTTTAAATAATGCGATTGTGCTTGGAGCTGGTGGCAACCCAGTTAGTACATATATTAATTTTGGTTATAATCCTGTTTCTAATAAAATTGATATAGCAAATGTACCAGGAGCAGCAGGAGAATTAATTTTTTATGATCCGACCCTTGGTTATTGTGATTTAAGTTCATGTTATATATCAACTTTACCTAAATTAAATTATAATCTCGGATATTATTTAGGATTTCGAGGTCCTAATTTTTCACAAGATGGTTCTCTTTTAACAGGTCAAGAAGGAGTAACACAAGAAAATTGGGAAAACAATAGTTTAATTATAACATGGGGAACTGGTAAAAATGAAATACTACCTACACAGAAGGTTACTGCTTTTGGCCAAATAAATCTAAATACTTCAATTACTGCAATTTTAACTGTTGATGATTTTAATAGTAGCACATTTTCAGATAATGTTCAATTAGTAAATCCCCCTAATAATAAAATTTCTTTACCAAATTATTATAATAAATCAATTCCATGTGATATATCAGGTTCTATTCCTGATACAAAAAAGACTACAGTTTTTACTCAAAATCCAAGAAAATATACATATGCACAATTATATACAATACAACAAATATTATCTCAAAATTCAAATAATTATTACTTAACTCCTGCATTAGGGAATAATGGAAGCGGAGGAAATACATTAGCTACATTTAAATTAGAATGCGGAAAAACATATTATAAAATATTTTCTACAGATGATAATAAACCTAGATTATATTCTGGAGAAGTTAATATAGGAAGATTAAAAATAACATTATCAACTATTAATGGTATTCCATTAAATTTAAATTATGGTGATTGGGAAATTGTTTTAGAAATTAATCAGCATTATCAAAATTTAAACTCACAAAATTAATAATATTATTATTAAATAATATTATTATCTTCTAGATCTTCCAAATTTTTAACATCTTCTAGATCTTCTAGATTTTCGAGATTTTCGAGATTTTCGAGATTTTCGAGATTTTCGAGATTTTCTTAATTTTCGCGATCTTTTTTTTTTACCACCACCACGTAAAGACCAACCACCTGGAGTTTGAGGAGGAAAATTTGGAGGATCTATAGTTGGAGGAGGATTAGAAAAATAATTAGAAATTGTTGTGCCATTATTATTACTACTTAATCCAGGCCAAGTATTAATATTACTTCTCCATGGAGGACCTACAAAAACATTAAAAAATTTATTATTAGCTTTTTCTTGACAACTAGACATATAATATATTACTCTAAAAAAATAGATTATTTTTGGATAATTATTCCAATTATCATTATTAATATTTTATCAAAAGAAACTAATAATTTAATTGAAGAAGCACTATATTTAGGTGCGATAATTGTCATCTATTATAATGAAATAACTTTATTATATTTAAATAATATATATGAGTAAGATTCAACCAAGTATAGATAAATATACAAAAGAAATAGAAAAATTAAAGAAAATAATAAGAGAATTTCAAGAGAAAGCTAAAAAAGCAGATACTAAACAAATGCAAGAATATTATAAAAGAAACGTTGATAAATATGAAGACAAGGTCCAGAAATTAGAAAAGCACGTTGAATATTTAAAATATACTTTAGGTCAACAGGATAGAATGAGAAAAAATATACATAGAGGACTACAAGATCCTGTAGTTAAAGATCAATTATTAAAAAATTTGGAAGAAGCACAAAGAAAAATTGAAACAAGAAAGCAAAGAACAAGTGCTCCCTCTAGCGAAACAAGAAAAGCAAGAGTTTCCAGTAGAGCAAGCACTAAGCCAACAGTAACTATAAGTGAAGAAGAAATAACACCAGATGAACTGCGCTACCATTATTTAGCTGAATTAGCTAAACCAAAAGAAATGAAAGATAATTTATCCCAAAAAGAATTAGATGAATTAAAAGAATTAGAAGAAGAATTAGCATTAGAAGAAGAATTAGAAGAATTAGAAAGACAAATGGAAAAAAGTGAAGGAAAGCCCAGTTCAAGTAAACCCAGTTCAAGTAGAATATCTGAAACATTAAGAGAAGGAAGAGAATTTCGGCATATTGGAGATCAAATAAGAGAAGATTTAGAAAAATCCGCCAAAATAGTAGCAAATTCAGAAAAAGATTTAGAAGAAAGAAAACAAGAACTAATTAATTTAGCAGAATTAACAGGCATCGAGTTAGACGACGAGCAAGAATGTAGGTCATCACCTTCTCGAGCACCTAGAATGCCAAGTTATATAGAACAATCTTCAGCATTTAAACTATGGTTAAGAAAAATGTGGAAACTTCTAAGTTGCACAGCATATGGTGGTAAGAAAACACAAAAACATAGAAAATACAAAAATAAAACTAAAAAACATTATAATAAGCCAAAAAAAAGTAAAAAACATAAAAAATATAAAAAACATAAAAAATATAGCAAAAAAAATAAACTATATTAAATATATAAAGATGAGTATAAATAACAATCCTGATAATAGAAATATTTTAATTAGTGAACCACAAAATCAAATTCAGCATATTTTACCAAATGATTCTACTTATCCAACAAATCAAGTTTATCCTTCTGAAAATCAACTTGATCCTTCTGAAAATGAAAATGTTAGAAGATCTAGATCAGTATCAGCACCACCTGTTAGAAGAGAAAGAAATCGAACTCCTACACCACCACCAGTTAGAAGAGAAAGAAATAGAACTCCTACACCACCTGTTAGAAGAGAAAGAAATCGAACTCCTACACCACCACCAGTTAGAAGAGAAAGAAAT
>Ga0180433_10001494_pt1 | contig 38866 bp, 33 predicted proteins | sample SS_ome_8_FD_132980 | JGI IMG/M metagenome (GOLD analysis project Ga0180433, IMG submission 132980) | Hypersaline lake sediment archaeal communities from the Salton Sea, California, USA - SS_1_D_1 metaG | ecosystem: Environmental > Aquatic > Non-marine Saline and Alkaline > Hypersaline >... | reverse complement strand
GCTGACCTGAATGCGGACGACCTTGCCGTCCACAACGGCGCGAACCTTCTGAATGTTCGGTTTGAACTTGCGCTTGCATTTTCCGGTGACCTTACGGCCAACGCCGCCGAGATACTTGGCCTTACCGCGCCGCGAGTAGGATCGACCGACGGAGGTCCTCTTGCCTGTAAAGTAGCATTCGCGTCCCATGAAAAAACACCTCTAATCCTGCCCCAGCGTCAATCGAGCCGCAGGTTTCCTTCGTTTACCAGCGAACCAAAACGAGCCACGCATTATAACGCTCTAAATTGAGAATGCCAACCCGCCTGTTGTTATTTATCGGGCAGAGGGATGGCGGGATGGCCAAGCTCAGCGATAGGCGGCGATGGTCGCTGTTTGTCGTGAGCTGGTGCCCGGCTGCCCTAGCCAAGTGGTGCCGTCTTGCCGGTGGTGCACATTATTTGCTGGTGAAGGGAAGGCGGCGAAGTTGCGAGTAAGTCTTTGTAAAAAAGAAGGTTAGACGTAGGTCTATTGGCCTGTGTGTGTTGGCTTCCCAGCGATGCTGAGACGCTCGATCTTGAGTCGGCCCCTTGAAGGACCGATATCGAGGGTGGAACGTTGCGGATTGAACGCGTGGGTTCGCGCAACCGTAACCGCAGAGCCCAGGATCGGCCTGGTGCTCTGGGGGGGAGGAATGTGGGGTACGGTACCATGCCTGATTCGACCCATTCTGTCGGAAACGCGCATTCTCCTGATGAAGCATCCACGGGCGGCCGAGAGGCTTGGCGATTTGATGTGTTGTGTCAGCGGGCGGAGCGGCTGATTGATTCGGTGCGCATGGCGCATCAACAGGTCGATGCGATGTTCAGTCGGCCGGAGCGGATCATTGCTGACGCCAATGCCACTGCGCAGGCATTAATTGGAATCGACGAGACGTTGGGTTCCAAGTTGGATGCTGGTCAGCACATGAATGAAGCGTGCGAAGATCAACTCGTTTTGTTACATCGGACATTAACGCAGACGCAACAAGCAACGGAAGGCCTTGTTCCGCGTGTCCAGCGCGCGCGACAGCTGGCGGACGCCTTTGCAAAGCTCATGGATGGCGTTGCGGAGCGAACCGAACACCTGCAGTCGGCGGGCTCGGAAGCCCAAAAGACACGCGACATGGTGCAAACGACGCTTGCGGAATTGAAAGGCATCCAGGCAACGGTTGAACAGCAAAATCGTCACCAGAGGGATTGGGAAGCCCAACAGCAGGAATGGATCGACGCAGGGCGATCGACCGTGGTGGAACTGCGGTCCGCGACGGAAGTGGCGGGCCGTTTGATGCGTGGTTTTCAGGAGAGTGTTGCTTCGTTGGAGGCTATCTTGGAACAGTCACGCCAAGAACGCCAGGCTTGGCAGCGGTTTTTTGCTCGTTTGCCCCGAAAGGCTGGGAAAGTTGAAGCAGCCATGGTGGACGAGAGGAGGGTCGATGCTGCCCGCAGTAGGGCGGTTGCGTCGAAATCTTCGCGTGTTTCATCTCGATCGGCCACCGAATCGTCTGCCGATGTGCTGGCTGAACGGATTCGGAAATTAGGAAGCCTCGTTCGCGAGATCGGCTCGGAAGGAGTCCCCGTCGGTTCGACAGGCGCATCAACCGCGGATGGGACGGCTCAAGCGGTGTCAAGAATGGCGGCGGCGGCGATCGATAAGCGGTAACGACGGGTCGTTTCGAGTGGTTTGATCGCAGCCACTGCGATTTTTTTGTTGGTCGGTGAAGCATTTCCTAAGTCGCTCGGCTGTCTTGAACAATACCAGGTTTGCCCTCCCGCGCCGGTGTATTCTTCGTTTCTTTTGACCGATTGAGTCACTTTGCCATATCGCCTACAATGTCGTTCATGGCGCAGTCATCCGATTCACCTAATCGTGTCGTTGAAGTGGGCGGTCCCAACGCGTTTGGGTCCGACGATATTCCGGAGTACGACAGCCCATCCCGTATTCTGGTTGTTTTGCCGAACTGGGTGGGTGACCTGGTGTTGGCGACGCCGGCATTGCGCGCGTTGCGGAACCAGTTTCCCGATACGCATATCGCGTTTCTGGGAAAGAGCGGCTTGAGTGATGTGCTCAGTGGCGGCGACTGGATGGATGAGGTGATCCATTGGCCGGGGGGCAAGTCACGACCGAAACGGCGTCAAGGTTTCCTCGGTTTGGCTGCGGAACTGCGCGAACGACGTTTCGATTGGGCGGTGCTTTTGATCAATTCGTTCCGATCCGCCCTGCTGGCCCGGCTCGCGGGGATTCGGCGACGTGTGGGGTATGACCGTGACGGTCGTGGACTTCTGCTCACGGACCGCTTGCTTCCCGAAAAAGCCAAAGGCAAGTACGTTCCGGTCCCCATGACGCGTTACTACAACGCGATTGCCCGCTATCTCGGGTGTCGCGATTGTCTGACAAAACTGGAGCTTTTCACGACGGACGAAGACGAATCGGTCGCGGCGGCAACGATCGCGAATGCGGGTATTGAGGCGGGTCAGCCGATGGTGGTTCTCAATCCCGGTGCCTCGTTTGGCCCGGCCAAGTGTTGGTTGCCGGAGCGGTTTGCGGAGGTGGGGGATCGGCTCGTTGAAGAGCATGGGGCGGCGATCGTGGTGTCGTGTGGTCCGAAGGAAGTCGATATTGCCCGGGGTGTTGCGGGGCGAATGCGTCACAAGGCGACGGTGCTGGATGATCCCATACTGAAGTTGGCGCCCCTCAAAGCGTTGACCCGGCAAGCAAGCCTCTTGGTGACCAACGACACGGGCCCCAGGCACTTTGCCAATGCGTTTGGAACGCCGGTTGTTACGGTTTTTGGCCCTACGGATCCGCAATGGACAGCGACCGACAGTCCTAACGAGCGTTCACTGATGGTGCGTGTGGACTGTGGCCCTTGCATGAAACGCGCATGTACGTTGGATCATCGCTGCATGAAGCGGATCAATAGTGATATGGTGGTGAAGTTGGCTACGGAGTTATTGGCAGAAAGAGTCAACGAATCAATACGTTCCAACGCGACGTGATGAGAGCATGATGCTGGCAGGCCAAGTTAGGGAACTGCTTCGAACGGCAAACGCAGCCATCCTTGCTCGTTGAAAGGTGTTGAACCGAAGGACGGTGTTCTTGTGTTGGTATGGCGTGTGGCGGGGCGTTCATGAGTCAGATTATTGTCGATCGTCAACAACTCGAGCGGGAAGCCGACAGGTTTCGTGCCGCGGGTAAAACCATCGTTTTTGCGAACGGGGCTTTCGATATTCTTCATGTCGGACATATTCGCTACTTGATCGGTGCGGGGGCGGAGGGCGACGTTCTCATCGTCGGCGTCAACAGCGATGAATCCATCAAGAAGTACAAGGACCCCAGCCGCCCGTTGCAGCCGTTGGTGGAGCGAATGGAGATGGTGGCGGCCTTTCGGCCTGTGACAATCGTCACTTGTTTTGATGAACCGACCTGTGACGCAATCCTCGAGATCATTCGTCCGAACGTCCATGCGAAAGGTCCCGATTACACGCCGGAGAGCCTGCCGGAGTATCCCACCCTGCAGCGATTGGGAATCCGACTCGCAAATGTGGGCGACCCCAAGAATCATTCCTCGACAGAGCTCATCGAACAGTTGGCAAAGCGTTAAGCTGGGTTACGATTTTTCTTGAATATACGTAACGGATCCGAATCCTATGCCGATTTGAATAGCCTGGCTGGAAGTGTTGGCTATTTCACGGCAAGGGTATAGGCCGGTTCCCATAAGAGTACGGGTGCACCCCCGATCGGGGTATAATGTGCTCTCCTGCCGCCAATAACCGCCTTTTTCAACCTGAGACCCGACCGGCGAAGACCTGTAATCACTCTGGCCAGTAGACGGGAGGGGGGTTAGAAGCCATCAAATTCTCGCGATTACACTGAAAAGCAGCTTTACCTCATATGATTGAAAGCTTACGATTATTGAGGAGAGGGTATTATATGCTACAAATATGGGGCGTGGCAGGGATGGGCGTCAGCTTCGTTACTCACCAGGGGGTTAATGTGAATCTTGTCAACACGCTCAGATAAATTGTGTGCTGGTCTGTCCATGTTGTGTAAATATTGTTTGAGTTTTTTTGAGGCATGCGGGGCTGTTATGTCGCATGATTACATAGATAGAAAAGAGCTGCGTGGCCGATGGATGTGTACGGGGGCAGCCGGGATGTAGGGTGTCCCCTCCGCGCAAAGGGATTGTTGGTATATGGGATCGGTGTCGTCGTGTGTCGAACGCGTGGTTCGACATGATATCTTCTTCATGTGGTGAGTCGTAGAGTCCACCGTGGTGGAAAGAAAGGTGACGTTTCCTTTCTCCGGGGGAGGATGGGTGATGTTAGCTCGAAATGGTTCAGTGGCTTGCTTCATGACGGTGTTGGCTTGCTTTTCGATGCCTTCAAGTCTTGGGGCCGCATGGTATTCGGATTCAACCAAGATTGCTGTTGAACTCGATGGTTCGCTCGTTGATCAGCTATCGTGTAACCGCGTCGATCTGACCCCCCTTTATCCGGAATTGGATGGCCGGGGTGAAGCTTACGCTGCACTTGATTCAGATGGCGACGTTTGGGCGGGGATCGCATTCTCAGGGGACGACTTCTGTGAAAGGCTTTTTCATTCGACCAATGGCGGCCTGAGCTGGACGTCCCGTGTGGTCATTGCAAGTTGTTTCCTCAATATCAACGGGCTGGCCATCTTAGACGATGACAGCATGGTTATGGCGTTGCAACTTGGCGCAACCGATCGTCCGTACGGCGTGACCATGATGCGGTCCACGGATAACGGCGTCAGTTGGCAACAAACCGCACTCATCGAGCCTGCTCCCTACGATTACATCGGCGAAGGGGCTTTGAGTGTTTCCAAGTTCAGCGATGGACGCGTAGTCTTGTCTGCCGCCCGTTGGGACGGTGAAGAGTTCGGCGACACACACTGGACCACACTCATGCACTATATTTTCGTGTCCAGCGATGGCGGGCTGACGTTCCCGACCGCTTATGCCACCTTTGCACATTGTTACGAAGCACACGTCCTTGAGCTGCAATCGGGTAAGATTCTCGGCGCGTTTCGCTATCAACGCTATCGTGAACCCGGCGAGACGGATGCCGAAGTGCTAGCCCTCGGCGGCGATCCAGATCAGGATGACGAAAACTATGGCCAGGAATCCCTTTTCAAGAATGTGTTCATCGGTGAGTCGTTTGATGGCGGCGCCACCTGGGAGAACCTTCGCCCGCTTCGTGATGCCGAAGGCAACGCCCTCCTCCATTATGGCGAAGCCCACGGGCAACTAGTGCAGGTGCCGGATGGCCGAGTGGTCTTGGTGCACGACTATCGCTACCCCTGCGAAGACTATGAAGTCCGTGCCCGGGTGAGCTGGGATGAGGGCCAGACGTGGCAGCCGGAAATCTATCATGTCAGTTTTGGTATGGGTTATCCCTCCAGCGTAGCCTTAGCCGATGGTACCATCGTCACCGTGACCGGTGACGCACCGGTTGCCGCCTCTTGCGCCTGGCCGAGCACCTATTATGCCCAGTCGATTCGTTGGCAATTGCCTGACCGTGAGGAATATGATACTGACACCGACGGCATTCTTGATTGGAACGACAATTGCCCAACGACCCCCAATCCCGGCCAGGAAGACGTAGATGAGATTAATGCCGGCAATGAGGCAGATGGTATTGGCGACGCCTGTGACAATTGCCCGCAGCACTACAATCCCAGTCAGAGCGATGCGGACACCGATGGGATCGGCGATGCGTGTGATGACGATAGTGATAACGATGGTATTGCCGATACAAACGACAACTGTCCCACTACTGTCAATCCGAATCAAGAGAACGGTGACGGGGATCAGCTCGGTGATGCCTGCGATAACTGCCCGGGCCTGACCAATCAGGATCAGGCTGATGGCGATAGTGACGGGGTGGGGAATCTCTGTGACAATTGTCCCAGTCACTGGAATTCGGATCAAATCAATACCGACAGCGATGACTTGGGCAACGCGTGTGACAATTGCCCCGAAACATATAACCCTGGTCAACAAGACGAGGATGGCGATGGCTTTGGCGATGCGTGTGATTCATGTGCGGTACAGGAAAGCGTCAAGCTTCTCGCCTCAGATGGTGGCGCATCGGATTATTTCGCCTATGCCGTCGGACTTTCCGGGAATATAGCGGTTGCCGGGGCCTATAAAGACAGCGATAACGGTTCGGAGTCCGGCTCGGCGTACATTTATCGTTCCAATGGCTCTCAATGGACACAAGAAACGAAGCTGTTGCCTCATGATGGCGCAGCAGGGGATCGTTTCGGCGCTGCGGTCGCTGTTTCGGGAAACATGGTTTTTGTCGGGGCTTATCAGGACGACGACCGTGGTTCCCAGTCGGGCTCGGTTTACGTTTTTGAATTTGACGGCGGGCAGTGGGTCGAACATACGAAGTTGTTGGCCAGCGATGGTGCAGCCGACGACGGCTTTGGTCGGGCGGTTGCGACTGTCGACGATGTTCTTGTCGTAGGGGCGTACCGTGATGACGCCAATGGTAACGGTAGCCGAACGGGCTCCGTTTACATCTATCAATTCAATGGATCCGTTTGGTCACAAACGGCCAAGTTGGTCGCGTCGGATGGCGATGCGGATGATTACTTTGGTTATTCGGTTGCGATTTCGAACGAGCTGCCGCGTCGGATAGCCATTGGCGCCTACAATGATGACGATAAGGGCAGCTCGTCCGGTTCAGCCTATGTTTTCGTTTTGGATGGGGCGGTATGGAGCCAAGAAGGGAAATTGGTTGCTCCCGATGGCAATGCGATTGACAATTTTGGACGGTCGGTCGCGATTACCGGCAGCTCAAAATGGAGAGTCGTCGCGGGCGCACATATGAGCGACGACAACGGTAGCGAGAGTGGTTCCGCCTATATTTTTCAACATAGCGGATCCGGTTGGACGTTGGAAGTCAAGCTTTTGCCTTTGGATGGCAAGGCAGGCGCGTTATTTGGCCGTTCCGTTGCCATTACCGAAAATAAGTTGGTCATCGGGGCATTCCGGGATGACGATGCTGGTGATGGTACCGGTACCGGTTCGGCTTATGTGTTTGGTTTTGATGGCGAGAGCTGGCAGCACAGAGGAAAGCTTTTAGCTTCCGATGGTTCGGACGGCGATGGCTTTGGTTTTTGCGCGGCCGTTTCGGACGAGAATGTGCTTGTCGGTGCCTATACGGACGATGGCGTGGGCAGCAACGACGGATCCGCTTATGTGTTCGCGCTCGATGACAGCGACAGTGATGGGATATGTGATCCCTGCGATAGCTGTCCTGACACGGCCCCGGGGCTGCGAGTCGACGCGACTGGTTGTGCGCTACCGGTCGATGCCGATTATGACGACGACGGCGATGTGGACTTGACGGATTTTGCGCACCTCCAGCTTTGCTTAAGTGGCGCGGACGTTGCGCAGGATGACTCCAACTGCCAAGATGCCAAGCTTGACAGCGACACGGATGTGGATGGTGATGACGTTGCCGTTTTTGTCGGATGTGCCAGCGGTCCGGGTGTCCCTGCCGATCCAGCATGTGCATATTGATGTCGGTTGCCTTGGCCGCGACTTGAGGCGGTGCAGGATTGCTCGCGGTTGTGCGCGCAGAATCGTGCGCTAACGTTTGTTGGTATCCAAATTGGCAATGCGGATCAGGCAGGATGTCCGAAAGGATTCCGGCATGGCGGGGTCATCCACGAGCCAGAGGGTTCCTGACGGGTCAAAGGCGATTCCTTCGATGCTGACGTAAGGCATGCGGCGCCTGGCTGGAAAGCGAGCGAGTCTTCTCACGAAGGTTGATGCTTGTCGCGTCGTACAAGTCCAGTCACCGACCTCGTGCAGTAATGCGTGTGCTCATACCCCCATTATCCCAAGCCCCCGCCGACAAGAATAGATGCGGTTCAATAAGCGGACACTGCTTTTTAGTTCTTTTCGCGCCCTTTTTGGGCGCATTTCTCCTGCGAGGTAGCGGGAGCTATGTTCACCGTACCAAACCCGTTGTCCCTGTGAACGATCAAAAAACAGGGCTTCAAGACCACAAAATAGGATTGTGCGTCTTTTTCAAAGTTGGATCTTGAAATAGCCGATACTTAATGCTAGGCTAGAGCCATGATTAAGCGAGACCTGCGCGAACGGATTAAGGCGGCGGCCCAGGCCTTTCCGGCGGTGACCATCACCGGGCCGCGACAGAGCGGTAAGTCGACGCTCTGCCGAGCGGTTTTCCCCAAGTATGGGTACGCCAATCTGGAACTTCTTGATGTGCGATCGTTTGCATTGCAAGACCCGCGAGGTTTTTTGGCTCAGTTCACCAAAGGGGCGATCATCGACGAAGTTCAGCGTTGTCCAGAGTTGATCTCTTACCTCCAGGGAATGATTGACGAGGACCCGAGGCCGGGAAAATGGATTCTCACTGGATCGCAAAACCTGTTGCTTCTGGAATCAGTTAGCCAGTCGTTGGCCGGCAGGACAGCAATCCTACATTTGCTGCCGCTGACCCGAAACGAGGTTTGCCGTTTCAAGATTCATCCTCGGTCATTGGATGAAACTCTGTTGGCTGGCAGCTATCCAAGGATATTCGATCAACAACTGGCACCAGCCGACTGGTTGAGTGCTTACGTAGCCACTTACATAGAGCGGGACGTGCGCACCATTTCCCAGGTGGGCGATTTGGTGACCTTTCAACGATTTGTAGAGTTGTGTGGAGGGCGAACGGCACAACTGCTCAACTTGTCATCCTTGGCGACGGATGCAGGAATATCTCAGCCCACCGCCAAGGCTTGGCTATCCATACTGGAGACCAGCTTTATGGTCTTTCGGTTGCCGGCGTATCATGCCAATATCAACAAACGCCTGATCAAAATGCCCAAGCTGCACTTCTATGATACCGGTCTTGTGTGCTGGCTCCTGGGTATACGTAATATCCAGCAGCTCCGTAATCATCCATTACGCGGGGCGATCTTCGAGACCTGGGTGGTTTCAGAAATCATCAAGCATCGCCAGAATCAGGGGGAACGAAGGGGCGTTTATTTTTACCGAGATCGCCAGGGGACCGAGGCGGATGTCATTGTTGAAGTCGGCCCACGACTGATCGTTATCGAGGTTAAATCCGGACAAACGATCTCGAGCGACCTGTTAAGCTCTTCAAGAAAAGTCGCCTCCATTCTTCGCGATAGTGCGGCCATCGATACGATTGTCGTTTATGGCGGTGATACTTGCCAGCCTCGAACAGATCTTACCGTCCTTCCCTGGAACACACTTCATGAACACGCTTGGAATTTAGTTAGTCACTAAACCCCCGGACGCTAAACACATACTCATGCCGGCCCCGTTTTTCTAGCACTTCGGACATGGCATTAGCTTGCGGTGTATCGCGCCGTGTTCAATTCCCGTTTATTGAAAGACGTTGATGTCGTTTGAGGATTTGAGTGACGGGGAGGCGGTAGGTGTTTGGGCCGCGCCAGATGGTTTTTGTTGGGTCGGTTGGGAACCGTGAGTGGAGGGTTTCGGGGGATGGCATGTCGTGGTAGCTCACTTCGTTGTTGAGGCTTAGGATGAGATAGTCGGCATCATCGACCGGGGGGCCTTTTAGGGGGTCAAGGCGGCTGTGTCGGCGGACCAGTTCGTACGTCGCTGGGTGCTTTTCGAGAAATGCATCGATGACATGGTCGTCCCAGAGGTAGCTGACGACACGTTGGCCGTGGGGGACATTATTGTGGCACCATTGTAGGGCGTCTATGGTGCCGTCGTTGCTGATTTGGATCAGATTGCGATAACCCCGCGATTCGGCCGCTAGCCAGCGGTTGCCCACCGTCTCGTAGCCGAACAAGTTGAAATCCGGATAGACCCGTATGTCGTTATAGAGTTGAAGCAGTCCAATCGTAGTGATGAGTGCGATCCAGCCTGTTTGCACAAGCCGGCGCGATTGCAGGCCTTGCGCGACACGCACGATGAACACCGCGAGAATCAGCATCAGCAGCGGGTAGATGCTCATCAAGTAGAAGCATTGTCGAAGCGGCAACGTGATGAGCAGCAGAAGATTGAGGACGACGGCGGCAAGCAGCAATCGCAAGGCTGGATCACGTGGCGATTGTTGCCAGGCACGGATGAGTGCAGCAATGGTCAGGATGCCGAACGGCAAGCCGAGCTTGAGCAAGATGACTCCCGCGTAGAGCCGGGCGGGATCGACCACGCGCGCCATCGGCTCAACATGGTCGGCCCGAATCAACCGTCGTAAAAACGCACGCGCCACCTCAGGTTGAAGCACATGTTCCGGGAAAGCAACCAGGCAGAACGTGGCCGCCAGCGGCAAGATGACCACCCACGCGGGTAGGGGTAACCATGGCGTCACGGGCTCTGTGGTTGATGCGGAACGTGTGGGTTTACGTGTGAAAACATATCTGCGTATCCCAAGAACAAGCGCGATGACGGTTCCTGTCCAGCAAGCAATCGCAGCTGATACGAGTCCTACTTGTGTGATGACGAGTGTTGCCAATACGAGCGCACCAACTGCAGCGACCCACGTCATTACGGGGCGGTGTTCAGGCGCGAAGGTAAACGCTTTCCATATTCGATGTCGTGTTTGCTTATCTTTGGAGAGGTCGGGTGTTGATTCGATGTGTGAATGGATCAAGTCGCATAAGATCAACGGCGGCAAGAGGAAGAGTGCATAAAATTTGGCCGCTAATGCCAGTCCCAGGGCGGCGGCGAGAATGACAAGCCGTTTCGTGTCGCGCTGCCGCAAATAACCTTCGAAAGCCATCAGGGCCAGCAGCACGGTGAATGGCGCGAAGGCGTCGCCCTCGGTGAGTCCTGTGCGTGAGAAGCCGATGAAGTAGGGCGAAATTGCCAACAAGGTAGCGGCGAATAGGCCGGTTGCGGTGTTGAACCATCGTCGGCCGACCACGAACGTAAGGACAATGGTGGCGACGCCGATCGCAATGGCGGCCAAGCGGGCGACCCCAATCGATTCGCCGAACAAGGCGTAGGCTGCTGCCGTCACATACATCGGCAAGCGAGCCTGGGAGCCGTCGATTCCGCTGCCGTACAACGGATGGCGAAGCAGAGCCGATGCGGCTTGATGGTCCCATTGCTCGTCCCACAGCGGGTTGACATGTTGCACCGAGAGCCAAGCGACGATGGCGAAGGCGGCGGCGATGAGCAGTACCATGAGCAGCGTACCGTCTTGGTAGAAGCGTCGCTCGTCCTCGATTGGGATGTGTTTCCGTTGGCCCATGGCCGACGATTCTACGATCATAACGGCGATAAATCACGCGCGATTCCGCCATGGCTTAACAAGTGGGTCGGTGGGTCTTATGATGCGTATCACTTTCAAGGGTTTTGCCTTGTGCAAAGGCGTGATGGTGGTGATCTGACGGCATGAGTGAAAGGCAACACAAGAAGAAGCATGGACAGGAGCCGGTTGCCGGGGCGTTGTCACTTGTTGTGTGCCCATCGCCCCACGACCTGTCCGTCCTGATGGCCTGTGTGGCCGGTATCATGGTCGTTGTCCTATGGGTGCACTGGCCGGCCTTATCAACTCAGGCGCTATCGTTCGACGACAGCGAATACATGACACAGAACCGGTTGGTGCAGCAACCGGGATGGGGTTCGGCCCGGCGATTTCTGAGTGAAGTTCTCGAGCCGTCTACGGTGCATGGCTACTACCAGCCGCTGACGATGATCACGTTGATGCTCGACTATGCTGCGGGTGGTCGGCCGGACCAACTACGTCCATTTCATCGCACGAGTCTATTGCTCCATGTGGCCAATACCGTGTTGGTGGTTGTGCTGTTGTATCAGTTATTTGGGCATGCGTTGGCTGCGGCGGCAGTGGGGCTGTTGTTTGGCGTGCACCCGATGACGGTCGAGACGATCGTTTGGGTCGGTGAGCGTAAGACGGTCTTGGCGGCTTTCTTTGCTTTGCTATCGTTGGTGGCTTACGTGCGGTATACGCGATCTGGCGGGTGGATGGTTTACGGGATGTGTCTGGGGGCGTTCGTTTTGGCGTTGATGTCAAAACCGACGGCCACGCCGCTGGCGGCATGCATGCTTTTATTAGATTGCTGGCCGTTACGCCGGGTGAATCGGTGGAGTGATCTCAAGGGACGAGTCGTTCTCGAGAAGATTCCCTTGTTGATCATTGCCCTGATCTCGGCTTACATCACGTACGAATCGCAGAAGCGCACAGCCGTCACGGTGTTGCCGGGCGCATCCGGGCACAAGCCCCTTCTTCTGGTTTTGTGTCATAATATTGTGTTTTATTTATGGCATGTTGTTTGGCCGGTGAACTTGTCGTCGCATTACCCGCCACCTTATCCGATGAATTTGCGTGACGGGAACGTTTTGGCGGGCGTAATCGGTACGGCTTTGTTGATCCCGTTGTTGCTTGTGTCGTTGCGGTGGACGCGGGCGTTTCTCGTGGGCTGGTTGTACTTTTTTGTCGCGATCTTTCCAACGCTGGGCGTGATTGGCTTCACGAATGTGATTGCCGCCGATAAGTTTGCCTATTTGCCGTCGATCGGTTTGATGTTGCCGATGGTCTACGTTTTATCGAAAGCGTGGGGCGCATCGCGTGGATTGAATCTCACGTTGAGCCGAGCGGGGATTGTAGGGACTGTTGCGATCGCGGCGGTCCTCTTGGGTTTTGGCACGCGCGCGTACCTTGCGAAATGGACGGATACGGAGACTCTGTTTCGTTACATGGTCTCACGATCGCCGCAGGCGGCGGCCCCGAACATCTATCTCGGTCTTACGCTGCATCGCCAAGGGAAGTACGACGAGGCGATCGCGTATCACCGTACCGCGATCGAAGCGGCTCCAGCTTACCATGGGAGCTACTTCAACTTGGGTAATTCACTTATGGCCAAGGGGGAGGTTGATGATGCGATCGGGTGGTATAAACGGGCCTTGAACGTCAAAGCTGATTTTGCCGATGGGCATAACAACCTGGGCAACGCTTGGTTACACAAGGGGGATCGTGCCGCGGCCAAGAAGCACTATTTAGAAGCTATTGACATTGATTCCGACTTTGCGGATGCGCATTACAACCTGGCCAACGTGCTCCGCGACGAGGGGAGGACGGAAGAGGCGATTTGGCATTACCAAGAAACGGTTCGGATCAACCCGGACGAAGCCCGCGCCCACAAGAACCTGGGGATTGTCCTGGCCCGCCAGGGCGATATAGTGGGGGCGGTCTATCATTATTGTGAGGCCCTGCGTTGTCGGCCGGACTGGTGGGCGGTTGCAAATAGTCTGGCGTGGATTTACGCCACGTCGGCCGATCTGCGTCTTCAGGATCCGGTCGAGGCAATCCGGTGGGCTCAGCATGCAGCCAGGTTTACGGGCCGACAAAGGCCGGAGGTGCTGGGGACGTTGGCGGTCGCCTATGGGGAGGGTGGTCAACGGCAACTGGCTCGACAAACGGCTGAAGAGGCGATTCAATTAGCGATACGGTTGGGGCGGCCGCAATTGGTGGATGACATTCGGGCTCGAATGGGGAAATATTTTCCCGGTGGGTCGATTCCGGCGTCCCCCGCGCGTCAGAGCCCGTGAATTTGGCCCTGTGAGCCGGCTGAACGTGGAGACGAGGACTGACGGAATGCAAAATCTTAGTCTTTCAGTGTTCTTTCCTTGCTACAACGAAGAGGCCAACGTCGAACGTACGACACTGGCGGCACTCGATGCATGCCGATCAATCACCGACGATTTTGAGATCATCATCGTCAATGATGGCAGCAGGGATCGAACCGGTGAGTTGGCCGACCAATTGGCGGCAGAACATGCGCACGTTCGAGCGGTGCATAACAATCCCAATCGCGGGTACGGTGGTGCTTTGCAGGCTGGGTTTTTGGCTGCGACCAAAGAGTGGGTGTTTTACACAGACGGCGATGGGCAGTTTGATTTTATGGAGATCCCGAAACTCCTGGCGATGCTGCGTCAATACGATGCGGTCAGTGCCTATCGGTTAGATCGCCGGGATCCGCTTATCCGTAAGATCAACGCCTGGGGGTGGACGAAGCTTTGTAATCTTCTTCTTGGCTTCAAACTTCGTGACATTGATTGTGCGTTCAAGATTTTTCCGCGGAAGCTGTTCGATGAAATCGAGATGTGGAGCGAAGGGGCGCTGATCGACGCGGAGATTTTGGCGAAGGCCACACGGCAAGGCTATCGGATCGGCCAAGTTGGTGTGCACCATTATACGCGGACAGCGGGCGAACAGACGGGTGCTAACCTAGGCGTGATCGCGCGGGCATTCAAGGAACTCTTCAAGCTGCGCAGGCGTATTATTACGGACTCATGATCAAATATCGATCGTCTCAGTTTTTGACGGTGGGGATCGTTGGTGTGCTGACATGTCTGGCTGGATGTGCCGCCCAGGTGGGGGGCATCCAAGGTCAGCGTGTCGGCGGCGGTGTTCTTTTGCGCAAGCCGTTGTTGGAGGGGGAGAATCCGAAGCAGCTGGAATGGTTGCCGGTTGTGGGGCGCATGGATGACTACGCGCGGAAACGGCATCTTGCCGCATCCGACGCTTGGACGGTTATTCTTGATGATACGTTTGTTGGAGCGACGGAAGCGGAGGTCCCCGGTTGGCGGCTTGTCGGTCGTCCCGACTTGAAACCGGTTGTCGTGGCGGGTGCGCAAGGCATCAAGATGAGCGCGCCGATCGATGGGCCTAAACCGTTCCTGCCGGTGGGCATGGAGCGGATGCTGAATCCGAAACAACTGAAGGACCGGGACGTCCGTATTGAGGTGCAGTTGGCATGTCGCTCGGCTCGCCAATCCGACGCCCTCAAAGGCATTCGTTTGTCGCTCTTTTCGTTGGATGCCAATGACGAGCTCAATACGCTGTCGCTTTCGCTTGTTGGTGACATGAGTCCGGGATGGGAAACGCGACGATGGCATGTGCGTTTTCATCCGACGGTTGGGCCGGTGGCCTTGCGGATTCACGCGATTCGCCCTGGTGCGTTGGCGACACTGCGCCGGGTGCGCCTCAGTATTTCGAATCGCGTTGGCTTTCCTGCAACGAGTTCACGCACGTTTGTCGCGACGCAGCCGGCCGGTGTCGTACCGAAAAACGTGATTGTTGGCGGTGATTTTGAATCGGGTCAACGGACGTTTTTCGGAGGTGCAACGCGCCATTGGTCCAACGGGGAGGAGATGCCCGTGCCGCTGCTGTGGGCGTTTGATGGCGAGGCAGCGGTTCACGACAAGTCACTACGTATCGATGTGGTGTACGACGACGCACGTGTAGGTTTTGGCCCGTTGAACCTTACGGCTTTGCCTCAATTCAACCGCCCTTCGCCCCTGCGTTCTTATCTCAGCTTTCATGCGCGAGCAACGCGGACGGCGACAATGTCCGTAACCTTGCGGACATGTAGCCGGGTCATCGCGAAGCAGCGTTTTCAGTTGTTGACGGATTGGAAGCAGTTTACGAGTTCAATCAATATTCCGGCCCACATGTTTGACGACCGGCGGGAACTTGCTTCGGCAGAGCTTCTGTTCGAGGTCGAAAATGACGGGGAAACGGATCTTAGCGGACCGCTTGTGTACTGGTTGGATGGTGTGGCGTTCACTGACCAAGCCTTGACGTCGAATTATGCGCCGCCTGCTCCGATTGAGGTGGGCTTGTTTGTGCCTGGGCCTAATCATGTGGATGTGGCGAATTTGGTCGATGCAAAGGAGTTGGCCGTTTTCAGTGTGCGGCTCATTACCTCCCGAGCGAAAGGGGCGGTTGGGTCCTCCGTGGCTTCTAATGACAGTTCTATGTCATCTGGAAGATTTGCGATTGATGTCCTGGATGCCTGGGATCGGGTGGTGTGGACCCGGACGACATCGCCGGTGATTCCGAAGAACAAAATATCGTTTACGGATACGATTCAGTTGCGGTTGCCCCGCGGCTATTACCGTGTCTTGGCGACGTTGTGGAGCGGCAAGCCCGGGCAATCGACGATCGTTTCCCAAGCAAGCATGCCGTTAGGCGTGATTGCGGTCGATGACCCCGTGCCGTGGGGTAGTCCCTTCGGATTGACGGCTCGAAATGGCCTCGTTTCGCAGCGTACGACGCACTTGGGGGCTGGTTGGGTGCGAATGGATCTGCCGACGCAACGTGTGCAGACCGCTGAGGGATCCTGGGATTTTGCGTTGTGGCAGGAGGTTGTGTCGCAATGTGAGCAGGCACAGATCGAGACCGTTTTGGGTTTGACGCTGCCGTCTCGCGAAGCAGACCGAAAGCCCTTTATCGAGCAGTGGCTTGCGGCCACGACGTCGTTACCGATCGGCTTGGTATTGAGTCCGCCGGCGATTTCCAGGGATCCGACGGCCGAGTATCTCAGGCAGCTGACGAGGTTACGGGAGATGCTGTCCGGTCGAACGGCGAAGACACGGATTATTGGTGATTTATCGGCGCTGGGCGGCGCGGGAAAAGAGTGGACGCAGGGGTTGGGAGCGCGTGAGTCCGGGGGTGAGTTGGCGGTGGGGATCGCTTGTACCGAAACGCCACTGCCTGAAAATAGTGAGGCCCTGCTTCACCGGATTGGCCGACAATATGTGGACGGCCCGAAAATCTGGGATCTGGGTGTGCCGGTTCAGATCGGTGGTGCACCGATTCCAATAGTTGGTCATTCTGGCGCTCACGGTTGGTTTCCTTTGGGTGCCAAAATCGAAGTGTTGTCCGGAACGATGGCGCGTCTGGAGAACCCGCTGGATCCGGTGTTGTCGGCTTCACGGATGATACGGTCGATTTTGATACGCGGGTTGGCTGGCGCCCAATTTGTTTGTTGTGATGCCGTCGCACTTTCACCCGTTCGGTCGATCTGTGATGACAACGATCGGGAACGTCTTCACGAAGCCGACTTGTCGCCGCGTGTGGCGCTCGTCGCTTTTGATCTCATGACGTCCTTGCTGAACGACGCGCTTTTGGTGCGGTGGATTGACGAGCCGGTGACGGGTTGCCGGGTCCTGTATTTTGAGAAGGATGACGGTCGCGCAGTTGCTGCGGTTTGGCGTCCATTTGGTTTGAGCCCAAGCCGGTTGGGGCTCACGAATTTGCCGTCTAAAGTTGAGCTGATCGATTGTGTTGCTGTACCGGAAACGGTGATCGTCGAAGGGGCGCAACGTATTGTTTTGGCTAATGAGATTGTTCGTTATCTGATCGCGCCGGCAGCGCAGCGAGAGGCTTTTCGCCGGTCCTTGGACACGCTTCAACCCGTATCGCATTCCACCTCGCAACCGGTTCTTTGATTTACATGCTGATTGCGGTAGGATGATTCGCCAGTCGCGGAGGGGTTCGACTACGCAAGGAGAACGAAATGGAAGTACGTCTTGTCGGAATGTTGACGGGGTGTTTACTGGTTGGTCTTGCCGTTGGGTGTCAGGAAAAGACGGTTGAGCCTGTTGAGCAGGCACCCCAGGTACAACAAGAAACATTACCCGTTTTCCCAGAAAGCCTTGTCCCCAAGCCGGAACCTCAGCCTGAAACGGCAATAGCTTCACCACTGTCAACTCATGCCACGGAAGTCCCTGTGGACACCGCCGCTACCCGCGTCAAGCATCCGCCCACCGTGTCGCCGCAACCGCGCGAACATTACGCTCCGGTCGAGAAGAAGACGACACGGACTTATGTCGTACGCAAAGGCGACACGTTGCAGAAGATCTCGATGCGTTATTATGGCACGACCAAGAAATGGCGAACGCTCTTTAAGGTCAATCGTAACGTCTTGCCTAAGGGGCCCGACAAGTTGCAGGTGGGTACAAAGCTGGTTATCCCTTGATAGGGTTGTTGCAAACACGCCATCGTTGGCGGAATGGTTTCGTTGCCGATGAGGGGGTTGCCTAAGGGAAGGTGTCATCGAAGGGGTAAGGTGTATGGGACGTACATGACGGCGAAACATACTTGTGAACGTTCCCATCGCCGCGGCTGTAGCGGTTCATCGCGTCCGCCTTTTCCGTCGCCCAACTCGCCGGCAGACAAGCCCGCCCAGTATCTTCGCGGCGTGGGGCCGTTTCGCGCCAAACTTCTGGAAGGTCTTGGTATCCGCACGATTGCTGATCTTGTCGAGTATTTCCCTTTTCGGCACGAATTTCAGGGGCGTCCCCAATCGATTGACAGTTTGGATCTTGATGAACATGCGACGGTTATCGGTGTTGTGGAGTCCGTCAAATGGCGAGGACGATTCCGTCAACAAACCTGTCGCGTTGTTTTGAACGACTCGACGGGGACGCTTTGCGTTACGTGGTTCAATTGCTCCTATCTTAAGGATCGTCTTCAACGCGGGCAGGGCCTTCGGCTTTTTGGCAAAGTAGGCGTGGATCAAGATGTTGCAGCCATGGTCAATCCGACGATCGTCACGTGGCTTGATCTCGAGGAAGATCCCGCACAATGGGACTACGATCGTATGGTCCCCGTCTACCGTGGGACGGAAAAGCTGCCCTCACGTCAGATTGCCCGTATGGTGGAAACCGCATTGACTGACGTGTTGAACACGGTGCAGGAAAATTTGCCGGGCGCGATTTGTCGTGAACGTCAGTTCCCCGGCCGGCGCGAAGCGATTCAGCAGATGCACTATCCGAAGTCGGCTGAGGAGGTGGCATCAGCCCGCCGGCGTTTGGCCTACGAAGAACTGTTTCTTATGCAATTGGCGGTTATGTTGATGCGACGTTGGTCGTCGGTACGTGTACAGTCGCCTGCGCTGCCGGTCACATCGCTGATTGATGAGCGCATTCGCCGACGATTCCCGTTTGCATTGACAGCGGCTCAAGACCAGGTGATTCGTGAAATTACGGCTGACCTTGCGGGCCAGCGACCGATGACGCGATTGCTTCAAGGCGATGTCGGTAGCGGCAAGACGGTAGTGGCGTTGTATGCTGCACTTGTTGCGGTTGCAAATCATCATCAGTGTGTGATTCTTGCGCCGACGGAGGTACTCGCAGCGCAGCACTTCGCGGGCATTGATCGCTATCTTGCGGGTAGTCGGGTTCATCGTTGTCTTATCACGGGTAAGACGTCCAAAGCCCAACGTGACAAGATGTTGAAGGCGATTGCCGATGGCCGTATGAACCTTATTGTCGGTACGCAGGCATTGTTGGAGAGTAAGGTTCAGTTCGCGTCACTTGGTCTTGTGGTTGTTGATGAGCAGCACAAATTTGGTGTTTCACAACGGGCGACGTTACGCGGCAAGGGGCCCACAAAGCGTCATCCATCGACGAGTCGGGTACCTCACTATCTTGTCATGACGGCCACGCCCATTCCGCGCACTTTATCGATGACCGTTTTCGGGGATTTGGATGTGTCGATCATTGACGCGCTGCCGCCGGGCCGACAGCCGATCGTGACACGTGTCGTTCGTTCGGCCGACGAGCCCGAAGTCTGGCTTGGCGTGCGCCGGCGCATTGCCGATGGTGATCAGGTGTATGTGGTGTATCCTTTGGTCGAGGAATCCGATGCACTCGATCTGAAGGCAGCTACCGGCGAGGTTGATCGGATTGCCCAGGACTTGTTGCCTGGCGCGCGGGTGGGGCTGATCCATGGTCGTATGAAAAAGAAAGAAAAGCAAGCAGCGATGCGGGCGTTTGCTGTGGGTGATTTCGATGTGCTTGTCTCCACGACGGTGATCGAGGTCGGTGTCGATGTGCCCAATGCCACGGTGATGGTGATTCAACATGCGGAGCGCTATGGGTTGTCGGCGTTGCATCAACTGAGAGGACGTGTGGGACGGGGCAGCAAGGCATCGACCTGTTTGCTTTTGACGGATAGTCAGGGTGAAACGGCCAATGAGCGGTTGAAAGTGTTATGTGAGACAACCGACGGCTTTCGGATTGCGGAAGAGGATTTGCGCATTCGTGGGCCGGGCGAATTAATTGGTACACGTCAACATGGCCTACCTGAATTCCGCGTTGCCAATCTTGTGGAAGATACCGACCTGCTCCTTCAAGCGCGCGACGATGCTGCCCGCGTCGCGCGCGAAGATCCCAAGCTGGAATCTCCCGCACATGCGATTCTTCGCGTCGATCTGCGTCGCCGATTTCGCGATACGATCGCGTTTGTCGATGTGGGCTGAGGACGTACCGGTCCGGTTCGCATAAGGTAGCGATCATTTTGCGCCGGATGATCTTGTCGCCTTGTTCCGGACTTGCTTAATGGTGAGCTTGGAAGCCAGGGTGTCATCAGGCGTTGACACGTTCCCAACTATAGGGGATGGACGGATCGTCGGGGGCAACGCGGTATTCGTCCGGACTCTCGTAGTTGTACGGATGAGTTGGCGTGTTGACGACGATCGCGTCATGTTCGGAAATACACTTGAAGCCGTGCATCACCCCGGGCGGAATCGTAACCAGAATCGGGTTATAAGTTCCCATGCAGAGTTCGTTGATGTGGCCGAAGGTGGGGGAGTCTTTGCGCTGATCGTACAATACGGTGAGGGCCATTCCCTGGACCACCGCCCAGTTGTCGGTTTGCAGCTTGTGGTAGTGCCAGCCTTTGACAACGCCGGGATATGCTGCGGTCATATAGACCTGGCCGAACTGCTTGAAGATCTCGTCATCGCAACGCAGGATCTCCATGAGTCGACCGCGTTGATCTGGGATGACTTTGAGCGGTTTAATGAAGACGCCGTCGATTCGGTCGCGCGGTGCACTGTGTACTTTCGTATCGTTGCCCACCCGTTTTCTCCCTTCAGTAAGAACTCACAGCGAGTCTAACTAGGGTAGTAAGGTACTGCAAGATGAAAGCCGAGTGACGGCTAATCGGGAGGACTCGGTAGGACGTAGTCAAGGGTTGTAAACACGACGTCGCCGGTGACGGCGGCGATGGTACTTGCCAAGAGATCCGAGCCAAACTGACTGGGCAGGCATCCACCGATTCCCAACAACAGACCCATCACGGGCGAGAACCAAAGGAGCCGTTTCTGTTTTGAAAGGGGCTTCTGCATGTGCTGTTCTCCGTTGGTGGGTGTGGTGGGGCGTGTCGTGATTCCCATGCACCCATCCTGGACCTCGCTCACAAGACCTTTATCAAGGCAGTCGTCGTCATTTTTTCGGGTCTGGATGAGGATTGTTTGCTTGCGGTCGGAATCGGGTTTGCGGTGAGCAAGTCGCGAGCCATCGAGACGTGAGGACCGATAAGTGCTCTTTTTAGGTCTCGTTCGGTTTTTTATCCTCCGAGGCGAAGAGGTTCTGTGTTGCTTGGATGATGGTTCGTAGTGAGAGCAGCCCGCCCGCCGCCAAGGCTCGCGGGTCCCATGGGCCCCAGGTGTGGTGTTTCGTGAAAAAACGGTGTGCTCCTTGGTTGAAGAGTCGAATTCGGCTGAGGCTTCTTTTTCGGCCGGGTCGGTTTTGCTCGAAGTGCCACACGCGGGCTTCAGGGATGCAGTAGATGGGGCCGCCGCCATTTTGGATGCGTTTGCACCAGTCGGCGTCCACCCAGTAACCGCCGTAACCCTCGTCCCATTCGCCGACTTCGTCCACGGTTGAACGAGGGAAGACCATGCATGCTGCCGACACCCAATCCACGGGAAACGGTTCGGATTGTGCGAGGTTTTCGCGGGCCAGGTAGGCCGTCGTGAACCTATTGTTCGGGAACAGGCGAGCAAGCAGTGTTTGCCGACCCCAAAGGGCATTGATTATGGATGGAAAGTTTCGCGCGGTCTCTTGAATGGTACTGTCGGGGTTCAGCATCCGAGGTGCAACGGCCTTGACCTGCGGATGGCGTTCGAGAAAGTCGAGGAGTGTCGACGTGGTCTCCGGTTCAAGTTTCGTGTCGGCATCGAGCAGCATGATAAAATGCCCCCGGGCGGCTCGGAAGCCCTGGTTGGTGGCGGGGCAGTGGCCGACGTTACGATCGTTCTTGATGAGTCGGACGCTAGGGTATTGTTGCCCAAGCAGGTCGCAGACTCCGTCGTGGCTGGCGTTGTCGATGACGATGATTTCGGCATCAGCGGGCGCGTCTGCCATGATGCTGTCGAGGCAATCGGGCAGGTAAGGCCGACTGTTGAAGCTCACGATGATGTATGAAATGAGCACCCTTGGTTCTCCCAGTGGGGCATTATGCCGCCGTGATTCGTTGGGCGTCAATGTGAAATGTCGGCACGACGGTTGATGAGCAACACCAAATAGGTCGAAAAACTGAGGTATTTGCCACGAGCTCTCGGCGTTTCCTGGCCGGTGGGCTCGATTGCGGCCCGGCCTTGGCGTATCCTTTGGCAGAGTCGTGGTTGAGATCGAGGGCGTCGATGATCCAATTGACCGAACAGGCGGGTGATGTGTTGATCGCGGTGAAGGTGGTGCCGAAGTCCTCACGCGACCGGATTGTAGGCGAGCTGGATGGAGCCTTGAAAGTGGCCGTATCGGCTCCGCCTGAACGTGGAGCCGCCAACAAAGCCGTCTGTAAGCTTGTTGCCCAGAAGCTGGGTGTTCGTGCCCAGCAAGTTAGCGTGGATGCGGGTCACGCATCGCCTCGCAAAACGCTTCGTATTGCGGGCGTTAGCGTTGAGGAGGTACGGAAGGCGTTAGCTGGGTGATGGGGTTTTTAAGTGGGGGGTGGGGCAGTTGGCGGTGTGGGGGGGACGTCCTCTTGGTTCGATGGGGGTGTCATGTTGTGGTGCAACTCGACCGAGGCGTCGTCTGTTTCGGTCGGGGCGGTTGTGGGCATTTCTGGGTTTCCATCGGCGACGGGCGCTTTTGCAGTGGTGATCTTGTCCGCCCCGTCTGTTTGTGTACGACCAACCAACAATCCAGCCAGTGATTCCGCTGTCGATTCCGTCCACGTTTTTTTGTCCGGAGCGAAATGGGCGGTCGCCGCTTGCAGAAACGGCGTCATCTTGGTTTTGAGGTAAGCGGTGACGCCTTCCTCTGCGACCGTGTCGAGCGTCCGCGCATAGCTGTCGAGAATCTCTTCGCCCATGATCGCCGACCCGGTTTGTCCGACGGCCAGGACGGCACCGATGCCTTTCTTGGCCCAGGAAGCCACATCCACGGTAAGGAGGCCGCTGATTCGTTCCAACGAGACGTTTTCCCGATCAGCGAGCTGCTCCATCTGTGTCCAGATGGTTTCGAGTCGCGGGACAAGATTCGTCGCTTGGGAGAAGATCTGGCCGTAACTCTGCGTCATTTCGTCGGCGAGTTGGTTGATTTGATCACGTGACAAAGGTGGCCTGTCGATGGCAGAGGCGCTTCGGCAAGACGTCTCCTGAATGGTGGTCAACAAGTCGGCTAGATCGTTGGCTTGGGCATCTTCGGGTACGACGCCGTTCGTTTTCAACTGGTTTACAAGGCGGTCGAGAAAAACACGGCTACCCGCAGCGGCATCGGCCGCGATCGCGAAGACCCACAGGGGAGAAAAGTGCATGGCGAACAAACCGGCGGTTTCCAACGCACCACCTACCATCTTGCGTTGAACGTAGTCATCGTCGGTGGTTTCGACGGGATCGGTTTCTTTCTTTTCCTTCTTGATCTGGGCAATCTTTTCGAGCATAAATTGTTGGGTGTCGCCAAGGAAAATCTTATAGAGCGTGGTGCCTCGAAGCACTTCCGGAAAAAGTGTTTCCGTTAGCAGCGACGTTGTTCCGCCGGCCAGAGCGGTCAGTGAACGGATCGTGCGTTCGGGCAGCGATAACGCATACTTCAGTTGTTTGAGTGCAACGTCGAAAAACTGGGACATGGCGAGATCCTTTCTTGGAATGCGACGGCGCGACTTCTTAGCCAGGCCACATTGACTCAACGATCTGTACGAGTCGGCGAGCGACGGACGCTTTTGAACCGTGAACAGGCTTGGACCACCCTGTGTCCGGTGAGAACAGTTCGACGACGGCTCGATTGCTTCCCACGTTTTCAGGACCGTTCAGTACGATGAGGTCACAGTTCTTCTTATAGAGTTTACGTTCGGCCAAGCGGTAAGGATCGTGGTCCTGCATGGCAAAACCCACCAAAAGACGTTTGCCCTTGCGTTGGCCGAGAGCGGCAGCGATGTCCTCGGTCGGTTCGAGCAGGACACGGCGGGATTGGGCCTTCTTTTCGAGTTTTTGCTTGGCGGCCTGCGCGGGTCGATAGTCGCAGACGGCAGCAGTCATGATGGCAGCATCTGCGTCTCGAAACGCCCGCTTGCACGCGCGGGCCATCTCGGCCGCCGACACGACGTGTACCACGTTGACACCTTTGGGAGCTCGAATCGCGACCGGTCCGGTGACGAGCGTCACAGCGTGTCCGTGCCGGGCGGCTTCGCGTGCGATGGCGTAGCCCATCTTGCCGGACGACGGGTTGGAGATGAACCGTACCGAATCGAAATACTCGCGAGTGGGACCGGCTGAGACGAGTATGTTCACCGCCAAGGTTCCTCGTTGGTTTAGCGGGTTCTTGAAGCCAATTTCGGGGGATGTTTCTTCAACATTTCCACGACGGCTTTGATGATTATTTCGGGTTCAGCCATTCTTCCTTGGCCGACCGCTCGGCAAGCCAGCCACCCCTCCGCGGGCTCGATGAATGCATAACCCAGTGCTCGTAGTGTGGCCACGTTCCGTTGAACGATGGGATTCTGCCACATCTTCGTGTTCATCGCAGGGGCTAGCAGGGCGGGGCATTCTCGGCCCATCATCAACGTCGTGATGAGATCGTCGGCGATGCCGCACGCGAATTTGCCCAGTAGATTGGCCGTTGCCGGCGCGACCAGAAACAAATCCGCGACTTCGGACAAGCTTAGATGCTGGGGCTCGTAGTAGCCTTGCGTGGCCCAGAGCGTGGTGAAGACTTGCCGCTGCGTTAAGGTTTGAAAGGTCAACGGCGTGACGAAACGCGTGCCGGCATCGGTCATGGCAACCGTCACCCCGCAGCCACGCTGAACCAGACGCGAAACCACATGACAAACCTTGTAGGCCGCGATACCACCGCCAACACCGATCACCAGCTCATAGCCGGCCAAGTCGGAGTTGTCGGTGGAGCCGGCTTCTCGCGGCTGGTCGTCTGGCTCAGGCATCGCTCGGAGGTTCTGCTGAGGAGACGTCGCCAATCTCGGCGACAATCTTACCCTGAAGGATCTCTTCAGCGATCACGTCAAGGACCGTCTTGTCGGTGTCGTCGACCATCGGTCGGGCGCCCTGCATTAACTCGATCCAACGTCGCTGCATTAGCGCCGTCAGTTTGAATCGACCGCCAGCCGTTTTGACGATCTCGTCGTCTTTTAGTGCGTTGATCATGCGTTCCGCTTCTCCTCAACGATCTGCACAATCTGATCCACGGTTTCTCCGATATCAGCGTTGACCACAAAATGGCGGTAGGCACCGCACTCGGTGGCGTAGCGGATTTCACCATCCGCCTTGCTGAGTCTTTCCTTGATGGCGTCGGCGGTTTCAGCCGACGTTTTTTGTCGTCCTGCCAACCGGTCCTGTTGGTCGGCAAGCGTCGGGGCCAATAGATAAATGCTTACCGCATCAGGACAACGGCGCACCACCTGCAACGTGCCCTCAATCTCGATCTCGAGGATGGCCACCCGCCCCGCATCCAGAGCCGTCAGGACCGGCTCGGCTGGCGTGCCGTAATACTGCCCACCATAAACGGTAGCATACTCCAGAAATCGGTTTTCCTCAAGGCCCCGTTCGAACTGCTCGACGGTGAGGAAATGGTAGTCCTTACCGTCCATTTCGTTTTCCCGACGCGGCCTTGTGGTGGCGGAGATACTCAAGAAAGCGTCGAGTCGCTCGACGAGTCTCTTGCATAGGGTTGATTTCCCAACGCCGCTGGGTCCACTGATAATCAAAAGTATTCCGGCCATTTGTGATCTACGTTGTTATGCGTTCCGCGCGGGTTGGCTGAAGGCGCGCCCAAGCCGCGAATTTCCCTGACGAGCCTACTCGATATTCTGAACCTGCTCCTTGAGCCGATCGATGGCCCCCTTGATCTCGACGACGTGGTGAGCGATCGTTGCGTCGTTTGCTTTGCTTCCGATCGTATTGGCTTCACGAAGTAATTCCTGGGCAAGGAAGTCGAGTTTTCGCCCGGCACTGTTTTCCGCGTTGCACAGTCGTGCAAACTGGTCGAGGTGTGACGTGATCCGGGAAAGCTCCTCGTTAATGTCACATCGTTCAGCGTACAAAGCCACTTCGCGTGCTACATCTTCCGACTGCAATTGGAGTTTGGCGCCGGTGAGCAGTTCGTTGGCTCGCTGAAGGAGTCGTTGGTGATATTCCGTTCGCACCTCGGGGGCACGAGTGGCGATGGCGGCAAGGTTCCGGCGGATGTGTTCGCACTGAGCCAACAGATCATCATGCAAGGCTCGGCCTTCGTTCTTGCGCATCTCAATGAGATGATCTATCGCGTTGCAGGTTAACGTCTCAATGAGGCTCCATTGCGTCTTGCGATCCCTTTCACTCATTTCCGGCGGTTGGCAGACACCCGGTAGGGCCACGATGGCCGCCAAGTCGATTCGAACCTGATCGCTGGGTGCGACGCAGCCCAGTTGGGCAAGGTAGCTTTGGAGGGCCGCGACATTGATTTCCTGAGCAGCATCGGCGTTGGTGTTACGCACGCGAAGCGTATACGTGACGCTGCCGCGCGTTAGACGCGTACGGATAAGCTTCTCCACGTCCGGTTCAAAAACGGACAAAAACTCGGGGAGCTTGATGGTGGCTTTGAAATAGCGGTTGTTCAGGCTGCGGAATTCCAGCGCGTAAGAAACCCCATCGCGGCTGAGTTGCGCTTCTCCGTACCCGGTCATCGAGAGGATCATCTTTTCGGCTATCTCCGTATCCGGTTTGATTCAGCAACCGTCGTGTCCGAGTCCACCAGGCGGATTTCGGCTCGATGTGCACCGCCTGGAGCGGCTGCTCGAATGAGGTAACGCGCGGACCGTGTCGTTTCGTCCAACCACGAGGTCCCGATCAGCCACCGGGCTGCGTACCTGGGATACCACTGCTCGGTACGCCGCCACCTGTCGGTGGAGGTGCCTGTGCGGGTGTCGCATCCCCCGTCGGTGTTCCAGAGGGGGTTCCGACGACGTTTTGCTGCGGGTCCCCAATCGGTAGTGGAACCATAACGTAGTTTCCAATGACGGCCATCAGGACGAACATGAACGTCAGGCCGACGGTGAACCACGTGAAAACGTCGCCCGTCTTGGCACCAAACGCGCTGTGCCCACCGGTGCCACCGAGGGCGCCAGCTAAACCGCCACCACGCCCCTTCTGAAGCAAAACAACGAGAATCAGAAGGAGGCAGATTAACACAAACAAGGTCGCAACGATTCCCTGTACGAACGTCATCGCCAACAAGTCCATGGACATGATTCCTTATTCTAAGTGCTGTCCGTTTTGTCGAAGCTGTCGGTTAGTCGGCCATTCCCTCATCGGCGGACTGGCCGGTAACGCACCGGCTCACGACTGAGCCGCAATTGCGCCTTGGATGATACCGATAAACTCGTCGGTCTTAAGGCTCGCACCACCGACCAGGGCACCGTCCACATCGGATTGGGCCATCAACTCTTGAGCGTTGCTGGCTTTGACGCTACCGCCGTACTGAATGCAAACCTTCTCCGCAGCCTCCGTATTATACAGCTTTCCGATTTCCTGACGACAGAAGGCGTGGGCCGACTGGGCGATTTCGGGCGTGGCGGTCTTGCCGGTGCCGATGGCCCAGACGGGCTCATAGGCGACCACCACGCGGTTTAGGTCCACATCGGGCCCAAGGCCCTCTTGCAGTTGTCGAGCCAGGACGGCCTCGGTTTGGCCGGCTTCGCGTTCTTCGAGCTTCTCCCCAATGCAGTAGATGATTTCCAGGCCGACTTCCAGGGCGGCCAATATTTTCTTTTTCAGGAGTTCGCCGGTTTCCCCAATGACGTGTCGCCGTTCGCTATGCCCAATAATCACGGAATCACAGCCAATGTCCTTAATCATCGCGGGTGCGATTTCGCCCGTGAAGGCTCCGCTCTGCTCACAATAACAGTTCTGGGCGCCGATCCGGATCGGTGTCCCTTCTAGGATCTTGGTGAGCGGATGCAGCAGCACAAAGGAGGGGAACACGCCCAAATCCACAGGTAGGTGGGTCGGTAGCTTGCTTGTGATTCCTTCAATCAACTTCTGGGCTTCAGCCAGATTGAGATTCATTTTCCAGTTGCCGGCCACATACATTCGTCGCATCTCATTCTCCATTCAGCAGTGCTGCAAACCTGAGCCTGTCGGCTCTTGGCGTCTGTTCACAAAACCAGACAAACGATTCAAAACACGTCGGTCGCTCGCGGATACGATCCCAACACGTTGAGCCTTAGGCAGTGTTCGCGGGCGCTCTTGATCGCTTCGATTACATGCAATTCGTCTTGATGACCCTTGACGTCCACAAAGAAATAGTACTCCCAGTTTCGTTTCTTGCTGGGCCGGGACTCGATAAATGACATGTTGACGCCCGACTCGCGTAAGGCGTGTAACACGTTGACGAGGGCTCCCGGTTCGTCTTTGGTCGTGAAGACGAGTGAGGTCTTGTCGTCCCCGGTTGGACCGGGTGAGTCGCGCCCGATTACGAAGAATCGGGTCACATTGTTGGCGTTATCTTCAATATTTTCGCAGATGATCTTCAAACTGTATAACTCCGCCGCCAACGTGCTGCCGATCGCTGCGGATGCTTTTTCTTCACCGGCCAGTTCCGCAGCCTTGCTCGTACTTGCAACAGGGATGGTTTTGTCCGCCAGATTCGTTTCGCTTAGCCATCGCTGACACTGAGCGAAAACCTCGGGTTTCGAGTAGACCTTTTCGATTTCTTTCAGGTTGCATTTGGCGAGGAGATTGTGATGAATGGCACGGTTGATCTCTGCACAGATAAGCACATCAGTTTCGACCAGGGCGTCAAGCGTATCGATGACGCCGCCGCCGACGGAGTTCTCGATCGGCACAATCCCGAAGTCGGCATGCTCGCGGGAGACCTCCTCGAAGACGCCGCGAATATCGGTGACCGGTTCGTATTCGACGGAGGCGCCGAACTTGCCGACGGCCGCCAAGTGGGAATAGCTGCCTTCCGGTCCGAGATAGGTGATTCGCAAAGGCTTTTCGAGCGCGAAGGAGCCGCTCATCAGTTCGCGGTAGATAGCGACCAGCGTCTTGTCGGGCAGGGGGCCCTTGTTGGCCGCCCGAATCCGATCAAGAACGGCCTTTTCGCGGTCGGGCGCATAAATGGGTGTACCTTCGACGCTCTTGAGCTTGCCGATCTCGACGACCACCTCCGCCCGGCGGTTTAAGAGTTCGACCAGCTCGATGTCGACCTGGTTGATGTGTTGCCGAAGTTCCTCAAGCGTCATGTGCCGTACTCGCAGCTGATGAACACGCTCGGCTGAAGGGGTTGAGATCTAAACGAGCCATGGGGACCTTGCAGACACTCTGTGGTTGCCTGTTAGCGCCTTGAGCCGAGCCCCGAATGGTAGTCGAAGCCCAGGCTCGATGCAAAATTCGGCTCTTTGCATGCTTGCCGAACAATACGGGTCAGGCTGTTTTTTCCGGGGGGAGGGGGCAAAATTGGATGCCCCTACCGTTGTCGATGTGCCGACCGCTCGTGGGTGGTTAGGGAAGGTTGGATCGCCCATTTCGCCCACCCGAGTTTTGGTGACGCAATCTCGACGACTACAGTGACCGCGTTTTCAGTGTTGAAAACGCGATTCTATTATGAAAATGTTATGGAAACATGGCTCGCTTTACGACCTGCATGAGTCAACTCTTTGGGGCTCTTTGACCGATAACCTCAACAGGCGTGGCTAAAGGCACAACCAAAAGCCTTATCACAGTACAGAAAACGCGGGCAACAAGTAGGGAAGGGTTCCACCATGCAATACGCGAAGAGCACGCGCGGCACGATGCGGGCGATGGCGCAGCTACTGGTCGTGGGCGGACTGGCTGCGGGGCTGACCGGCTGTAACGAAGCGGCCTCCCGGCTCAACGCTCCACCGCAAGGCGCTACCAGCCGGCCTCATGAGCTCCGCGAGAATTATATCCCCATGGTGGACAACGCCATGTTGGCGGAAATGTCGATGTCCTCGGTTCACTTTGTCTCCAACTCAGGTGAGCTTAACGCTCTGGGGGTTCGTCGACTCAAGCGGTACGCCGAGATCATGCGAACGTACGGTGGTACGTTGCATTATGACGGCGTGGACGATGAGGATGACTTGGCCCAAGATCGACTTAATCGGCTCGGCGAGTTTTTGGTGGCTGCCGGTGTACCTCGTGACAGCTTTAGCGTTGAGCGTGGCTTGGCGGGCGGTAGCGGCATGAACGGACAAGAGGCCCGGGACATCCGCGAGGCGACCAACTTCAGCGTCGAACAACAAGGCGGTGAATCGACGGCCTCGGACGGAACACTGTCATCGACCCAGTAAGCGGTAAAGACAACCTCGCTGACGCGGCCTTGCTCCTTGGCGCGGGATGAAGGTAGCGCAAAATCGGTGTTCCCCTGTCCCCGCTTGTGCGATCCCCGACAATCGATCTCTTGGCTGGGAACACGAAGGAGTACGGTACAATGATCTCACGTATGCAGCACGTTAGGCCCTTACACCGGAACATCTTTGCGTTTTGCGCGCATCTTTTCGACCGGCAAAACGCTTGGATTGCGGACCACAAAAAGGCGGTCCGCCTTAGGAACATGTATGCAGCCTTCGCGCTCGCGTTAGCCCTTGGATGCGCATCACCAGAGACACCCTCGACAACAAAACGCTACCAGGAGCCCGTCTCCGATCTTCCCTCTCCCGACTCACCTGAAGTGACCGAGGCGGAAGCACCTGAAATCCTGCCCGAGACGCACATTGCCGCAGGCCGACTGCACGAAAGCCAGGGACGGTTCAGCCGGGCAGCGGCCCAATATCGACTGGCCATTCGTCGAAATCCGGACCGCATTCAGGCCTACAATCGCCTCGGCATCGTGCTGGGGCGTATGGGACAATATCAGTCAGCGGAGGAAGCCTTTCAGCAAGCCCTGCAGCGTGTTCCCGAACAAGCGTATCTCCACAATAATCTTGCGTTCAACTATATCCTACAGTCTCGTTGGCCCGAAGCCCATGCCGAACTTGCCCGTGCCTTGGAATTGCATTCGGACTTCAGTCGTGCTCGCGTGAACCTTGCCATGGTGTTGGCACAGATGGGTAACTTCGAAGCGTGCTTGCATCAGTTTCGGTTGGCGTTGACGTTGCCGGACGCTTACTACAACCTCGGGCTCATGTATAAGTCGAAACGCCAACCCATTGAAGCGGCCCAAGCGTTCATGAAAGCACTTGAACTCAATCCGGGGCTTGCCGCGGCCACCCAAAGGTTACAGGAAATGCCCGCCAATACTTTGAGCGCCGCTCAAGAGCGGGGGCCACTCGATCTGCATACAACCCAGACAGCTTCGCCTATCCCGGTCGAGCCGGCCGATGAGCAGCCCGTTGCCCAAACCGAGCGTCCGACCACCCAACCGGCTCAAACCAAGCCGATGGGAGACGACGAAGCCGGACACCATGCCCCTGTCATGAGTCCAACCCAAACGCCGGAGCCCACAGCATCACAAACGACAGAAACAAAACAACAAGCCAAGCCGGCTGTGTCAGTGAAACAACTTCCCCCCGTACAAAAGGTTGCACCAACCGAAAAAGCCAAGACCCCCGAAAAAGGTGCCTCGGCCGCACCTGCTACCAACCCGGCAAGGACAAAAAGTCCAACCGCCGCCATCGAGCGTGAAGTACCCAAAACCCGAAAACCGCTGCAGCAAACCGAATCCGAAGCAACCCCAAAAATTTCCATGGCTGCGTCATCAGCACTCAAGCAGATTGTTCCGACGCAAACGCCTTCCGCACAAGCCGCTTGTCCAACCACAACCGCTCTTAATGACCCTCCCGCGATTCCTGATCAGGTCTCTCTCGTGATCGAGACAAGTTCCGATCCGGCCTTTCTCGACCACGAATTCTCGTTGCTAGCGATGGCGGACCCACAATCTTGCCTGGTTCACCCTAGCTGGCCGTCTATCGACCGCCGAAAGGCAACGACGTCTGCTCCTGCAGACGCTTCCCCTGCAGCGAATGCGAAAGCATTCTTGCTTCATCGCGTAGACCAAGCTATCGATTTCGCACAATCACTGGCCTCAACCGCTCATGGTTTCCTCCGCCAACAACTGGCTGAGTCCTATCTCGTCTCGCGATTAGCGTCACCCGCCCCACATCCCTCTGTTGCAGTCGCTACGAAAAACATTCGCCACGTTCGGCCAACGGTTTCTGAATATCCTGAGCCATGATTCCTGGCCAAGTGCACGAAGTAGGGTTGCAGCTGTGGGTTTTTTTCGTGTTCTGCGACTGTCGGGTTTTGCAGCAAGAAGGTTGGTGCAAAAAAGAACCCCAGAATACGCTGCAAAGCGCATTCTGAGGTTCGGTAGTTGTCACTCGTTCGTCGTCTTTTGATTGACGACTCGCGTTATTCGCCTAAGACCGGCGGGCTTTCTTCTTGGTCGATGTTTTACGTTTGGCCGAAGCCTTTTTCGCGGTCTTGGTCTTCTTGCCGGTGGCTGCGTCGTCGATGACCGCTTTGGCCAGGGCGAGTCGAGCGATCGGTACACGATAGGGTGAGCAACTCACGTAATCCATGCCGGCGCGGTGACAGAACTTGACCGAGTCAAGCTCGCCGCCGTGCTCGCCACAAATCCCGATCTTGAGCTTGGGTCGCGTGCTACGCCCCTTGGCAATACCCCACTCGACCAGCAGGCCGACGCCATTCTGATCCAGAGATTGGAATGGATCCTCGGGGAAGATGGCGGCTTTTGCTTGGTCGCAGTACTCCGGCAAGAAGCGTCCCGCATCATCACGTGACAGCCCCATGGTGGTTTGGGTCAGGTCGTTGGTGCCGAAGCTGAAGAACTCCGCCACTTCGGCAACCTGGTCCGCCAGTAGGGCGGCACGCGGCGTTTCAATCATCGTACCCACCATGTACGGAATCTTGACGCGGGCTTCTTTCAGGAGGGCATCCGCGATGGTACGGCTCCGGTCGGCAAGGAGTTTCAACTCCTTGGCGTCGATGGTAAGCGGAATCATGATCTCGGGAGCCACTTTCTTGCCGTTCTTCTTGACGGCAATGGCGGCCTCAATGATGGCGCGAACCTGCATATCGAGGATTTCGGGATAGGTGATCGCCAATCGACAGCCACGGTGACCAAGCATCGGGTTGGCCTCATGCAGTTGTTCGGCACGGTGTTCGATGAACTCCACGGACGCGCCGGTCGCATCCGACAGACGCTGTCGCTGTTCCGGCGTTCGTGGCAAAAACTCATGGAGTGGCGGGTCAACCAATCGGATAGTGACCGGGCGGCCATTCATGGCCTCAAAAATACCGATGAAGTCATCACGCTGGAACGGAAGCAACTTGTCGAGTGCTTTGCGACGCGCGTCTTCGGTGTTAGCGATGATCATCTCCTGCATCGCTAACCGGCGTTCTTCGGTATCGAAGAACATGTGCTCCGTTCGGCAGAGGCCGATTCCCTCAGCTCCCATCTCGATGGCTTTGGTTGAATCGGCGGGTGTGTCGGCGTTGGTACGCACTTTGAGTTTGCGCAGTTGGTCACACCATTTCATGAGTTCGTAGTATTCTTTGGGGAGTTCGGGAAGATTCAAGGGCAGTTCACCTTCGTAGACGCTGCCGTCACCCCCATCGAGCGTGAGGTAGTCTCCTTCGCGAATCACGCGCCCATTGACCGACATCGATCGTTCCGCCTCGTTGATATTGAGGTCCTCGCATCCCACGATGCAGCACTTGCCCCAGCCTCGAGCCACGACGGCCGCGTGCGAGGTCTTACCGCCGGTTGCAGTCAGAATGCCTTGCGCGACGCTCATGCCGCCCACGTCGTCAGGGCTTGTTTCCTTGCGAACCAACAGGACGTTGGTGCCGGTGGCGGCAGCAGCTTCAGCCCGGGCAGCGTCGAAAATGACCTGTCCGAAGGCGGCGCCAGGGACGGCATTGATTCCTGTCGCCAACCGCTGACTGTCGAGATAGGTACCGAGGCCATCGCCTTTGTCCGCTTTGAGCGCTTCCGTATCGAGCTCGGGATAGAATAGCCGCTCAATGTCCGTTGGCGCGATCCGCTGAATGGCTTCTTCCTTGGTGAGTACGGGCTTCGTTACTAGCTTAGCATACTTGGCGGGTAGGTACTTTTTCTTGGCGAGACGATTGGTTTCAGCCTTGGTGAGCAAGGGCTTGGTGGCCTGATCGACGGCGATCTTGAAAGCGGCTCGCGGAGTTCGCTTACCGGTTCGACACTGGAGCATATAAAGCTTGCCCTGCTCGAAAGTGAACTCGAGGTCCTGCATTTCCTTGTAGGCGATTTCCAAGATCGCCCGGACGGCACAAAGCTGGTCGTACGCTTCCGGCAGGACATTCTTCATTTCTTCGAGTTTGATAGGCGTGCGGATACCGGCCACCACATCTTCGCCCTGGGCATTGATGAGCAAGTCGCCGTAGTACACATTTTCACCGGTGCTGGGGTCTCGGGTGAAACACACGCCGGACCCGCTATCGTCGCCCATGTTGCCGAAGACCATCTCTTGGACGTTGACGGCAGTACCGTTGAGTCCGTTGATTTTTTCGACGCGTCGGTAGGTGACGGCCTTGTCCGCGTTCCAGCTACCGAAGACGGCATTGATCGCCCCCTGCAGCTGCTTATAAGCGTCCTGCGGGAAGGGTTGGCCCATTTCGCTTTGGAAAAACTCCTTGAATTCCGCGCACAGTTCCTTGAGGTTCTCGGCGGGGATTTCGGGGTCGGTCGCGACGCCGATCCGTTTTTTCAATGCGTGCAGTTTGCCTTCGAGGATATCCTTATTCAGTTCACAGACGACGGTCGAGTACATCTGGATGAACCGGCGATAACTATCGTAGGCAAATCGGGGATTGTTCGTTTTGGCGGCAAGGGCTTCAACGACCGTGTCATTGAGACCCAGGTTGAGGACCGTTTCCATCATGCCGGGCATCGAGACCGCAGCCCCCGAGCGCACGGAAACGAGCAGGGGATTCTTCTTGTCACCGAATTTTTTTCGCGTGGTGCGTTCGAGTTTCTTGATCGCTTCCTTGGCTTGCTTGTCGAGTCCTGCGGGCCATTTTTTGCCGAGTTTGTTATATTCCGCGCACGCGTCCGTGGTGATGGTGAACCCGCCGGGAACAGGCAGACCAATCCTGGTCATTTGCGCGAGACCTGCGCCTTTGCCGCCCAGCAGCGGCTTCTGATCCGGTTTACCTTCTGCCTTGCCTTTGCCAAATGAATACACCCACTTCGTAGCCATGATTTTCTAGGTCTCCCGGGCTCTGCCCGCGTTGTCAATGAAAAACCCTGTCATGAAGCCGCACGACGGCGCTCGGACGGTTCGATCGTTCCGAAGAACAGGCTCGTACGGTACGTCCGCAACATTGTCTTATTGCCTTGTCTACCGGGACGGAACGTCAATGGCCGGTCAATAGCAAATAAGGCGAAGTAGCGTACGCCGAGGTGTCCCAGGTGTCAATGCAGACACCTGTCGGACGGAGAGCAACTCGGTTTATTAACGGATTGTTGGGGTTCATTTCTTATCGAAAAACAAGGCGACAAACGTTGTTTGACGTTGTCGCCTTGTTGATGAACTCGACAAGATGATGGGGCAAACACCCGCCATCACCGCCGGGTGTTTGCCTATGTGTTGCCCTGGGCATAGCGTTCAGCCACCGCCGGCCAATTGACCACATTCCACCATGCGGCCACGAATTCGGGACGACGGTTCTGATACTTGAGGTAATAGGCGTGTTCCCATACGTCCAGGCACAGAAGGGGCTTATGGTCGTGCGAAAGTGGGGTGTCTTGGTTTCCGGTCGAGCCGACATGGAGCTTGCCGTGCTGGTCGAGGCTGAGCCATGCCCAGCCAGAGCCGAACTGCGTGGTTGCTGCTTTAATGAAAGTTTCCTTAAAGGTCGCAAAGTTGCCGAAGGACGATTCGATCGCCTGAGCAAGCTCACCGGTGGGCTCGCCACCACCGCCGTTGCCGGGCGACGCCATGCAAGTCCAGAAGAGTGCGTGGTTGGCATGGCCTCCGCCATGGTTGCGAATGGCCAGCCGGACGTCGCCGGGAATGATTTCGAGGTTGGCCAGCAGGTCATCAATACGCTTGGCGGCAAGATCGGGGTAACCTTCCACGGCCTTGTTGAGATTGGTGACGTATGTGTTGTGGTGCTTGTCGTGATGGATCCTCATCGTTTGCTCGTCGATGTAGGGTTCCAAAGCATTGTAGTCGTAAGGCAAGTCTGGTAGTGCGTACGCCATGAGCCTGTCTCCTTTTTAACCCGACGATAACGCGTTGTCGGATACAAAACGTTTCCCAAGTCGGTGAATGGTTTCGTGTTTCTATCGGTATAGGTGTGTTCCGGCGGATCGTCAAGCGAGAGTGGGAATAATGACACAGATTCCGTGGCCTTAACGTTGATTGTTGGGGCGTATCGGTTGGGCAAGGTGGGATTGTGGTTTATTCCGCAACCCATGGGAATCGTTTTTTATAGTGCCGATAGAACAACCCAATCACCCGCATCGCAACGATCATGGCATAGACGCTCATGGCGTAACCTGCCATTCTTAGCAGGATCATGCCACGTACGCCCCATCTGGAGCCTAGGGATGCGAAAAGATCGGTGTCAGGTAGAAACGTCACGCCGGCTGCTACCAGCAGTGCGCCCCAAACCGCCAAATAAGGCAACGGGGCAGCCCAGGCGGTTCGGATGATCGTATGGGGCCAGAGCCCTTGAAACCCGCCCCCGATGGCGACGCAGAGAACCACGACCGGCCAGAAGAAGGCACAGGCGGCTGCGAGAGCGATGAAGGCGGTATGAGGTAATTCAAGACCGTTGTACCAGGCCAAAAGCTGTACGAGTCCGACGGGGATGAGACAAAAGGCCCAGGTGCCGAGGCAACGAAACATCGGCATGACCAGATCGTCAAGTATGTCGTCGATCCAAAGATTGGGTAATTCATTCTCGCCAGATGCCGTCTCGACGACGATCGCCATCGCGACCGCACACAGATAGCCGTTGACCAGAACCGATCCGAGGAGTCCCAGGATACCACCATGCGGCAGCAGCGTGTTGGTCATGTTGATGAGCGTGAGGAAGAAAAGCGTCAGAAAGTTGTTGGCGTCGGTGAAAAAGACGAACGACTCCGCCCAATCCTTCCAGAAGGGTTGTTCGGGGCCGGTGATCCAGTCGCGGTCCTCATCTGGTTGGCTGGCATCCTCGGCAGTGGCGGAACGATGCGGACGCCGCACGGGCGCAGCGAGGATGTCGTCAGGTTCGTTTCGATGCGATTGACGCGATTGGCGGGACGGTATGAGAGTGGTGGGGTTTGTTTGTGAAGAGGCGTCAGATTCATGTTTGCCGAACTCCTCCAACCAGCGGCCAATCGTGGACTCTTCCGCATCGAACGGTGTTTGGCACTGCTTGGCGGAAGCTTCGTCACCTTGGAGAGGGATGGATGCTTTGTCGCGTCCGGGCTGATCGGGCGTGACGATGGACACCGTGTTGCATGCCGGACATCGGGCTTTTCGGCCGATCGTCGTGTCGGGCAATCGAAAGCGGACGCCGCATTGACAGGTGTAGCGGATCGTCATTTACCGCGTCTCAACATAGGGTCCTTGCCCGTGAGTGTTTTGGGGAATGATGATCCACGCAATGCCATAGGTCAGGACCATCGGCAATAGGCCGGTTACGATGGTGATGAAGACAAAGGCAAGCCTCACCAGAGTAGGATCGATTGAAAACATTTCACCGAGCCCGCCGCAGACGCCTGCGATTTGTCTGTCCGTTGTCGATCGGTAAAGTCGTTTCACGGTAATGCTCCTTCTTATGCAAGAAAGATCATTGTGAACTTACTCCACAGTGATGGGTGCCGCCATTATAAAGTTGCGGTTTTTTTCAAAGGGGGGCCTGAACCGGTTCGCCAGGATGGGCCGACTTTTTTTCTTACGTTTTGTTGTCAGGTCAACGGGTGGAGGACCAAGCCGGTAGCCAGTTTCGGATAGAAGAATGTGGTCTTTTGCGGCATGAGGTCACCCGCATGGCTCACGGCTCGAAGCTGGGCCATCGTGCATGCTTTGCAGATCAGGGCGATGCCGGTTGTGTCCTTGGCAGCCTGGACGGCATCGGCAGCTAGCTTGATGTATTGAATCTTGGGCTCATCGCCCCCCAATGTGTTCTTGGTCACTAGCTCGTCGATCATATAACGATGGAGGTAGGCGACGTCGAGGTCCCGCCACGCATCGCTCTGTTCAGGAGCAAGGGTTCTTAAGACATCACGTTGTGCGAATTGGCCGCTGATGACGCGGTTGTCGCCGGCCAGATAGAGCGCGAGGTCGTCGGGACTGTTGGCGGGGAGGATTTGGTTGGCGTCAGCGGGTGCCGATGTCTGGCTGACGTCTTTGAGCCCTTTGATTAGAGCGGCGACCACATCGTCGTGTGTTTTGCTACCGAAGCCACTGAGGACGCGGTGTGTCGGGAGAATGAGCGCGCCGGGGTCTTCCATGGCACAGAAACCGACGAGGACATAATGGGCGGGATGATCGGCGGGGATTGTCCCGAGGCTATTGCGGTAGTTGAGGGCGGTGCCGTAACGGTGGTGGCCGTCGGCGATGTAAACGGAACGATCCGCAAGACGGGTACAAACCGCTTGGAGGGTGGCTTCATCCTGGACGACCCACATCTTATGGGTGACGCCTCCCAACCCGGCTGTGACGTCAGGCTCCGTGTTGCCGACATCCAGAATCTTACTGACGCCGTTGTCGGGGTCGCTGTACAGGCCGAAGATGGCGGACAGTTGATGCTGGGTCGCCTGCATGAGCTTGAATCGGTCTTCCTTGGGGCCGCCGAAGGTCTTTTCGTG
>Ga0180433_10001493_pt1 | contig 38908 bp, 37 predicted proteins | sample SS_ome_8_FD_132980 | JGI IMG/M metagenome (GOLD analysis project Ga0180433, IMG submission 132980) | Hypersaline lake sediment archaeal communities from the Salton Sea, California, USA - SS_1_D_1 metaG | ecosystem: Environmental > Aquatic > Non-marine Saline and Alkaline > Hypersaline >... | reverse complement strand
TATCCTATCGGAAATAAATAAGAAAAAAACATGGGGTGAGGGAAGTACTATGCCTCTTGAATACAGGCGCGATCGAATGTTAAAATCAATTAGACAATTCTTCCAAAGAGGATTTAAACGAATTTAGAATCGTATTCACCTTCGTCTATAGCCTTTTGAGTTTCCTGAGGTTTTTTCCCCTCTACAGTAACACCCATTGTCACGCAGGTTCCGACTATTTCCTTTGTTTTTTGTTTAAGTTCACTACCCAGAAGGTTGTCATACTTCATCTTGGCAATCTTAATTGCCTGGTCAATGTTAAGATCCCCAATTTTATGTGTTGATGGCGCCCCAGATCCCTTTTCCGCACCAATCTCATTAAGAATCAGCGATGCTGCAGGTGGCGTACCAACCTCGATTTCGAAATCCTTTGTCTTTGGATCAATGATAACCTTTACCGGAACTTTCATTCCTTCAAAACTTTTAGTTTTATCGTTAATTGTATTGATAATCTGCATAATATTTACACCCATTGGACCAAGTGCTGGACCAAGTGGTGGGCCTGCGGATGCTTTTCCTCCTTCAACTAATGCCTCAACTGTTTCTGACATATCGTCTATTCCTCCTTGTCTTTCTTTTCTTCTTTCTTTTTGACTACTCTTACCTGCTCCCCTCGAACAGTAATTGGTATTGGTACAACAGATTCAAAGAGTTCTACCGTGATCTCCTCTTTTGCATCATCAATATGAGTAACTTTTGCAGTTTCTCCTCTAAATGGACCTGCAATCATTTCAACAACATCACCCTCAGCAATTTTTGCAACTGCAGAAGCAGGTACAAGAAAATGCTCTATCTGCTCTACAGGCACATCACCCTCAAGCATATTTCTGGCATAGGAAACTGTTTTAATCATTTCCTTTACGCGCTCTTTATCATAACTCTCAAGGAAAATATACCCTCTGAGTTCAGGCGTTACAAGTATAGAAGGGATATTTATCTTTGATTTATCTGCCCTACTGTTGATAAGATCGGCAGCGTTCTGCTCCTTTCCAACTTGAGTTTTTATGGAAAATATTTTTGTTTTTTCTACGATGTCATCATCAAAATCTGTACCCTGCATATCATTACACCTTTTAAACCCACCCAAGTATTTCTCCTATCCAAGGTGCAACATGTTTTGCAAGCAACCAAACAACAAAACCTAGTCCACCTATAATCAAGATGCCTGCCCCTGTTATCTTAGAAGTCTTTGAATACTCCTCATCTGTAGGCTTACGAGCCATCTTGAGAACCCTTCCGTATTTACCTTTACCTATTCTTTTCTGTCGTGCCTCTATGTTGTGTTGCAATTCCCAAGCTCGGTCAACGATACTTCCATTGCCTTTATCACTTTTTAATGAATTCAATATTGACACCTCTATAAGCAACTGGTCAAATAACTAGGCATATATAAAGAATTTGGAGGTTTTAATATTATGTAGATATTCTTATCTAATTCATAGTAAATTGAATCATAAAAAGAATATCATGACTTTGAAATTACAAGTCAAAGTCATTTTAGTGGCTCTCTTCATGCCACAAAATCAATGCCATACTCCTTATTTTCAAATGCCTTATGAGCTGGACCTAGAATCTGCTTTGATTTAACCCCAGTTATGACAAGCATTGCACGAATACTTCTCTTAAGTTCAGGATTAACTGTAGTTCCCCATATGATACGCGCATTTGGATCAACTCTTGAATATATTTCTTCAACAACACGTTCAGCCTCGCTAATTGTCATATCCTCGCCACCCGTAACATTAACAAGGGCACCAGTAGCCTCAGAAATATCAACTTCCAGTAGTGGAGAATTAAGAGCCTCTACTACAGCATTCACTGCCTTATTTTCACCTTCAGCTTCTCCAAGACCAATCATTGCAACACCACCTCTCTTCATGACAGTCTTTAGATCGGCAAAATCCAGATTAACCAAGCCAGGCTTAGTAATCATTTCAGTAATGCCCTTGATTGATCTCATAAGAACTTCATCAGCAACCTTAAAAGCAGCATTCAACGAAAGATTGGGAACAACATCAAGCAATTTATCATTTGGAATGACGATAACAGTATCGCAGGTTTCCCTCAAACGTTTCAAACCTGCATCAGCATTTTCCATACGAATAAAACCTTCAACACTAAAAGGTAAGGTAACAACACCAATAGTCAAAGCACCCGTCTCTTTAGCAATTTGTGAAACGACTGGGGCAGAACCTGTACCCGTGCCACCACCAAGTCCACAGGTGACAAAAACCATATCGGCATGCCCTACAGCTTCACGGATATCTCTCTCACTCTCGCGAGCAGCTTCCTCACCGATCTGGGGAAGAGAACCTGCACCCAGACCATGAGTAAGATGTCTGCCAATTAAAACTTTATGAGGAGCACCAGCTAGTAACAAATGTTGAGCATCTGTATTTAAAGCCACCAACTCTGCTCCAGAAATACTCCCTTCAATACATCTAGAAATGGTATTAGTTCCAGCACCACCACATCCAACAACCTTTATAGTAGTAGTTAAACCTGCCAATACCTCCTCCAATTCACGGTTATTAACACCACGAGTAAGTGAATCTTCTAAAACATCTGGCTTTTTACCCGAATTCTTTACAGATTTCTTTTCTTTCTTCTTATTTTTCTCATTAGCAACTACTTCATCTATAATTTTCCTCATCTAAATCACCGTATCCTCACAATAATAAACCCCAATTCATTGTGACATATTATATTATATGTTCCTACAATAATTGTAAAGGAATTTTGATTATTAAACATTTCCTAAAAAATTCTAGTCTAACTCTAAAGAAAAATCCTTACTATTGATGCTATGTGTAAGATATCCCAAAGAAATACGATCAGCAAAAGATGCATATTCAACAATATTATCTAGATTGACGGCGCCCGATATTTCAATTAAAACATCGGCATTTATCTCCCGAATTTTATCAGCGAGCATCTCTGCGTCTTTAGGCGTACGATTATCCAACATGATAACATCGACCTTCATTTTTGCGGCCATGATGGCGTCTTTTTCGTTTTCCACCTCAACTTCCACAACCGTATCATAAACTTTCTTCTTTACTCGCCTAATCGCTTCTTCAACAGAACCAACACATTTTATATGATTATCCTTAATCATAACAGCATCATATAAACCATATCGATGTGATTCACCTCCACCTAGCATAACAGCTTTTTTCTCATATCTGCGAAAGCCTGGGGTTGTTTTCCTTGTAGCTGCTACGGTTACACATGGATTTATGTTTCTACATTTATCTACAAGTTTCTTTGTCTCCGAAGCAATGCCACTCATCTTACATATAAAATTTAGAGCTAATCTTTCCCCCAAAAGAATAGAGCGAATCGGCCCCTTTATTTCAGCCACAATAGTTTTTTCTTTAACAAAAGCTCCATCATTTACCAGCAGCTCTATCTGAGTCCCGGTTCTTTTAAAAACCATTTTTATTTCTTCTAGTCCAGCAACAACACAATTCTCTTTTGCAATTATATGTGCCCGGGCAATCTCGTCAGTAAATAGGGAGTTCGAAGTTATATCTCCTTCTTCACCAATATCCTCTTTAAGGAATCTATCAATATCGTCCATCGCAATATTTTTTATATTAACTCATCGTTTTAAGGTTTTGGTAAAAGAATGAATCTTGGAATAATTGGCTGTGGTGCAATAGGGGCAGACGTAGCATTATCTTCAGATAAAATAAAAGAAATTGAGAAGATTTATTTATGGGATATTGACAGTAAAAAAGCTATTAATCTTAAAAAAAACATTAAAAAAGCAGAAATAAAACCTGTAAGAGAATTTTTGGAAAATGTAGATGTTGTATTCGAAGCTGCTTCACAGCAAGCAGTAGACGAATATGCCATAGATATACTCAAAGCAGGCAAGGATTTAATTATCATGAGTGTTGGGAGTTTGTTTGATGATAAATGTAGAAATAAACTTGAGGAAATAGCCAGAAGAAAACATTGCAAAATATACCTTCCATCTGGTGCGGTATGCGGCATAGACGGAGTCTTATCGGCTAGTATTGATGCCATAGATGAGGTAACGCTCGTGACTACAAAGCCCCCGAAATCCTTAGGAAGAAGCTATGAGAAAAGAATAACTGTTTTTGAAGGGAACGCCAGAGAGGCCGTAGAAAAATTTCCAAGGAATATTAATGTAGCTGCAAGCCTGTCACTTGCAGGAGTGGGATTCGATAGAACAAAAGTTCAAATAGTTGCAGATCCTGTTGCTACAAGAATAAATCATAAAATACTTGCTCATGGAAAATTTGGCAGACTCAGAGCTGAAGTAGAAAACATGCCCAACCCAAATAATCCAAAATCAAGCTATATGGCATCCTTGTCTGCAATTGCCACCCTTAAGAGAATTATTAATCCCATCCAAATAGGTGCCTAATAAACATCGGATATTAACTTAATAAAGGTGTAAAGACAAAAAATAGTTTTAAATACCAAAACATTTGAAAAACATGTTTTTAGTCAGTAACTAAAACTAAATATCTCCCTTTTAATTACTTCTCCGCATAGAGTATGAAATTTGAAATAAAAGATAGAGATGCTGCTGGAAGAATCTGTAAATTTACGACAGAACATGGGACAGTCACCACACCTAATCTCATGCCAGTTATCAACCCAAACAAGATGCTTATTTCCCCAAAAGAAATGAAAAAACTTTTTGGAACGCAAATCGTGATAACTAATTCATATATAATAAAGAGGAGTGAAAAACTTAGGGGAAAAGCACTAGAAGTTGGTGTTCACAAACTCATAGATTTTGATGGTCCAATTATGACAGATTCTGGAACTTTCCAATCTTATGTATATGGAGACGTAAAGTTAGATCCGCTTGAAATCGTGGAATTTCAAAGAGACATAGGAAGCGATATCGGAACGATTTTAGACATTTTTGGAACCCCTCAACAAACTAAAAAAAAAGCAACACAAGGATTAGAAGAAACTGTAAAACGCGCTAAACAGAGCATACTTGTAAAGGGAGACATGATGCTTGCGTGCACAGTTCAAGGATCCGTCTATCCAGATCTTAGAAATAAATGCGCAAAAGAACTAAGTAAAATCGATGCGGATTTTTTCCCAATAGGTGGCGTAGTACCAATGATGGAGAACCAGAGATATTCAGATTTAGTTAGCTGTATTCTCGCTTCTAAAAAAGGGTTAAATCCTAGCAAACCTGTACATTTATTCGGCGCAGGTCATCCATTGATATTTCCCTTAGCAGTTGCTCTTGGATGTGACTTTTTTGACTCTTCAGCATATGCAAAATACGCAAATGATGGAAGAATGATCTTTCCATGGGGAACAGAAAAACTGGATAATTTGGATGAATTACCCTGTTGTTGTCCAATCTGTACAAAATTCACTGCATCTGAACTTAAAAAATTAAAGGAAGACGAGAAAAGTCTGCAATTAGCAAAACACAATCTTTATGTCAGTTTCGCCGAATTGAAAAAAATTAGAAGTGCAATTGCTGAAGGGAATTTATGGGAACTTGTAGAAATGAGAGCTAATTCAAATCCATATTTGCTTGAATCTATGAAGAAATTGAAAAAAACAGAGAATAAAACATGGTTAGAACAATCTGAATCTATAAGTAAAGATAGAGCTTTATTTTACACTGGAAATCACACCATCCACAGACCAATTATGTACAGATGCCACAGAAGGTTAATCGATAGGTATGAACCATTGTTTGACACTACTATTGTATTTCCAGATGGGAATAAACCTTATTCAAACTATTATTCTGAGCAAATAAAGAAAATAATTAGAAAAAGTAACAATTTAGAAATATTGATAAATTCTAATTTGGGCCCTGTGCCAATCCAGCTTGATGAAATGTACCCATTTGCACAATCTGTATTTCCAAGGACTACAGATAAAGAAACCGAAGAAGAGGCGGCGAGGATATTTGAGGAGTTTACAAAAAATAGAGAAGTAGTATTCTGGGAGGGAGATAAGACATTACAAAAGTTGTCCGAATTGCAAGAAAAACCGCATAATAATCCAGATATCAGAAGAATCTCTGCTATCGCAAATATGCAATTTGGAAAAGATGCTTCCAAATCATTATTAGATGGAAAGATAAAGATTATTAAATCAAAGAAAACTGGCAAGATACGCAACATATACTGTAATGAAAATCACATCTTGTCCATGCGCGCTGGAGATGGAATGTTCACACTGAAGATTAACGGTGCAAAACTGCTTCATCGTTATTTTAAATATCCAAGATTAAGAGTTACAGTGGAAGGAGATGCAGTACCTTTTGTTAAACAGGGCAAAAGTGTTTTTGCCAAGTTTGTTTTGGATTGTGACCCTGAACTCAGACCTTTTGATGAATGCCTAGTTGTAGATGAAAAAGACGTATTGATTGCAGCAGGAAGATGCTTGCTAAATAGATCTGAAATGTTGTCTTTTAACTATGGCATGGCAGTTAAAACAAGAGAACACATCGATTAACATCTATTTTTCCAAAAAGTGTCAATTAATTTGAAGGAAATCTTAACATAAAAAGGACCAAGATTGCTAGTTAAGGGAAAAAGAAGGATGGCTGGTTTAAAGGATGGGATGGGATGCACAAAACTACCAGCTCGATTCCTTCCAATCCAACGAACTGGACACATTTTAAGTACTTTTTTCGCAGATGAATATGTAAATATGTATGCAGTTAAAACAGTAACATTACAATCTTTTTTTAATACAAAAAACTTGTATGATTCAAACGATTTTTTTATATTATATATACAGAGAATTGGGAAAAAACATCATCCAATATATAATCCATATTTTACAATGTTTAAAGATGTGACCAATTCCCTATCAAATATATTTTTAGAGATTTTTCCTCATGTAATGTAAAGTGACATCGCCAACATTTTCTAAAAGGACTCAACGTCAACTTTACACTCAATATTTAAAGAGATTTTGCTGTTAAATACCCAACACACTTTTTAAATTCCTATGTTAGCGGTTTTGGTTGACGTCAAACCTCAGAAAAAATTATAAACTCTCCGAATCTTATTTTTCTGGGTAAAAATGGGAAGATACGGCAGTGATTTTAAAGAACCGCCTTGGGTTGTAGGCTCTCCAAAGGAGGTTATGGATTGGGCAGAAAGAAGCAACCCAAGTAAAAAAAGTGAAAAAGATAGGGCATCAAAAAAGAGACGGGGTGAGAACTTTCTAAAAAACCTACATATAAAGTTTGATTTTGAAGTAAACAAAAGAGAAGTTGAACCAAAAAATATCTTTTCAAAATTGTTTTTAAAAGTAACTAAAAATGAGATGATTGAGGAAGATTTTGATATGTTTTCCAAAGCCGAGCTAATATTAAGAGCACTTGCAAAGGCTAAATTCAGAAATATTGCAAAATTAGTCGTTGATGGAAAAACAGTGTACAATCACCCTGAGAAAAAATCTGATTTAAGAAAAACAATAGACGAAATTGACGAATTTTCACATGAAATAAGTAACAGGAAATCCATTAAAATAACCGCCATTTTAGCAGATGCCGAAAAATGTACAGCCAACATAGAAATAAAAAGAATTCATAGTAAAAAAGAACATTCAGTTGATATCCAAGTGAAAGGAGAAATAAAAAAAGAATTATACCACACGTTTCTAAATTATCTCAATAAAAACCTATGCCTTAAAGAAGAGCTTTCTTAGGCGCAAAATACGACAATAAACGTATCTTTAATGCACAGTTATAAAAGCAACAAACTGTTTTCGAGAACTCTGAAATAGGAGGCATATAGAGATGTCGAACAGTGAAAAATCATCTAAAGTTTCAGGTTTTTATAAAATGCCTGTAGAGAAAAGAATAGAATTTGTAAGGGAGTTTTCAGATTTAGCTGAAGAGGATATAAACATAATTTCTTCTTCGCTGGACTTAGAAACTGCAGATAGAATGGTAGAAAATGTTTTAGGAAAGTTTGAATTACCGCTTGGTCTTGCAGTTAACTTTGTCATCAATGGCAAAGACTACATCATTCCAATGGTAACTGAAGAATCAAGTGTTATCGCAGCAGCAAGTAATGCAGCAAAAATTGCAAGAATTAAAGGAGGATTTACAACTGAATGTTCAAGTCCCTTGATGATAGGTCAACTTCAACTATTGCACGTAGATGATGTAGCTGGCGCAGCACAAAAGATAATGAATAATAAAAAAGAGATTTTGCAAGTTGCCAATGACCAAGACAATATCCTTGTTGATTTAGGCGGCGGAGCCAAAGATTTAGAAGTGAGAATCCTTGATAGTCCACTGGGCAAAATGATAGTTACTCATCTAATAGTCGACGTTCGAGATGCCATGGGAGCAAATGCCGTTAACACCATGTGTGAGGCACTGGCTCCAATTCTTGAGGAAATAACCGGTGGAAAAATAAGACTCAAAATACTTTCTAATCTTGCAGACAAACGACTTGTAAAATCAAAGGCCATTTTTGATAAAGAGAAAATGGGCGGAGAAAAAGCCGTTGATGCATTCCTTGAATCATATACATTGGCATCCATAGACCCATACAGAGCAGCAACACATAACAAAGGAATTATGAATGGTATCGATTCATTGATAATAGCAACAGGAAATGACTTCCGCGCAATTGAAGCAGGCGCTCATGCATATGCAGCAAGAAATGGACAATATGCTTCTCTTACATCATATAGTAAAAATGAAAGCGGAGATTTAGTAGGAGAAATAGAATTACCTCTTGCAATAGGTATTGTTGGTGGAGCGGGAAATATTCACCCTAAGGCAAAAGTTTGCAAAAAAGTATTAGGAATTAAAACTGCACAAGAACTCTCAGAGGTAGTTGCAAGTCTTGGTCTTGCACAAAATTTTGCGGCAGTATTTGCACTTTCAACAGTAGGTATCCAAAAGGGACATATGTCTCTGCATGCAAAAAATATCGCTGTAATGGCTGGTGCTAAGAACCATGAGATAGATAAAGTTGCAGAACAAATGATCAAAGAAGGAAAAATAAAACTTGATCGCGCAAAAGAGATTCTTGTAAAGATTAGATAATACGATCCGCGATATCCTCCGGTTCCCGTTCACAAAAATAGCATTTGATACGAGGCGGGTCTTCCCTTACCACAATAAATCTACTTTCCACAGGTTCATTAAAATTGGAAACACATGTAGGATTTGAACAACGAACTATTCCAACGATTTCCTTAGGCAGTTTGACTCTATGTTTCTCGGCAACTTCAAAATCCCTGATGATATTGATTGTAGCCTTTGGAGCAATTAAGGCTATTTTATCAACCTCTTTAGGATCAAGTTCCCTGCTTTCCACTTTCACAATATCCTTTTTACCCAGTTTGCTCTTTACATTCATTGCAACACTTACAGTCGAGGAAGAAGCTTTGGGGATACCTAGAATGTGTAATACCTTAACCGCGTTACCTGCAGTTATGTGATCTATAACAGTTCCATTTTTGATCGTCTGAATCTTAAGTTCCTTCATAATTTTCCTCCAGATATTAAAGAAAGCAAAGCCATCCTAACAGGAACACCATTAAAAGCCTGCTTAAAATATAATGCATGCGGCGTTTCATCAACCTCAGGATCAATTTCAGTAACGCGAGGCAATGGGTGCATAACAACAAGATCTTCCCTTGCATGTCTCAAAAGGTCATTGTCGATTTTATAGACTCCGACGACACGATTATATTCTTCAGCATCAGGAAAACGCTCCTTCTGAATGCGGGTTACATACAAAACATCAGCATCGCTTATCGCCTTCTCCAAACTAGATGTGGATCTAGGTTCCACCCCTAATTCCTTACATTCGTTAATCAATTCTTTAGGCATCTTCAAACTTCCTGGAGAAACAAAGGTTAACTCCACACCATAAAGAGATAGGGCATACACAAGAGAATGAACCGTACGACCATATTTCAAATCACCGAGAAGTACAACTTTGTTTTTTTCGATTTTCTTCTTTTCTGTGAGAATAGTAAACAAATCCAGAAGACACTGTGTCGGATGCCTACCTGCTCCATCTCCTGCATTCAAAACTGGTGCATCGGCAAATTCAGCTGCCAATCTTGCTGCACCCTCTTGAGGGTGCCGAATCACAATTACATCACTATATGAATCAGCCATACGTATGGTATCTGCTAAACTTTCACCTTTCTTTTGAGACGTTCCGCTTGGATCTGAGAAACCTATTACCCGCCCCCCAAGTCTATTCATAGCACTTTCAAAACTTAGGCGCGTACGAGTACTGGGTTCAAAGAAAAGAGAAGACAAAACCCTGTCCTTCAATATATTTTTGTACTTATCACCCTTGGCATATGGCACCATTTTCTTACTGCATTCAAGAATATGGTTAATTTCTTCCTTTGAAAAATCTTTTATCGAGATAATATCTCGGCCTTTGAAATCCATTTGAATCAAAAGACACAAGATGCAATAATAACTTAATAAACTTTTTAATCTACAAAAATCAGACAAAATCGGGAAAACATATTAATATAATGGAAACTTCATACTCTTATAGTAGTAACATTACAGCAGTAGCTGTAAATTGCACAATAGAATACTGTGAAAGCATTAGGTTAGCAAAACGATATTAAACACAAAATGAATAGTAGGGATATATCATGCAAGAAAATGAAAAATCCAAAAAAAAGACCATTGAAAAACTACGCATGATTTTAGATAATCCATATAATGAAGATCTACACATTGAAAATGAAAAAAATTTAAACGCGCTACGTGAGAGACTAGTGAAACCAAATAACAGAAATTTTGGTTATATCCATGAAACTTTTGGAAGTGAAGATGATCCCCTAAATGCAAGCGTTATAGTCCATGAAAAAGAGAATGATACTCCTGCCATTCCGGAATTTAAACAAGTAGAACCAGAATTAGAGAAACAAAAGGAGGATCCATTCAAAGATGAAGAGTTGTATGAAGTAGGTAAAGTGGAAACTTATTTACCAGAGTTTGTAGAAGTTAAACCAGAGGAATATGCAAAGGAAGAAAAAACATCAGCAGACGAAAAACACGAGAGCATAGAAAGTAAAAAAGTGGATGGTGCCAAATTCTCCGAGAGCTTAAACGAGGAACTGCCAGAATGGGAACCTGTAGAAATTGGAGAAACTAAAACAGAGGATTTAAAAGAAGAACGTGAAGAGGAAGTTTCAGAATGGGAGCCCATATCTAGCGAGGAACCTAATTGGGAGAAAAAGGAAATACCAGTTGCAGAAAAAATCAAAGAGGAAATACCAGTTACAAAGGAAGAGGTAGAAATTGATGTTTTCAAAGATATAAAAAGCATAGATGAAAAAACGGCCGAGTTACTTTATAAAAACAGGATTATTTCCGTTGATATTTTAAGGGAAACACCAATCAGTGAGTTAACAAAGATAAAGGGGATTAGAAGAAAACTTGCAAAAAAAATTAAAAAGGAAGTAGGCGAAGTACCCAAAACAAGTGATGAAAAAGGCGAGTGGCATGTCTTTGCAGAAGTCTCTAAGAACAACATTGAAGAAAAAATGGAAGTAAAACCTTCTATTAATAAAGATGAGACACCAGAGAAGAAGCAAAAAGAAATTAAAACATACAGATATGGGGATTATACACTTTACAGAAAGGAAATCAAAGTAGGTCCTGGTAAAAAACGAACTATCCACTTCTTCAGTAGAACAAAACCAGAGGATGGAAGACCTGTAGATCTACCTAAGGGTTATGAAGTAAAAGTGAATAAAAAAACTGGTGTTCCATACATTAGAAAGAAAAAATAAACCTGTATTAGTAAAACACCAAAGATAAATATAGTTAATATTTCAGAAAGTACGTGTTGTCATTGTTTTTAAAAAACACTAATGTAGCATAGGTCTGTCATTAATTCATCCCTGCCCTTATGACTTCAACATTACTAACTATCTCCACAGGTTCTTACTGCTTAACGGCCAATCCGAATTCTGCAATTACATTTATATTTTCTGTCAGACGGTGGTCCGATTAACTGGAGATGAATCTCGGTCTTTCACAATTTTAGCGTTTTGTTTTTAGAAGCGGAAATATGCTGTTCACCTTTTTTTATAATTTACCTTTCTATAAACTTCATTTTTTCTGGGTACAAATCTAAGTAAAAATGCGATAAATGCAATATGTACCCCAACATTAGTATTATAAAGCACATATTTGTTCAGGTTTAAGTAAAGTGTAAATAATATTCATTAGGACGTGTATATCAAATGATAGGAATAAAAGTAGAAAATATTGTAGCGTCTACGGTGTTTGCAGAGAAATTGGATTTAGACATGATAGCACAATCACTAGAAGAAGCCGAATATGAACCTGAGCAATTCCCTGGGTTGGTTTATAGATTAAAAAATCCGAAGACGGCCACACTTTTATTTAGAAGTGGAAAGGCCAATTGTACTGGCGCAAAAAACATCGAAGATGTACGTAAAACTATTGATATAATAGCAGAGAAATTAAGAAAATTAGGTATGGACATACACAATAACTTGGATATAGTTGTTCAGAATATGGTGGCCATGGCAAATCTTGATGGAGAACTAAACCTCACTGAAGTAGCTACAGGTCTAGGATTGGAAAAGATAGAATATGAACCTGAGCAGTTCCCTGGGTTGGTTTATAGATTGGATGAACCTAAAGTAGCTCTGCTGCTATTCTCATCTGGTAAAATAGTTTGTGCTGGTGCAAGAAGTACAGAAGATGCATCAAAAGCAGTTAACAAACTGTCAGAAGAGCTTAATTCTTTGGGACTTATTCGCTAAATATTATCTTCTTACATTTTAAACATATGAAGAGTCCGCCTAAGAAATAGAAAGCAATTGCTTGGAATGTTCTAATTTTTTGTTTTTTTACCTCTCCGTTGTAGTAATTTTATGTAATAAAACCAGTTATCGATATCATTTTCTTTTCCTCTTTTCGATCCCATTGTCATACCGTGATAATATTTGACACTAGCCGTATATAAACATGACGTGTGAAAATGTCAAAATGGAAAAACATAATTTTTCCAAGAAAGAAAAACAAAGAGCTGCGTTTTTCTCAAGGCTTATAAATCATTTTTTACATTAGGTTTACTTGTGCTGGAGAATGAGATGGAACGGCCCTTTAAACAAAATTGATGATTATAGATATGAGATTCCCCCAAGTTATAAAGGAGAACATAACAATCTGGAGATGCGGACTTCAGCTGTAATTTATGCAGATGAAAAAATGATTCCTTCAGTTTTAGCTGACAATGCCCCAGAGCAGGCAGCAAATATGACGATGCTTCCAGGAATAGTTGGCAAGGCGATGGCTATGCCTGACATACATTGGGGATATGGTTTTCCCATTGGAGGCGTGGCTGCTACTGATACTGAAAATGGTGTTATCTCTCCTGGAGGAGTGGGGTTTGATATCAATTGCGGCGTCAGACTTGTAAAAACCAATTTAAATTTGGACGATTTAGATGAGTGGAAAATAAAGAATCTAGTTGACGAGATGTTTAAAAATGTGCCTTCGGGACTTGGTTCAAAGGCAAAAATCCGCCTCAATGCAAGAGAACTTGACAATGTTTTGAAACTAGGTGCTCGTTGGGGTGTTGAACATGGATACGGTTGGGGTGAAGACGTCGAGTTTTTGGAAGAAAATGGTTGTCTTGAATATGCTGATTTATCCTCAGTCTCAGGAAAGGCAAAGCAACGTGGTGCTTCGCAGCTTGGTTCCCTTGGAGCAGGGAATCACTTCATCGAATTGCAGAAAGTAGAAGAGATCTTTGAACCTAAAATAGCCAAGGTATTTGGTATAACTAATAATGAACAAATAGTTGTTATGATCCATACCGGATCCCGTGGATTTGGCCACCAAGTCTGTACAGATCATTTAAGGGTTTTAGAAAAAGCTGTTAGAAAATACAATATTTGGCTCCCAGACAGACAACTGGCATGCGCACCGGTAAACTCACCTGAAGGAAAAAATTACTTTAAGGCTATGGCATGTGCAGCAAACTTCGCTTGGTGCAACAGACAAATGATAGTCCATTGGGTACGCGAGTCATTTGAAAAAATACTTGGTAGCAACGCTGAAGATCTTGAAATGAATATTGTCTACGATGTCTGCCACAATATTGCCAAACTTGAAGAACATGAGACAGATGGTAAGAAGAGAAAGGTGTACGTTCATAGAAAAGGTGCCACGCGATCTTTTGGTCCAGGAAGAAAAGAGGTCCCATTAAAATATCGAGATGTTGGACAGCCGGTATTAATACCTGGAGATATGGGTACTGAAAGCTATCTGCTTCACGGCACAAAAAAAGCTGAAGAGACATTTGGTTCTACATGCCATGGTGCTGGCCGTGTTTTATCTAGACATCAGGCCCTTAGACAATGGCGTGGAGAGGATATAGTGAGACAGCTTAAAAGCAGAGGTATTTATGTTCACCCGGCAAGTTTCAAAGTTGCAGCCGAGGAGGCACCAGGCTCATATAAAAATATTAGGGATGTAATTGATATTACACATGGAGCGGGAATATCCCGCAAAGTAGTGAAGTTTATCCCACTTGGAGTGGTAAAAGGGTAGGTTTTCACCAATTAATTTTAAATCCTAGAAGCTGTATTATGGTACAGTTAGATGGTGATGCAATTGAATGATGTTAAGATTATCGATTTTGAGGACGTAGACCTCCAAGGCGCAACCGTTATTGCAGGTTTTCCCTCCATAGGATTGGTTAGTACTATTGCTGCTAATTATTTAATAGACGCTTTGAATCTCAGTCAAATAGGTTGTATGCAATCTTCTCATTTCCCTGCATTATCAGTTGTACATACAGGTGAACCGCTATCTCCAGTTCGTATCTACGCGGGAGACCAAACAACTGGTGATAAAATTGTTGTATTTGTTTCTGAATTTAAACCAAAGCCACATCTTATAAATTCGATCTCAGATGCTATTATGAATTGGGTCACCGAAAAAAAATGCAAACTTCTTATATCACCTGAGGGAATGGTTGTCGAAGGAAAATCTTCAAAAGATGAAAGCGTATCTGACGCTTATGCAATAGGATCAACTGATAGTGCTAGACATATGTTAATATCAAAGAATATTGCACAATTCAAAAATGGCATCATAGCAGGTGTCTCAGGAGTTCTACTTAACATAGGTAAACAGTCAGATTTTGGAGTAATTTCGATTCTAACTGAGGCACATCCCAATTATCCTGATGCCAAAGCTGCAGCATCAGCAATAAACATAATAGCTACTATAACAGATACAGAAATAAATGTTGCACCTCTCTATGAAGAATCGGAACGCATAGAACATCAACTACAGAAATTCCATAAACAGGCAAAACCAATGGTGTCCGCAGCAGGTAATGCACCTCAGCCAAACATGTATGGATAATCCAAAATTGTCCCCTGGTGTTACATGATAGGTAGTGCAAATCTAGATTTTATAACCAAGTTTAAAATATATTGTGGCATTGCTTTTTGAAATTATGGAAGAAATACCTGAAGGCCATCCACGTTATATTTCTCTAAAAACCAGAGAAAAAATTTCACAGGCAATGAAAAAAGGCATTACCCATGAAACAGGTTTGATTGCCCACGGTCGAGGAGAAGCTTTTGATTATCTAATTGGTGAAAAAACTACATCATTTGCTGATGATGCAGAGAGAAATGCCGCAGCTACATTACTCCTCGCTGAAAATCCAGTGATTTCTATCAATGGGAATGTCGTTGCCCTTGTTCCTGGGGAATGCATTAGCTTAGCTGACATCATCCCTGCAAAGCTTGAGGTTAATCTTTTTCATAGAACCGACATTCGCATGGATAAAATTGTAAAAGAATTAAAAAATAATGGAGCAAAAGAGGTATACGGAAAGACAGCTGATGCAAACATTCCAGACCTAGACCACGATAGAGGTTTATGTGACAGAGAAGGTATTTTTTCTGCTGATGTCGTACTTGTTTCTCTTGAAGATGGAGATAGATGTCAAGCGTTAAAAAATATGGGAAAAACAGTTATTGCCATTGATCTAAACCCTATTTCCAGAACTGCAAGGACAGCAAACACAACAATTGTCGATAATGTTACTAGAGCAATCCCAAATATTGAAAAATGGGTGAAAAAGTTAAAAAATAAAGAGGAAAAAGAACTTAAAGAAATGGCCCTATCTTGGGATAACGAGAAAATGTTGGAGGAAACGTTGTCGTTCATTTCAAAAAGACTAAATTCGTTGTTTTAATTACAGGTGGAATATGGAATCATATAGAAGTCATTATTCAAAGGATGTTACAGAGAAAGATTATGGTAAACTGATCACTATTTCTGGTTGGGTTGAAGATATTCGCAATATAGGCTCTATTGCATTCATTATTATACGTGACAAAAAAGGAACTCTTCAAATTACGGCCCTTAAAAAGAAAAATATGGAAATTTTTGAGAAGCTAGTTTCTATATCACGTGAGTCGGTCATTGCTGTCAAAGGAGTTTGTAAGGCGAATGATAAAGTGCGGAATAATTACGAGATCCTACCTGAAGAAGTAGAAATTTTATCTGTTGCAGAGACACCTCTACCTCTGGGTATTGTAGATAAAGTGGATTCAGAGCTTGAAACTCGCTTAGATAACAGATTTATCGACCTAAGAAAACAGAAAAATCAAGCAATTTTTAAAATGAGAAGTGTCGTCGTTGCAGCAGTTCATGAGTTTTTGAGGAAACATAACTTTATCGAGGTGCACACCCCTAATATTATCGCCAGTTCTTCTGAAGGTGGTACCGATATTTTTAGAATTAGGTATTTTGAAAAGGAAGCTTTCTTGGCTCAATCTCCACAATTATACAAACAGATGTTGATGGCAACTGGATTGGATAGAGTGTACGAAATTGCCTGGTACTTCAGAGCTGAAGAGCACAATACTCGTAGGCACCTAAATGAATCTACAGCCGTAGATCTCGAAATGGCGTTTATAAACGATGAAGAAGACATCATGAAAATTTTAGAAGGTCTTGTTTATAACATGTGGAAAAGAGCAAGCGAGTGCAAAGACGAACTTGATGTCTTAGGTGCAAATGTTATTTTGCCGAAATTACCGTTTAAACGGAACACTTACAATGATGTGATCAAAAATTTAAATAACAAAGGTAGTGAAATAGCATGGGGGGATGATCTTGGTACCGAAGACGAAAAGTTACTTGGTGAGATAATGAAGGACGAAGGTCATGAATTTTATTTTATTACCAAGTACCCGTTAGAGACTAAACCATTTTATACAATGCCTGAAGGAGACGAATATTCACGTGGTTTTGATTTAGAGTGCAAGGGCGTTGAACTTGCATCCGGCAGTCAGCGTATCCATAATGTTAAGTTGCTGAAAGAGAGATTGAAGATGTGTGATCTTAACCCCAAGGATTTTGAATCATACCTTAAGGGATTTAGCTATGGTATGCCCCCACATGGTGGTTTTGGATTTGGTATTGAACGGTTTTTGATGGAATTACTTGATATCAAAAATATCAGAGAATGCATTTTGTTTCCGAGGGATAGAACACGGTTGACACCATAGTCTCTTTGAAAACATTCTGACCGGTAAAAATAGCAAGTCTTCCTCATGAGAGAAAAAAACATATTTAGTATCCTAGATATATGATAGATGTGACTATTATATAACCCAATAGTATAATTCGGCAATTACCGACATTTTATAAGACAAAGTATATAAATATTGATATTCTTTCTCAATGTAATATAGACAATGCGTAAATAACATAATCATTAAATAGGATGTTTATTTTCGCTTAACAATTGTTTACACCGGGTTGGAAGACCAAGGGGTATGAAAAATGAAAAATGTAAATGATAATGTTTTATCCAGACGAGCAGATGAATTATTTGGCAGATCACGTGAACAATGGACAACCGTGGATGAGATGATCTATGGATTACCCAAATATTTCGATAATGTAGTTAATGAATCGGAAAAAATGGAAAAGATGCGATTCAAAGCAATCAAAGAATCTCTCAACCATCACTATGGGAAAAGCAAATTTTATAACCAATTATGTAAGGAATACGAATTCCGCCCAGATGATATAAGGAACATGAAAGATTTAGAAAAAATTCCAATGCTCCCTGATACTTTCTTTAAAGAATATCCTGCAGAGAACCCAAAAGAAGTCTTTGAATGGCTCAACAGAATTTCTACTATCGAACTGGGTAATTACGATTATAAAGGAAAGGATTTACAGGGATTTTTAAGATGGGCGCAAGACAGAATCGAAGGGCTTGTGAATCACTCCTCTGGGACAACAGGCCATTATAGCTTTATGTTCAGAGATAAAGTCACTTTTCACCGGTTTTATTATGCACTTGTGAGATCTCTTGCCGAAATTGCCCCACCAAAAGATGAACCCCACTATGTTTATCCTGGATCTCCAAATACATTTCTCACAATTGGAAGATGGCTTGGAGAAATAGGTTATGTATTCAGTGAACCAAAGCGACATTTTCTCACAGATCGTGAAATCAGCATGTCTATTGCTCGGCTCATGTCTACAGGTCATGCAAAGAGCCTTAAAGAAAAATTCATATTAAAGGCACTTAAAAAAGCAATGATAAAGGGCGAAGAAAAAATGTTGAATTTGCTAGAGAATCTTAATAAAACAGGAGAGCAAATATATATGGTTACTCCCCCTTTCCAACTTTATAGTATGATGCTAAAAATGAAGGAAAGAGGGATGAAACTCAATTTTGGTGAAAGTAACAGCCTTATCTTAACTGGTGGTGGATGGAAAATATTTGAAAGTAGAAAGATATCTGAACAAGAATTTGCGACAATGGTAGAGGATACATTAGGAATACCCACAGACAGATATCTAGATCTTTATGGGATGTCAGAGATGAATGGAATAGCAGTTTCCTGCGAAGGGCGATATAAACACCTACATCCATGGATACATCCAATGGTCTTAGATGACAATCAAGGACATCTCGGTTATGATGAATGGGGACGATTTGCCTTCCTCGATCCAGTTGCAAACAGCTATCCAGGATACATTATCACAGGTGATAGAGTGAAATTATTGGAGAGGTGCCCAATCTGTGACAAACCGGGGCCTGTACTAGAATCTGATATAACCAGAATGGTTGGCGCCGAAGCCAAAGGTTGCGCAAACCTCATGAGAGGGCTTATGGCTGAAGAATTCAAGAAAGTCGAACGTAAGAAAGGTAATTAGAATGGGCCTCAGGGAATGGAAAGAAAAAGGATACTTTATTGATCTTGACTGGACAAAAACATTTGGAAGATCAATACCATCCCTCATTTTCCTATCTATTCGTCATCCATTATTAGTAATAAATGCGAACAAAGGCAGCCCGGATGGGCCACAAGATCTCCGTCCAAAAAAACTCCCTTATGAAATTCCAAAATTCACAAAGGACATGAAATATTGTAATTCAAACGAGAGATATCTTCGACCAACTTTCCTGTGCAATCCTCTTGACCCAGCTATAATAGCCATGGCAAACAAATTAGGAGCATATAAGAAATCAGATTGGGACTACGCCGAAAGCGTCTTTAAATTCGTGAATGGCAGCATACGTATCGATTTTTCAAGTCCAAAAACAGCAGGAGAGTGTCTAAGATGGGGACACGGAACCTGCATTGACAAACTGAATTTATTTATTGCCCTCTGCAGAACGGCAGGAATTAAGTCACGCTACAGATTATATAGCCCACAAGGAGTAGAGGCACTATATAATCTTTATATGTCAGCTGATCCCCTCGTGCAAAAGTGGGTAGATAATCTCAATTTTTTTGTTCTTCATGGAAGTGGTGAATCCCTAATAGATGGTAAATGGGCCATCAGTGATGTTTCCGCAGATTTTTTCCACGGTCCACCGCAAAAGATACCAATCCCTCATTTTGGCGAGGATCCGGCAGATCTTTGGATCAAACCTGCGAAAGGCGTTTGGCAACCAGAAGGACTTCCACTAGGATTTAGATTTTTAGGAAGTTTACCCTTTTTGATGTTTAGTGGAACTGGCAGAGCAATCAATAAAAATATCAAAGCAAACTACGAAGCAGGATTGGAGATCCTAAAAACAATCAGCCTAGAAGAATACGACAGGCAAATTCGTAAAACATACAAGCCAAAGTGGCACGATTCTGCAATGAAGGCAAGCAGAGTCTTGGACTCTTTAGGGAAATAATTGGAAATCCAAATACTTAAGAGATAGCTCATACAATGCCTTTGGAAATATTTAATATAAATTGTAATTAATCGATAAAAAATTGTGAGTTTTGTAAAATAGTATCCTTGAAAGAAAATAGAATCGTGCCACTCAATCTTGAGGACAGCGCTTCAAAATCTAAGACAGTTTATATGCAGACATACAAAATAATGCAAAGATATTTTTTGGATGTTGGAAAACATAAAAATAGCGGTTATTCTGACGTTATTTAATCGTGTATTTTAGCAACTTAAGACCAGAAATAGCTACAGCTATTTTTTAAGGGTTCCCACAACTTCTTTTCCAAAATCTGTGAGCTTGTATAGTTTTATATCCTTGCCGCTGGTTGTCTGCTCAACTATATTCAAGCTGAGAAGCGATTCATCCTCTCTATATCTAGATTCCATTCCCCTTATAGCACCTATAACATTAGTAGGTGTAGTTTTAACATGATATGCTATCTCAGAAGTATAACTACCACTGGGACTTATATCAAAAAGATATTCCGCAATCTTTTTCCTAATGTTGCTTCTTCTCAGAGATCTTGTAATTAGAGGCCTCTTATCATCTCTAGAAAAATAATTATCATTGTCTTCTTGCATCCCATCCTCTCACTTTCCAAAAATGGAATCTTATTTCTTATTAATAAGTTAATCGATTATTTTCGTAATTTATTTTGAAAAAATTCACAAATAAAAATAATAGAAAAGTTTAATTTAGTCTTCCATATTACACCAAGCAATGGGATGCATGACTGTCTTTGTAAAACAAATTGTCATCTATTAGGAGGAAAAAAGATGTCTATAAAGAAAGAGTTATTGGATGAATTAACAGAAAAACAATTGAAAAAACTTGCAGAAAGCAAGGGAGTTAACTTTGCTATGAGTGGGGCACAAAAAAAGTATTATGCCGATTGGAATGAAAAAGACAAACTAGTGGACATGATGAATGATAAGGAAGATATAACGATCGGAGAGGTAGAAGAATATCTGAAACTACAAAAGAATTCATAAATTTTGGATTGCAAAATAACTATCTATTTTTCGTCACAGCTATTTGTTTACAGTAATGTTGGATAGGACATCGACTGCAAAATGGTGAAACTGGAACGCAAATAGTTTTTCCAAATAGAACAAACAGGTGATTAAAATCACCCCAGTACTTTTCTGGCAGTATTTTTTTGAGTGCGTTTTCGGTTTGTTCAGGATTTTTTGTTTTAATCCATCCTAAGCGGTTTGGAATTCTATGACAGTGCACATCTATAGGTATAAATCCCTGTTTTTTATGACCATATACCATCACAATGTTTGCAGTTTTTCTTCCAACTCCTTTAAATTTTAGAAGTTCTTCAAAATTCTTTGGAACTTCTCCAGAGTAATCATCTATTATTGTCTTTGATATTTCTTTTATTCGCTTTGCCTTTGTTTTGTAAAAACCTACTGGATAAATCAATGATTGTATCTTTTCTTCAGGGAGGCGGATTAGTTTCTCGGGAGTGTTGTATCTCTTCAACAATCGGATCGATGCTAGCTCTGTAACTTCATCCTTAGTTCTAAGACTTAAAATACAGGAGATCAAAGTTGTAAATGGAGTATGAATTATTTCTTTTCCTTCGCCACGTGAAACAATTGGTAGGCGATACTGTTCTAGTTCTCTTTTAAGTAGTCTGAATATTTCATCTATGTTTTCTATACTTTGCGTCATAAAAAATCCCGTGTTAGTCAAGAGTTCCTTAGATCATAATTCCAATTTATAAACTTATAGCAAAAAACTGTTGAAAAAATATTGCTTTTATTGTTTTTTCATTTTTATTAATGCTATCAGGAAAAACACAGTCACAATCACAATAATATAGATCAATATCATCGTTACATTAAGAAAACCTCATTATCGAATGTGGTTTTTATCCATTAATTCTTTATATGAAAAAGTAATTTCAATGACGGATTTGAAACGTGACTTGGTTAGGTATGGTGCGGATGGTATGCTAGAGTATCTTATTGATGAAAGATATATTTCTAATTTTAATTTAATAAAAGTTATTGATAAATTGTCTATGGATGAGATTTTTTATGACTGATAAAACTGAAATAATAAAAGAGTTAAGGGAAGATGAAAAACTTGGAAGACTTTATGGTCAAGCACATGGTTCTTATGAAAAGTTGGAGGTCTCCAAAGAGACTATGGGAAGTATAAACGAACCAACCTGCATAACGAAATATGAGGAAGAGGAAAAGGAGGGTATGACTTCAACCACTCATAAGGATTCTAAGACAGGATTTACAGAATTAGAAAGAAAATTTCGTTTAATAACTGAGAAGACAAGTGATTTGATCGCTACAGCAACTTTTACATTGAATCCGACTTTCACGTATGTTAGTCCATCCCATAAAAAAATAGTTGGTTATGATTCGGATGATTTGGTTGGTAAACCATTTTTTGATTTTGCTCATCCAGATGATAAAAGGAAATTATTTAAATTGTTGAAAAAATATTTAAAGGCAAAAGCTGAAAAAATCCTAACTGGAAAAGACATGGATTTTTCTGAAAGATTTGAACTTCGTTTTAAGGACAAATCTGGAAACTGGCGCTACATGGAAACTACAGCAAATCTGATGGGGAATGAAATACTTTCAATTTCAAGAGATGTAACCGAAAATAGGGAGATTATGAAGAGGTTTAAATTAGCTGCTGAAGTAACTGCGGACATTATTTATGAGTGGGATGTGGAGAATAACACGTTGGAATGGTTTGGAAATTTCTATGAGATACTTGGATACAAATCTTGTGAAATTCCTAGAACTATAGAGGCATTGACGAAACTGATTCATCCTAATGACAAGAGGAAATTAAAAGATTCTTTTGAAGGACATAGGAAAAGCACCGCCCCAATTTATGGACAATATCGTATAAAGAGAAAAGACGATACATGGCTTTATTGTGAAAACAGATGCGGACATTTTTTGGATGAAAACGGAACACACATTAAATCGATAGGGAGTTTAACCGATATCAACGAACGTAAAAATATAGAGATGTCATTAAAAAAAAGTGAAATGTTTCTTCAAAATATTTTTGATGCTATTACTGATGGAATCAGCGTACTTGACAGCAATCTCAATATCGTTAAGACCAATCAATGGATGAAAGATAGGTATTCAGATAATACTCCTCTAATAGGCAAGAAATGTTATCAAGCCTATCAACAGAGAGATTCTCCATGTCCCCGGTGTCCATCAATTCTGGCAATTGAATCAGGTGAAACTCAAGATGAAATTGTTCCTTATCCCTCCAATGAAAAACCAAGCGGATGGCTCAGACTTTCTTCGTTTCCACTATGCAACTCAAACGGTCGGGTCTCTGGAGTAATCGAATATCTAAAGGACATCACAGATTATAAAAAAGCTGAAAAATCGGTTAAAGAAAACGAAGAACGTTTAAAGATAATATTAGAGAATTTACAAGCAGGGGTTATAATCATTGATGCTGCTACACACAAAATTGTTGATATCAATCCAATGGCCATTGAAATGATAGGGACCCAAAAAGAAAATATTATCGGTAAAATATGTCATAAGTTTATGTGTCCAATCGAAAAAGGAAAATGTCCTATTACTGATTTGGGACATAAAGTGGATAATTCAGAGCGCGTGTTGATAAATGCAAATGGAAGAGAGATAACAATTCTTAAAACAGTTACTCCAACAATTATAAATGATAAGCAAATTCTGATCGAAAGCTTTGTAGAAATTACCAGACAGAAAAAAATTGAAGAGGAACTAAATGAAAAAATTGATGAACTTGAAAGATACAAACAAGTTACTGTTGGGAGAGAAATAAAAATGGTTGAATTAAAGAACAGGATTAAGGAATTAGAAGAGAAATTTAAGGAGGAGAAATAGACGAACCTGCATGCTCCGACTAAACAAAAGCAAATAAGTTTAATGAACTGGATGGAATGAAAAAAAAAGAATCAATTGGTAAGTTGGTGTGATAAGTGAATCCATATGTTCTTTTGCCATTAGTATCGTTCTTTGCAAACTTAATTCTTGCATGTTATGTTCTTTATAAAAATCCTTCAGATCGGTTAAACAAATTCTATACGCTCTTTGCAGTGGCATTGGCAACCTGGGCCATTGGAGATTTTCTAACTTTTACATCGACAACATCTGAATTAGGTTTGTATTGGAACCATCTAACCCTAATCGGAGCTTGTCTTACTGTCACATTTTTACTCCATTTCTTTTTAATTTTCACAAAAAACAATTTGATTTCGAAAAAATTTTATATTACATCTTTGTATTTGCCTGCCTTAGTTATCATCTTTTTACGTTTTACAACGAATTTTATATCAGAATCGGCAGAAATGATCTGGTGGGGATATAATATAGTACGGGGAATTCTCTACCTTCCATATACACTCTATCTCACAGGATATATCGTTATTGGCTTTTTAATATGTTACAAAACCTATTCAAAAATCACATCGGAAAAAGAAAAAATCCAGGTAAAACTCATAATACTAGGTGTATCTGTTCCACTTATTGGTGGAATCATAACACAGATTATTCCTGTGATCCTCGGATTTAAGATGATTCCTTTAACATCCACATTAACAACATTTACTGCAGCAGCTGTAGCATATGGAATAGTCAAGTACGAGCTAATGACTCCAGTCTCTTTCAACATTAGAAGAAAAATAATTGCAGGTTTTTTAATAGTCGTTATACTTGTTTCTACCATTGGTTTTTTTTCTATTACTCAAAGCCGAGAGGTTCTGCAAAAAAACATTGGTGAAGAAAGCAAATTATTAGCAAGAGAATTAATGAATAATATCGACACTTTTATTTATCATCGAATCGAAGAAATTCAATTTCAGGTTCATAGTAGTAACTCCAGATTTCAAGATCTTATTAAGAAGTCAAATCAAGAATTAAGTACACTTGGTTCAGAGCAGGAAATTTATAATTATATTTTTGAAAAAGATATAGAATGGGTTTCCACGCCAAAAAATGAGACCACTTATTTCATGGAAAATTTGTTTAATAACAATATATCAAAAAAATTATTGAAAAGCATTGAATTTTATGAGGATATATATAACTATAACCTGTTTGGCGAGATATTTGTAACAAACAAGTATGGCACCAACATTGGATTGACAGGGAGAACATCTGATTATTACCAAGCAGACGAGGAATGGTGGCAAAGCGGGAAAAAAGATGGGTTATATGTCAGTGATATTAAATTTGATGAAAGTGCAGATATTTATTCTATAGATATAATAGCAAGAATTGACGATGAAAATGGAGATTTTATTGGAATTTTTAAAGCCGTTTGGAATGTTAGAGAGTTGATTAACGCCCTAGAAAATTCAATATTACCTAAAGGAAATGAACAATATACAAATATGAATTATAAACTGTTAAACAAAGATGGAATGGTAATTTATTCATCTAAAAAATCCGAGTTTTTAGAAGATGATTCTGGAATGTTAGCCCATATTTGTGAGTTTTCTACAGAAAAAAATGACTATTTTATTACGGATGATGTTGAGAATGGAGAAGGGGGAAAATTAGTTGCATTCGCCTATTCAGAGGGGAAAATGAATTTCGATGGCTTAAACTGGATTTTAACACTGGAATACAATAGTGATGATATATTTTCTCCTGTTGTTAACCTGCAGAATATAATATTATTGGCATCATGTATCATTGCAACGATTGGTTTGTTACTTGGCTTTTTTATAGCCAACTCTCTATCAAAACCAATCGTGAATCTTAAAAATATAGTCCATAAGATAGGCGAAGGCAATTTAGATGTAAAAATTGATGTAAAATCAAATGATGAAATAGGAGATCTCGCTCTTAATTTTAAAGCAATGGCAAAAAATTTGAAAAATAATCAAGAAAATCTAGAAAATCAAGTTACGGAAAGAACAAGAGATTTAAACGATAAAATCAAAGAATTAGAACGTTTTAAAGAATTAACTGTTGGAAGAGAACTTAAAATGATAGAGCTGAAAAAACAAATGAGAGAACTAAAAACAAAACTACCAGAGAGGGATAAATGGAGTTGACACTGATATCAATATCGTGGATATTGCTTGCAATCTTCATAGATATATTGGCTACTTGGTTTTTATTCTACTATATCATAGATAAAGATAAACAAAAGTTGATGTTTTCAATATCCTTTTTCGATGCCAGTATAACATATATTTTATTATCAGCGGGTTATAGTTCTATTCAATCAGAAAATCTCATTTTATCGAACTTATATCACTGGTCAATATTTCCTTTGATGATATCTCTTTTATTCGCCATAATTGGAAGCACATACAAAAATAAAAAAAATGAAATGTTATTTAGAATATATTCTGTAATTCTTATTTTTTCATTCATATCAGTTTTTCTACCGATTTCCATTAAGGAAATAATGATAATATTCCAACAGTCTATAGCGGTATTGCTTGTAATCGCCGCAGGATATTTAATTATTAAAAAAAGAAATTTTTTTAGCTTGATATTTTTAATTTCCATGGTATCTTTTACGGCTGCAGGGACATCATTAAGTATAAACATGAATTATTTGTCCATCTTATTGTTTTTGCTGTCCCATTCTTTTTTGGCAGTAATTTTTATCATAAATCTTTCGTCTAAAAAGAATAGAAACGAAGGCATGGAATCTTATTTCTCTTTGACAGATCGATTAAAAATTACAGAGAAAGCATTGCAGAAGAGTAAGGAGAAATATAAAATAATAGTCGAAAACACCAGTGATGCTATAATGATTACCCAGCAAGATGGTGTCATTTCTTACCTAAGTCCCGCCTGCAAGAATGTATTAGGATATGTTCCCAAAGATTTAGTAGGAAGAGCCCATGATGATATCATTCATTCAGATGATGTTAAAAAAGTACACGAGGTGCTTTCAAAGACATTAAACGACAACAAACCTCGTTTAGATTTTGAATATCGTGTCAAAACCAAGGATGGAGAGACCAAATGGATTTCTCATTCATTGTCACCAATATCGAAAGATGGAAAACTGCAAATGATTGTGAGTTCTATTAGGAATATAAACAATCGGATAGAAATGGAAGAAAAAATAACAGACAAAGTTAAAACCTTGGAAAGAAGCGAGCTAGCCACATTAAACATAATGGAGGATTTGCAAGAGACGATTTTTTCTTTGGAGCAGGCAAAAAGAGAAATCAAAGAGTTAAATGAGGATCTTGAACAACGGGTCAAGGAAAGAACTGTTGAAGTGGAAAAACTATTGAATCAGAAAGATGAGTTTGTCAATCAGCTTGGCCATGATCTTAAGAATCCTTTAGGTCCCCTCATAAACCTATTGCCCATTATTGAGGAAAAAGAGACCGACCCCGAATCAAAGGAAATGTTTGAGGTGATAAATCGAAATGTAACTTATATAAAAAATCTCGTGGTTAAAACCATAAAGCTCGCACGGCTTAATGCACCAAGTACCCAGTTGTCGATGGAGGACACAACTCTCATGGATGAGATCAACAAAGTCATTGAAAGGGGTGGCCTACTTATTGATGAGAATAATATAAAAATTGAGAGTGTAGTCCATAATGACATTTTTGTAAAAGCAGACAAATTACAACTTGAAGAGTTGTTTGAAAATCTTATTGGAAATTCGGTTAAATATAGTCCAAATGGTGGCAATATTACCATTGATGCTAAAGATGATGATAAGTTCATTGTGGTTTCTATCAAGGATGAAGGCGCAGGAATGACCAGTGAACAACTTAATCACATCTTTGAAGAGTTCTACAAGGCAGATGAATCTCGTCACGATTTTAGTAGTAGCGGCCTTGGTCTGTCTATTTGTAAGCGTATTGTTGAAAAACATGGCGGAAAGATCTGGGCTGAAAGCGAAGGTAAAGGAAAAGGCACGACTATGTTTTTTACCATCCCTACGCCAAAAAAACAAGCATAAAACATCTTAACAGTAAAGGTAATTAACATGTATAGATATATGTAATATAGTCAATAGGTGGGACAGGATATATGAAAAAGATAATGGTTGTTGACGACGAACCAGACCAGATATATGTAATTAAAAAATCTTTAGAAAAGGCAGGTGGAAATTATAAAATCATAGCTGCAAATAGCGGTGCACAATGCCTTGAGTTTTTGGAAAAGAATCAGATTCCAGATCTCATCCTGCTGGATATAATGATGCCCGAGATGAGCGGTTGGATAGTTTTTGATAAATTGAAAGATAACGTCATGTGGGAAAAAATTCCGATTATTTTCTTGACTGCCAGAACAGATAAAATTGCCGAAAATGCTGGCGATTTTTTAGGCGATGATTATATTGAAAAACCTTTTGATACAAAAGATTTAAAGAACAGAATTGAAAAGGTTTTAAAAGATACTAATCAGAAATAATTATTCAACATATCAGCTGAATGCCCCCATCAGGAAAATATACTGAGACGTATCTCAGATATATACCATGAAATAATCATAAACGTGATAAAACAAAAATGTATATAGGGTTTATACAATATGGCATAGAAAGCATTGTAAATAGAGAGATGGGGTATAATATCACATGGAAAAAAAATTAGTGTTTTTTGGAGTGAGTATAGTACTATTGACAATTACTTTTAGTGGATGTCAGGAAGAAGCAACATTGGTAGAGAATAACTTTGAAGATATATCTTTCAATTCAGATATACTAGAACTAGTAAATGGTTCTTTAGACATAACTAAAGATAAGGAAATAATTACCAGAATAGAGGTTACTTTATATTTCAAAAACCTCTTGAATGAAGATATCAATGTAGAGTATGCAGTAGAATTCTGCGACAAAAATGATAATGTTATTTATTATAAACCATATGAAATAAAAAATTTTCCGGCAAAATACACAGAAGCGTCACCAGATATATTCTTATTTAATGGGGAAAACGTGGCTGATTTTGATCATGTTAACGTACGTGTTCTAAGCCATGAAGTGATCGAGTAACATTGGGCTAACTCTATATATTCTTCATTTTTCTTATTATTACTATAAAGAATACTATGCATATGAGAGAAATAATTTCAAAACCCGGCGTGGAACCATTGCCATTACCATCGCCATATTCAACAGCAAGTGTTTTATAACCAGAATTATCATCATTTATTGGAACAGATAAATCAGTTGGATAATAACTGACACCCAGTTTATGCTCACCTAAACCCAACAACGGATGTTCAACAAAAATAAACGTTTTAGTTTTTCCAGGCATAATAGAACCTTCTTGGGTGTAGTTGGAATCCTCATCTTGAAGTTTAGCCGTTATATTATCAGATTCTATATTACCAAAGTTATGTAAAGTAATACTAATATTAAAAAAAACCCAAGTGTCGCCGCCAATTTCAGTGGTTTTAACAAATTCATATGATGTATCCATGGAAATTTTATAAAACTCATCCTCAGCAATGCAGATCTCAGATACATTTCCTGAAAAAAAACCTGTGAATAAAATGCCTGCCAATATAAACAAAAAAACTTTTGATTTCATCAATTTAACCTTCACCCCTTCCAAATATACCACACCATATTTAAACATCCCCCCTCATGTATCCCGTGCCTAAATCTTTATATCTGTAATTCAAATATTACATACAAATAGATGGGATCAAAATGTTGGAAAATAGAGGCATCCGTAGAGGGATAGAAGTTTTTGTAAAAGATGCTGTCGATCCAGATATACCTATAAAAAAAGCAATAGTTGTAAGAACATATCCTAGACCAAGTAGATGGCTAGTGGTAAAATACGAGGACGGAGATATGGATCAGGTAGAAGAACGCCAGATTACAACTATGTTTGAAGTAAATAGGAAAGGAAGAGAGATATAAAGACAGAAAATACCTCCACCATTATTCTAATTAAAAAATCAACAAATTTAATATTTGTTCTATTTTTAAGAATCGATATGCGCAGCTATTTTGAAAAGAGATATCCTAAATTTATTAAAATTAGTCCATTGAATAGATTTTAGCTTTTCTTAGAGAATGTCTTCCTGCATAACAAAGAATTTTCCAGTTAAAAAGTGCGTGTAAAGTATTTTTTAAATCCATCATATCCAAATTTTTCCTTAACATGTCACCCGTCAACTAGAAAAAAATCCTGCTATTTTTACATTTTGTAATTTAGACGGGCAGACTTTAAATAATATCCATGGTAAATATTACCACGATAATCCATATCACATGAGAGGTGAAAAAAAAATGAAAGAAAATATAAAGAACGCGTTTAATCTTTGTTTTTTCATTTTTCTTGTCAATCTTCCATTTATAACAGTGACACAACTTATTAGTACAGATACATTTCTAGATTCATTTGAAAATCCCGATTTTTACCTCTATCTTCAAAGTGGGGGATATTCAATGGAACCAGACATCAAAGAGGAAGATTACATACTTCTTCAAAAATCATCTCACCCTGATTTTAATATACGGGAGGGAGATGCCGTAATATATTGTAAAGACGATGGAGAAATCGTCTGTAATAAAGTCTGCAACATAAACTGTATAATACCTGTAAAAAAATATCAAATCTTAGACGACAACGACAATCTAACCGAAAAACACATTTATGGAAGTCAGATCATTGGCAAGATCGTAAGTGTTGTTAATACTAATTTATGGGATGTAATATCAATGAAAATATGGGACATGACTATACACAATTTGAATGTTAGAGCATTGTTCACAAACCCCTAACAGTAATTATGGAAGATACGCCATTTATCTTGTTTTAGTAATTTGGGTCAAAACCATCAATTGTTTTTTAGTAGATTAGTAGAGACAAATCTCAACTCAATATCAGATGGAATGTAATAGAGACAAAAGGTGAGAATTTTATCATAACCACAACTTATATACAACAATTGCTAGAGTTGCAAATAATATCACAGGTAAAAACCAAACTGAGTTATCTACACCAAGGCTATACGCAAGCGATAAAATGAAAAAAATTGATACAAACAAGGTTATAATATCTCTATACTTCATCCTCACCAATCCATAATCTTTAACTCTTACTTCTTTAAAAACCTTACATTTAACTTTCTTTCATTTGAAAGCAGGACAAGTTATCAAAATAACTTCCGATTTTCATAGAAGCTAGTTTTTACTGAAATGTTAACCATACAATATTGATAAATCTAGAATTGGAAATGACCTTGGATCAAACATTAAACTAGAGAAGGCATTGAGGATCAGTTTATATATCAAACAGGTTTTGCAAGGGAATTCCTATCAACCTGTTTTATACCCTCGTGTTCTAACAAATAATTCATACCTTTCTCAGTAATAGTTATAACATCAAAATCAGTATGTCTTAACATTTCAATTCCTGTTAATTTACTTATCATCTGATCTAATTCCTCACGAGATACGTGAAGTAGTGCTACAGCCATCTCAACGTCAATATCTTGTGAACTCATTATTTTCAAAAGTTTAAGTTCCTTTTCGTTAAGTTCTACTTTTTCCTTTGTATCTTCTTGAAACTCTTCTTCCTCCTCAATTTTTGTTAATTTAGTAATATGATTTTTTATGATTACATCCAAATTTAGTTTATCTAATACACTACCATTTTTTGTATAAAGAACACAGACCTTGTTTCTATCATCGTATTTCCAAGATGAAACATCGTTCCATGTATAACCCAACAAACTCAAATCATCAACTGAAGGTTTTTTCTTTTCTCGCCTACTATGAAGATGCTGTTGTTCCAGCTGCATGATATCTAGATCTACACCATTATCTGTGATTATCGAAATAACCTCTTTGCCAGCATATCTTTCAAACTCTTTTATAAAAAAAAGGCCAGCTGCATCCTTAAGATCCAATTGCACCACTCTAATAATAGCCCCAACAGCTTTACATATATCAGATAGTTGAAAAGTATCTATTTGAGGAGAAACAACAATAAAATCCGTAGATCTATTTGCCTCGATTTTAACATACTTTAGAAAAACATATTTCCGTTCGAGCGTTTTTATTATGGCGCTCATAACATTATTTGCAAATTTTTCACTGGATCTCCTACCTGCTACAGTGCAAAGAGATTGTAGTGCACCTATAATAACAGCAGAATTTTTAGAGCCGGACATTTTTTCATCTACCTAATATCTTGTCAATTCTTTCCATGACATTAGCGATTTCAAATGGTTTCTCAATATAATCCTCACCTAAAAAGTCACCCGCATCTCTAGCTATTTTATCAGTTCTTGCTGTTAAAAAAACTATGGGTATTTTCCCCCATGTCTCATTTTCTTTTATTTCATCATAAGTTTCCCAGCCACTCATTTCTGGCATCATAATGTCTAGTAGAATGAGATCAGGCACCTCAGCTTTCAAGATTTCAAGACACTTTTCACCACTTTCCGCACCTATTACTTTATACTCTGCAGAATCTTCCAATCCATTTTTGATAGAAAGAAGTATATCTGGATTGTCATCCACTATCATAATTTTTTTTACCATTTTTTCACCTACTACTATTATAAACATCCTTTTAACTATTTCTCTCCACCATACTTAAACGTGAAGTAAAACGTAGTTCCTTTCCCTTCTCCTGGACTCTCTGCCCATATCTTACCACCATGTTTCTCAACAATATTTTTGCATATGGGAAGTCCAAGACCATGACTATAAAGATCATGCCTAGATTTGTCGGCTTTGTAAAATTCATCAAAAATATGACTAATTTGTTCTTCGTTCATACCAATTCCCGTATCATTCATAGAAATGGTGACAAAATCCTTCCCTTTTTTTGCATCTATAGTGAGTGTACCATCACCTTCCGGAGTATATTTAATGGCGTTTGAAATCAGATTGTTAAAAATCTCCTCAAATCTCAATTTATCGGCCTCAACAATGATATTTTCATTAATCTTGTTATTAACTTTAAAATTGTTATCTTTAAGTAGGGGTTGATTATTTTTGACAATGTTATTAACCTCTGATGAAAGATCTATAGTTTCAATGGAAAACTCCATATTGGTTGAATTAATTCCTGTAAGATTAATGGTTTTAACAACAAGATCTTTCATGAAGTGTACATTGCGAATAACTGCATCCATCATCTCCATTGATCTTGCATCTTTCATTTGTTTCCTGAGAAGGGGAAGTAAAGTCATCATTGGTGTCAAAGGTGTTTTTAAATCATGACCTAGCTGGCCAATAAACTCATCTTTTTGTTTAAGCAATCTTTCTATTTCGACGGTTCTCTCTTTGACTTTTTTCTCAAGATTTTTGTTTAATACCGAGAGCTCTTTCTTTGCAAGGTTTAGTTCACCATTTAAATTTCTAAGTTTATTTGCATTACTCCGAAGCTTTTTTTCTGCGTTTTTAATATCAGTTATATCAACTAATGTCGCAGCCAAGAAAGAAAGCTTATTCATTTCATCTTTTATCAACGTAGAAGTCATCAAAACTGGAAAATCTGCACCATCTTTTCGTTTATGCCACATCTCTTCGGCAACAAAGCTACCAGATTGCCTAATCTGATCATCTAATTGTTCTATAAGTTCTACTTGGTTTTCACTGTATAAGTTAGATAGGTTTTTTCCAATAATCTCTTCTATTGAATATCCATACATACGCGCAAAAGATTCATTTGTATAGAAAATATTACCTTTAATATCATATATTATTGAACCATAATCTGCCTTGTCAGCAACTGTCTTGAATTTATTAAGACTCCGCTCCATTCGCTTTCTGTCAGTAATATCCATAAACGAAGCCATCATACATATAGGTTTATTCTCTTCATCCTTGACCATACTTGCTGACATCTGGACGATAAACAATGATCCATCCTCTCTCTTGGCAGTAAGCTCACCTACCCATCCACCTTCATTTTTTAACAAATCCATTATTTCTACATACTGACCTTTCATCTGCCATAAATCTGCTGCTGGTTTTCCAAGAATTCTATTTTCAGAATCGTATTCCCACATATTGAGAAGAGATGGATTCGCGTAAATAACTTCACCTTCTAGATTAACGAAGGCTATAGCATTAATGGACGACATTATGGCGTTATCCTTGATTCTCATGTCCTGCTCCATCTTCTTTCTGTCAGTAATATCTTTATCGACACCACGGTAGCCTATGAACTTATCAGCTTCATCAAACAACGGTACACCATTGGTTTGGAGACAAATCTTTTCACCATTTTTAGTTAGACTCCATTTCTCAAAATCCGCAATTGGTTTATGATCAGAAATAATTTTTAAAAAATTTTTTCCAACGTGTTTTACTTCATCTTTGGACATCAGATCAAAAGGAGTTTTTCCAATAAGTTCTTCAGAGTCATACCCAAGAATTTTCTTTACATGTCCAGATGAAAAAGTGTATTTTCCATCTTTGTCAATTTCCCAAATCCAATCTGCCATACTGTAGGAGATATCCCTAAATCGCTTTTCACTATACCGTAGTGATCTCTCGATTTCCTCTTTTTCCTTGATAATTTTCTTAAGTCTCATTTTCTGCTTTTCGAGTTCACGGATCTTTTTACTGCTAACTGTCATAATTTCTTCATAATTCGGTGATCCCCTACTGAGATGTTCATCGAACTTTTTTACACCAGTTGGAGAGTTGTTGACTAGATTTTTAGGTTTATTCGTATGTTTCTTTAAGGATTGTTCAGATTTATGTGTATTGGACTCATTTTGCTTCAGCATTTGATCGATTTCCTGAACAATGCTTTGATATCGATGAGAATTATAACCAGGAGATTGGTTGCTTTTCATAGATTTATTTGACATTAGTTGCACCCCCTAAAAAAATAATCTAATTTTGTATGTCGGAAAACAAGGATTCTTTTCCAACATATTCTAAAAAGTTTCAACTGAATTTTTTTCACATGCAACTTATGCCCCATCCTTCACAATGATAATTAACAAATGATTTCTTAATATATAATATCTACGCAGAATTTACAGTATGTTATAAATTTGAGCGGGGACTTAGAATATAGAACTTCTTGATTATGATCTACCCATAAGCTAAAAGAATTTAATTGACCTTGGAAAATGATGTTATTTTCTGACAATATAAACTAATCTTGCCACCTGACTTTTTCCCTTATTACCTCCAATTTCAATATTGTATCCGTAAATAATGTAGGAAGCTTTTTCATTGAACCCATCTTGTCATCGTAAATTAGAACAAAAGTATCGTTAGTTATTCCAATAGCATCTCTTCTAATTGACTTTAAAAACCTGTAAAAATTATGTAACTCATCATTAGAATGCATAGAAAAATTAATAAATTGAGACAGAGAATCTAAAACAACAATATTTGGACGGAATTTTTGAATATTTTCCACAATAAGTTCTTTCATATCATTTAAATTATCGGGAGGTTTTGTATATACGCAATCGACAGTATCAACATTTTCAGTTATAAAATTAGACACACAGTCAACTACAAATAACTTCTTTGAATCTAAAGGTTTTACATCTAATACTTCCTTAATATTACTATAACTATTAACAAGAGAAACAAATAAGATAGTCGATTTTGCAACTCTCCCAATCTTATTTAAAAAATCCACTATATCCGAAAAATCTACAGAATTATGAATCAACAAAACTAAACCATGAATATTTTTAATTGTTTTTCTAATTTCTTTATGCATTTCTTTCCAGAAATTCACATGAACAATTTCTGTCTCTGACACAACAATACCTCGATAAATATATCTAATGACATTTATTATTTGGAAATCAACCAATCGAATTATCCTTTATAGTAGTCATTAATTCATCAAAATCGAAAGGTTTTGTAATATAATCCACGACATTTCCCATTTTAAATAATTTCTTTTTTTCTTCATCTGAGAAACGTACAACAGTAAGCAATATTATCTTTGGTTTGTTATTTTTATCCTTTAATTCCTCAAGAATATCCTTTGTTGTTAATCCGGGCATCATAACATCTAGGGTAACAATATCTGGTTGAAAATTATCGTTTTTTTTCAGAAAATCAATTCCATCCTGTGCCATTTCAGTTTCATAACCTTCCTTAGTCATCATCAGATTAATCATTTCTCTTAAATCTTGCTCATCATCTACAATCATTATCTTATTCATTTTCTCCCTCCACTTTATCATTACCTCTATATTTTACCATTCTTGAATTATTTTCTTTATCCTCACTATCTGCTTCTACCATAAATACATCTACTTCTTTGAATCGATTTTCAACATCTTTAACCAATTTAACAGGCAAAGTAAATCCAAATGTACTGCCTTTTCCCAGTTTGCTTTTCACCCATATACTACCACCATGAGCAATTACAATACCGCGGGAAACCGCAAGACCGAGACCAGCACCACCGAACGTTCGATCCATATTATAATCTACTTGGTAAAATGTTTCAAAAATCTTTTTTTGTTTATCCTTAGGTATTCCCCTGCCAAAATCCTGAACCTCAAAAAGAACATTCTTTCCCTCTTTTTTAGCCCTAATGGTAATAACGGTGCCATCTGGTGAGAATTTAATTGCATTGTCAACAAGGTTGATAAGTACCTGCTTTATACGTTCTTGATCAATAACCAGTTCAGGCAAATTGTCTTCTATCTCTTTATTTATCCGTACATGCTTCAAATCTGCAGATGCACACATTGTTTCTGATACCTCACAAATCATCTTTTGTATATCTGTTATCTCAGTAATGAACTTCATTGTACCAGATTCCAATCTGGAGATATCTAGAATATCCTGAATGAGATTATCCAAACGGTCAACATTCCGCAAAATAACCATAAGACCTCTTTTTTGTTCTTCAGTTGTATCACCAAGAGTTTTTTTCAATAACATCTGTACGTATCCCTTCATAGAACACATAGGTGTCCGAAGTTCATGGGAAGTAATATTGAGAAAATTTGACTTTAATTTATCTAGCTTTTTCAGTTGAATATTCTGCTGTTCAATTCTCATCTGTGATTTTATAAGTTTTTCCTCTGCTTTCTTACGCGCAGTAATATCAATAAACGAAGCCATCATACAAATTGGATCTTCCTCTTCATCATTGACCACATTTGCTGACAGTTGAGCGTCAAACAATGCTCCATCTTTCTTCTCAGCAACAAGTTCTCCTTCCCATCCGCCTTTATTAAACGTAGCCTCTACTATTTCAATATACATTTCTTTTCTATGCCAAAATTTTGCCGCAGGTTTTCCCAAAATCTCCTCTTCGGAATCATACCCCCACATATTGAGAAATGATGGATTCACGTAAGTAACAGCACCAGTTGGATCAACAAAGACTATGGCATTTATTGATGACGCAATGGCACTATCCTTAATTTTCAGACTCCTTTCTGCCTTTTCATGTTCATTAATCTCCTGTTTCAAAAGCTCGTTGGATTTTAAGATCTCAGCAGTTCGTTCCTTAACCCTTTGTTCTAACTTTTCGTGAACTCTCTGCAGTTCCAACTCCATCATTTTACGCTGTGTAATATCTCTGACAATCCCAACAGAACCTATAACTCTCCCTTTATGGTTTTTTAAAACGCTTAGCGATATATCAACATCAATTAGTTCGTTATTTTTCCGGACCATCTTGGTTTCCAAGTGGTGCTGCATACCTTTTTGACGGACATTCTCTGACCTTATTCTTCCCCACTCTTCTGGTGGATAAAGCAACTCAACAGGTTTCATATATAAGTCGTCTTTATTCATACCTAGAAGGTTTTCTGTGTATTTATTCCATAGGATAATTCGCTCGTTTTCATCAGTTAGAGTTATAGCAACGGCAGAATTTTCAAAGATAGTTTTGTATTTTTCTTCCAAGACATCTAGTTCGCTAAATCCTGTTTTTCCTCCCGCATCACTTTTAATAACATTTGTCATATCATCTGAGACATTCTTCAGCTGTTTATCCAATAATTCTAATTCCTTACAATCACTCTGCGGCTTACCATGAAGTTTACCAGACCTTTCCTCATCTCTTAGAAATTTTACTATTCCAGGTTCACTTTCATCCACTTTATGTCCCCATCCAACTTTATTACGAATGTATATCATTTTATTTATCAATTTCTAACACAAATATACCCTCATTTTTGAAATTATATTCAATATCTTTATCGTTAGCAGATTTAATCAGCAGGGTAAATCTAAAGGTACTAATCTTTCTGGTTTTATTCTCGCTTAACCAGAATTTTAACACCATAAACACAAATAACGCCTTGGGAAATAGCAAGGTCAAGACCTTTAAAACCAAATTTTATATCCGTACCATAGTCGACCTGATAAAACGTTTCAAAAATCTTTTTTTTGTTTATCCCCGGATATTCATCTGCAAAAATACTTCATCTCAAACTAAAGAAACCGAAAAAAAATAGTTATAAGCAAGTTGCAGTGAAAAAAAATTCACATGTTTTAAGAGTTAAAATGGGATCTATTTAATCGCCTTTTTCTAAAGGCTTTTTGGTATTCAACCATGTTAAGCAAATTTTAGTTCTAGAAAATGTAGGTTCACCCCAATTTTTTCAATTTCATAAAGATATTTAGTTCCGATGCTCCTTTTAAAATCCTCAATGTATAAGGCCGTTTTACTTCCAAGTTCCTTACCTACCAATCTTATGACT
>Ga0180433_10001492_pt1 | contig 38909 bp, 29 predicted proteins | sample SS_ome_8_FD_132980 | JGI IMG/M metagenome (GOLD analysis project Ga0180433, IMG submission 132980) | Hypersaline lake sediment archaeal communities from the Salton Sea, California, USA - SS_1_D_1 metaG | ecosystem: Environmental > Aquatic > Non-marine Saline and Alkaline > Hypersaline >... | reverse complement strand
TGGTATCGTAATGCCTACCGCAGAACAAGATTTTGATAACATGGGGCTCATAGCTATCTTTGGAGCAGTTTTAGGCTTGTGTTTATGGATGCTTTCCGCAAAAATTGGAGTTAAGAAACACCCTGAACGACTCGAGACTATTAATAACTACGATGTGTGGTGCAAACAATTTTTAGACGAATATGAAATTGTTCTAAAACGAAAAATAACCCATATCCTTCCCCCTGGGGTAGTATGTGGAGTAATAGTTGTATTTGCAGTGCTTCAATTCATTCCGATAATTGGATCTAAGTGGCAAGCATATGGAATGTATTTTATTGTCATAATTGGCGTAGACTTTGCATTTACATTCATTATTGGTGACCTCATACGACTATACAATTTTCAATACATGCCGCCCTTAGCGGGTGAGTTATTCAAAGCTGGATTGACACCTGATGAGTTAGACTCTTATGCAAGTACTTCTGTAATGGTTTATGGTTTTGCTCCATTTATGTTACTTGATTTTCCAATCTTTGCCATTGTCATGCTCATAACAAGTGTTGCTGACGGAATGGCTTCGATGTTCGGTATAATAGCTGCAAAAAAAGGAAAAATACACTTATTTCCGAAAGGAAGCAAGAAATCCATTGAAGGATACATTGGAGGGGCTCTATTTACAATTTTTAGTGTATATTTTGGAGTGGCATTTTCCAATTTCTTTGGGTTTTCAGATCCAGCAATATGGACGATGGAGTTAACCTTAATAATAGCAATAGTTTTAACGATAGTTGTTACTCTCATAGATCTTATTACTGTGAAAATAAGATTGTTGGATAATTGGGTAAATCCCTTAGTTTGCGGATTAGTTTTAATATTAATCCTATTAATTAATGGAGTGTCGCTTATTTAATAGTTAAAAGTCCAAAATTATAAATTCTCTTTTTTTTTTAATTTTAATTTTTTAATAAACATGGATTCTGTAATATGAATCTTATATTGCTAGTTAAAAAAGAATGCGAAAGGATTATTAATATCCTGAGCTAAAATTTTTTGAGCGCAGTTTTGATATGAGAGATCCACGAGAGATTAAAGTTATTCCGAATTGCTCTGAATAATCCCTTGAGAACTCAGTAACAATATTACATATCATGATTCCCCCTTGTACCTCAGGAGCATCAACACATGCCTTATGTAATTGTCTTAATTGCGTGATGGAAATTTCTCTCTTCCAGTCTCTAATGAAAATTCCAAATAATGCCTCTTCATTCTTGATAAGAGCATCAAAGTTCCAGTATTTCCCCGATTTCCCCCTAATTTTCTTTGGCTCATCGATAACTTCGTATTTCTGAGAAAACACCATTTTTGCGAGTTCATTTAAATTTTTTTCGGCTAATGACATGACAACACTCAAATCTATTTATTTATTAGTTTTTTTTTGAAGTATATAAATATTATCTAAATATCCCCGCAGATATTTCTTTAATATATGTGATATGGAGGAAATATGAGCTGGAAATTTAATAACAAATGAGTTTCTTAATCAACATAAAGACCGACAAAAATCGAAAATCAGCCTATTCTTTTTTATTATTAAGGAAAATAAAGAGTTTATATAAAGGGTACTGACCATCAACATCAAGTCCATTCTTTTTAATCATATCAAATAAATTATTCTGTAAAAACTCAATTAATTTTTCTGCTATAGTTTGGCAAATTACTTTACACTCAAAAAATTTGTCTGGTATCATCTTACATCTTTCATTATACCTGGAACAAAATTTTTTCATCGTTAGAGATAATCCCTCTGCCGATAAGATTTTAAAATCATCCCAGGTATCTCTAAATCCTCCTAATTGACCTGGTGCTACACTCATAATTGATAAAAGTAGCTCAGCTGGTTTAATTCTCTGATTTAAATCTTTTTTTTCACCAATTGCTTCAGTTTCACATATAGAAATATATTTTTGTAGTAATTTTTCAGCCTCTTCTGCTTTTTGAGAATCTTTAATGCTCCATCCTGGAGCTCTTTTACAACTTATTTCTCTATTATCTGGATTTGAAAAATTGGTTGGGTATATCCAGCATTGTGGTGGTTTTATTCCCGTTTCATGAACGCTACATCCGTTCAGAGACTTATCAAACAAAAAGCACTTTCCAGATTTATCGTCAAACCTTAGATGGAAGCTAAACACGTCACTGCGAATGAAATCGTCCTTTGTTGCCCACCCATTCTTAATATACTCTTCAGCTAGAATTTTAGGCACATCAATCTTTATCGAACAACAATCTCCATGACAAATGTTAGGATCTATGCAGTTAGGGCCATCAATCGCTTCTTTCATTAATCGATTGTATCTTCTAAGAATATCCCAAAAATTTTCATTATCCATTGCTAAGTATCATTTTTATAGAAACAATCTAATAAATACTTAATGCGTATTGAAGATGAGGATATTGAAGTAGATATAAATCGTTTTGAAATCCGAGAATATAATTCAGTAATCATTGGTTCAGGTGCGGCAGGTTTAAATTGTGCGCTTCACTTGGTAATGGAAGGGATTGCTCCTGACCAAATAGCAATCGTCACCGATAAATTGGGGGGAGGAACCTCCTTTAATACTGGTTCTGACAAACAGACCTATTATAAGATGTCAATAATTGGAGATCAAATGGATTCTCCTCGTGAAATGGCAAAAGACCTCAGTGCTGCTGGAGCCATGCACGGAGATATCGCTTTAATTGAAGCGACTAATTCAATTCGAGAATTTTTTCATTTAATACAATTAGGCGTTCCGTTTCCTTATGATGAGTATGGTGGTTTTGTAGGATATAAAACTGACAACGATCCAAGACAAAGAGCTACCTCTATTGGTCCTCTTACTTCACAAGAGATGGGAAAATGCTTGTTGAAAGCAGTTCAAGAGAATAATATTATTATTTTTGATAAATTTTATGCTGTAAAGATAATTACAGACGAGACTAAAGACAAATCCGAGGCAATAGGTTTACTTTGTGTCAATATAGAGAAGCTTTCTGAAGAGAAAGACATAGAAACTGTAATTGATTCTATAGAAATCTTCAAAGCTAGAAACATAATAATTGCAACTGGAGGTCCTGCATTGTTATATAAGAATTCAGTTTATCCAGAATCACAAAAAGGAACGACAAGTTTAGCTATTGAGGCAGGATGCAAGCTCCAAAACCTAACAGAATCTCAATTTGGTTTAGCATCAATTGGTTTCAGGTGGAATGTATCTGGATCCTATCAACAAGTCATCCCTCGTTATTACTCAATAGATGAAGAAAATAACGAGAAGGAATTCCTTACAGGCATATTTCCTTCTTTTAAAGAGCTATCTAAAGCAATTTTTCTAAAGGGTTATCAATGGCCTTTTAACGCAGAAAGGATAGAAGATCATGGCTCCTCTCTAATAGACCTAGCTGTTTACCACGAAAGAGAAGCATTGGGAAGGCGCGTGTTTCTAGATTTCACAAAAAATCCAGAAAACTATGATTTTGAAAAGTTAGATCTATTGGCAAAAGATTACTTAAAAAATTCTAAAGTCTCTGGAAATACTCCTTTCGAGCGCTTAAAAAAGTTAAATAACGAAGCAATTTTACTATATAAATCTAAAAAAATCGATCTTTCCTCAGATCCTCTAGAGATTGCTGTCTGCAATCAGCATTTAAATGGTGGCGTGTCGTGTGATACATGGTGGGAGACAACTACAATAAAACACCTTTTTACAATAGGTGAAATTAATGGTAGTCATGGAATTCATAGACCTGGTGGTGCAGCTTTAAACTCAGGGCAAGTAGGAGGTTTAAGAGCTTCGCAAAAAATAGCTCACGCCTATTCAAATAATGATTCCCTGAACAATAATTCATTCTTAAAGAAAACTCAATTAACATTATCCTCCTTTATAGATAAATTATGGAATGTTGTAAAAAATAAAACTCCAACAGAGAAAGAATTGTTGAATACTCATCAAGTTCTTGATCAATTACAGGCTAGAATGTCAAAGTACGGGGCAATTATTAGACCGGAAAAAGACCTTGAGAAAGAGATCGAGAATACTCAAGACCAATTGAACCAACTTGAACATTTAATCTATCTAAAAAGTAATACTAACCTTCTCGACTATTTAAGGTTAAAGGACGCTCTTTTAACTCAATTCTTCTTTCTTAAAGCAATTTCAAATTATCATCAATTAAATGGTAATAGTAGGGGCGCCTATTTAATTCTAAGGGAGTCTTTAAACGAGTCGTTAAATGAAAAATTTGTTATTCCCTCTGGTGCTCTTAGTGTTTACAAGTATATTAAAAGTGATTTAGACTTGTCTAATAAAATCCAGACAATTCAACTTCGAAAGGATGAAATCAATATTAAGTGGGAGAATGTAAGAGAGATTCCCAATGAATTTGGCTGGTTCGAAAATGTGTGGAAGGAGTTTTCTAATAAACGAATTTATGATTAATATCTCTTCTTATATAGGGGATCTCTAATAAAACACCCCGTACTTTTACCTTGTCTCTTCACTTCTGCGCACCTCGAGCACGTGATACACGTTTCCTTTTTGTTGATGATTCCATCTTGAAAGATTTGTTTAGGAAAATCTGGATTAGCAAACGCCATCCGTCCAAATCCACAAATGTCAATTTTATTTTCATGAATTAAACCAGCAGCTATATATCCTGCGTATTGACGCAAATATGAATAGCCCGAACCAATAACCACCATGTCTTCTGGAACTTCTTTTTTAATAGATGTTGCGAGATTAATTATCCTACTGACGCCATATAATGGATGCTCTGAGGGTTTTTCTTCTCCCTTTATAGGAGTGTCATAAGGTCTAGTGATGTAGGCATCACGATGAGGATTACCTGCCGTGATGTTTATCAATCTCACGCCTAAATCATATAGACTTTTAACCAATTGTAAGGGTTCTGACACATCAACTGGTGCAGGAGACTCTTGCTCTTCTAATGATTTAATCCCAAATCCATTTGGATAAGGAACGCCATCATATACACCTAAACGCGTCGTAATGATGAAATCAGATTTTTTATTCATTTCTTTTTTTAATTTCCTAATAATATTTAAAAAAAACCTTGTTCGATTTTCTAAAGAACTTCCCCCATACTTTGAATTTTCCCTTGCTCGCGAAGCTAATAAATCACTAATCAAGTATCCATGACACGCTTTTATATCTACTCCATCAAAACCTACCTCTCTTGATAAAATGGCTGTGTTAACCCAATTATCTTCAAGTTCCTCTAATTCATCATCAGAGATAATGTCATTTTTTCTATTTCTCGCATAATTTCCAGAATGATTTAATTGAAGTATTAATAAGCATGGGTCTTTAAAACCTAACTCCTCTAGCGATTGATTGGACCAAGCTCTGGTTTGCGAAACTAATTTTTTAAACTCATGTTTATTTTCTTCGGTTAACATTAATTGATGATTAGTCGTACGACTATCATTGCTAATTGCTGTTGCTTCGAACCATATTAATCCCGCACCTCCTTTAGCAAAACGCTCATATCTCCTATAGGTCAGCTCACTTGGAGAACCATCTTCTAATGAATCAGCCCCTTCCATTGGTTGTATTGCTAGGCGGTTAGGAATAAACCGATTCTCGAGCTTAATTCTTTGTTGTAGAATCTCAACTTCGGAATTAATTGGAATATCTAAATTTAAACTCTTTATCTTCTTTTCTAAATCACCAAGAGTTTTATAGGTGAATGGTTCAAATTTCGTGTATAATGACATATAAATTCAAATAATTAAGAAATAAATAAAAAAAGAACGGAACATTATACAAAAAGACTATAAATTAAATTGGTGAATTAGAATAGGAAATGACGAATTTGTAAAGGTTGGGGTAATTGGATGTGGTTGGATTACAGGTTCCTATAAGCTCGCAACAAGATTCATAAAAAACACGAAAATTGTTGCTGCCACGGATTTAGACAGGAGTAGAGCTATAAAAATTGGAGGAAAAAATCACGCATATACTGATGTACAAGAAATGTATGATAATGAGGATTTCGATGTGGTTTATATTTCTACGCCTCACTATTTGCATTACCCAATGATAAAACACGCTTTTAATGAGGGGAAACACATATTTTGTGAAAAACCTGTAGCAATATCCGTTGAAGAAGCTCGTGAAATACACGAAATGAACCAAAAATTTAATAATTTAAAGCTCGGATTCAATTACATGTACCGTTATGATCATAATTGTTATAACTTAGCATCGGGTATTCAGAACGGTCACTTAGGAAAGATTTATTATGCAAATTGTGATATACTTATTTATCGTGATAGGAGTTATTACGAGAAAGGGCCCTGGAGGGCTAAAAAAGAACAGGCTGGAGGAGGTACTTTATTTATCTATGCATCACACATCATTGATATCATGTTATGGGCTATGGGCGAGCCCGTGTCTGTTATGGGCAAGATCGATACAATGCGATATGATGATTTTGATGTAGAAGATCTAGGTTTTGGGATCGTGGAATTTGAAAGCGGAGCTAGAGCACAGATTAATTGTTCTTGTCTCGTGAATCCTAATCCTAGGAAACTCGTAGGGGATTTGGTTAGATTGCACGTCATTGGTGAAAAAGGGCATTGTAACTACAAGGGACCATCACCTTTTTCTAAATTAAAGTGGAATGGCGTAAAAAGCTACAAGACTGAAAAAAATATCAAAGGTCCCATGCATCTTGCTAGAAGCATTAAAGGCTTCAGCGAGTGGGTACTGAACGATAAGCCATACCTTAATACCGTTGAAGAAAGCTCTCGAGCGTTAAGATTAATATTTGCGCTATATAAATCTTCACAATCAGGCAAAAAAGAACAAATAGAAGGATCATGAATAAAAGTAAATTCATCAAAAAAGTATTAATGCTTCACCTTCTTCGATTAGTGAATTATGAAAGAAAAAGGAAGAAAAACCGAATTGATTTTATAGATAAATTCAAAAATTTAAGAGGTGCCGCCGTAGTAACCCTTTTAGCTATTAATTATTTTCAAAAGAATGCTGAGAAGTTTATTGGAAAAAGCGAGAAATATGCCGCTAAAGAAATTAAAAAATTTTGTAGGAAATTAGGATACAGACAAGGTTTTCCTTTACTAGTAGCTTCTGGTGAAAACACGCAAAAGATTCACGCAAGAGCTACAGAAAGGATAATTAAAAAAGACGATATAATAATGGTCGATATTGGCGTGAAAAGAAAGGACCATTATCTTTCCGATTATTGTAGCGATTGTACTCGGACATTCTTCCTCGATAAACCTACAGAATATCAGCAAGAAGTATATAATATCGTTCAGGAAGCTCACGATAAAGCTTTAGAAAAATTAAAAGCAGGAATTTCCGGATATGCTCTACATAATGAGATTTCTGAGTTCATAAAATCGAAGGGCTATGAATTACCACACGGTCTAGGACATTCTACGCGCCGTTATACGCATGGTGCGCCCTTCTTAAGCACTTATGACGTCTCATCAGTATTAAAAGAAAACGATAATATAACAATTGAACCTGGAATTTATGTGTCAAAGGATCATCCCAATTTACCCGAAGGAGAAGCCCCCTTTGGCGTGAGAATTGAAGATTTAGTTTTAATCAAAGAGAATGGCTATATCAACATTACTTCTGAGAAAAAGATCTTAATTGATTAATAAATCATTGTAAGTATATTAACAATTGAAACGAATTAATAATAAAAATTATGTGATGGAATAAAAATGAGACCTCCAAAGATATCAAGGAAGTCTTTACTTTTTGCAATAGTATTGATGTTCCTAATGTTTACTAACATATTCTTGCAACTTCTAGCCATTCAATTATTTCCAACTTATGGGGGATATACTAGGCAAATTCTTTTCATTAAACCAGACGAAAGCGGCAATCTCAGGGGATATTTCATCGTAATTGATGAATTAGCTCCAGAATCGCAAAAATACAATATAGACTGGTTGCTCCATAGTCGTGGAAGTCTTGATATTGCTGGAGATAAACAATCGTTTGAATATACGGTTCAAAGCTACATTTCTAATGATGATATATCGCTTAATGTATCGTTTTTGGAGAATATCATCGATATCAATAATGGTTCGGGAGTCTTTTGTCCTGTAAATTATCGGGAGGGACAAAATTACGACGATGTAGACACGAGTTATATCAAGGCAACGTATTCTGGTTCTCAAAATCCGCTCATGGCGACGTTATTATACCCAAAAAATGATTCTGATATTACTCAGGCTTACCCGATAATCACAAATTTAAATTCAAGTATAAAAAGAATTGGTGGTAATGATTATCTATGCTATAATAGAGATATAACATGCGTGGAATTAACAAGCCCTAATATTAATTTCAACGGTGAACTCTTCTTTTTAAGACAGAACGATACAGATTCTGATCTAATAGAATACTGCTATTTACAAGCTGCTAACTTCTTAAACTTCAGCAATAAAAACTACTTTTCTTCTTCAAATTACCTTTCAAGCATTTTGATTACATATTCAAATAGCTCTCAAATTTCGGGATATATTGACGGCACAAATAGTGAAATCTCTTTATATTGTTCCTTCACTCCCCAAATGATAAAATTAGACTGTAAAAATACTACGTTCAATTATGCCAATTCGAAAGTCATTTTTTCAATTACAGAGCCATGTTCATTCGTGGTTAGCTCGTCTGGAAATTATTATAATCCAGAAAATGACTCGTTAAGAGTTTCTGCGCCCACTAGAATAAAACCCACTTCAAGCGACTATTCGTTTGACGAGAATATCTTTACTGGGTTGCAACATCCATATATTTTATACAACTACACCGAGTTGGAAAATCTCAGATTAAAAATAAATGATACGAGCAAGCCATGGAACAGCTGGTATAATGATTATATTAATGGTGTTGAAGATATCTTAAATAATGAATTGGATTCTTATGAAGATGATCAAAGGTATCATAATGTCTATAAATTAGCCTTAAAGTTCGCAATCGAAAACAATGAAACTTGTTTAAACAAAACTAAAGAGTACTTGCTAGACATGGAATCAATCACCCACTATTCTCAAGATTTACGTATGGCGTATAATGTACAAGCATATGCTATGGCATTTGACATGATTTACAATAATCTAACAACCAATGAGCAAGATACGATTTATGATTTTTTACTTGCACATGCCTCTCCTTTAATGCGAATGGATTTATATCATAAGAACAATCACCGGACTGTGGATGCGGGGGCCCTCGGTGTGGCGGGATTGGTACTTAAAAATACTGAAATGATTGATTTAGCCACGAGTACAGCTTTAGATTATTATTACGACCAAAATCCTGACGATGGTGGCTCATTTGAAGGGTATTCTTACATGGCATTCGCGATCATTGAAATGAGCATCTTTGCTGTGGGGCTAAGGAAATTGAATTCTTTTGATTTCTTTGAAGATCCAAAATTCATTGCCTCTTTAGATTACACTGGAGAAACCTTAGGTCCTTTAGGAATGCCTGGGAGTTTTGAAGATTGCACATTTGTTCCAAGGATTCAAGAGACATTGTTAATTGCTGCTGCTCAAGTTAATGAATCAGATCCAATCCGTGCTCAAAATTACCAATATGTTTGGGAACAGCGGCAAAACAACACAAAGTATAGCGGAACTGCCCAGTTTGGCTATTTACGAGGTGAAGGTCCCTCATTTGTACGCATACTTTGTTATAATGTGAACGATAGCATTATTGCTACACCTTATGCTGAAAAAAAAGAAATTTGGAAGGAATCTTCAATGGCATTTCTACGTTCTGGTGAAGAGGATGGATTATTCATGCCATTTAGCTGCAAAAATTACGATCAAAACCACCCTCACCAAGACGAAAATAGTTTTGAATTATGGGCTTTTGGAGCGTATATCGCTAATAACCCAGGTTACCCCGGATGGGGTAAAAAATTTCACACCTGGGCGCAATCTACAGAAGGCGCCAATTCATTGTTAATTGGAGGATCAGGACAATTACAAGTCATCGCCGATGGGTTAAGTTCTAGCATAACCTCTCCTTATTTTAGCATGGTCATAGGAGAAGCCAATGAAATTTACAATGATCTAGGTTCTAGTAACTACACGCCAGAACCATATGTATTGTTGGCATCCAATTTTTTAATGATTTTCTTTATTGGATTGCTGTTTATCTTGATCATTAAACCTGAATCTATTGATGTTACAAGAGAGGAGAAGCGTGCAAAATGGATCAAAAAGCTAGGATTCAAAAGAAAGAAGAGCGAGCGCTCTGATATATCAATACAAAATCGAACAGATTTGATAAAACTAGTTTTTCTCCATCCCTATCACGCACAGTCTTATATGACTGGTGATTCTTTTACAGAAAAGGATGCAAAATTTGTCAGGCGGATTGTATATCTCGTTTTTTCCATTATAATGGTAATCATTTATATCTCTTCGGCTTTAAATGTTAAAGCAACGGTAGACTATCATTCCCAATATCACGAGGATAAATACAATTTGATATTTGACATCTTACCTATTGTGATTACTTTACTTTTTACTGTTGGGACTCTATTAATTATTTCAATGACGATAGCAGTGATTAAAATGTACGGTGGATCTAATAGGCTTTTAATCAATAATATACTCGCAAAAGAAAGGATTTCTCTCTCAGAAAGTAAAATCTCAAGCATTTCTGCTTCAAGCATGCTATGGTTATTTCCCGTGTTAATATTTTCAGGGATTTTAATTTATTTCATAACTGTAGAAAGCCTAAATTCTGCGATCCATTTATTATGGACGGAATTAAATTCAATTACGGACGTCTACGAGTTTTTAGTCGGCATTTTAGTTGAATTGATTAGAATTTTTATAGAAATTTGCATTTTTGGAATTCCGTTCCTACTAATATCCATGAATCTCTTTATTATTGGGGTTTCTGGGGCTACTGAAAATAAAATTGGCAAGAAAAAAGCATGGAAAATCTCTTTATCGAGTACTATGGTAATTTTAGTTGTGCTTTCTATATTATTCATGACATTTTTCATATTATTTAAGCTGCTTTTTTCAACTATTAGTATTGAAAGCATAGTAAATGAATGATAAAATCATTTTCTTTTGTTTTATATTCATTTTTTACACCCTAAAATTTTAATTTATGAAGTTTTGAGATAAAAAAATTTATATTTGCGAACTAAGATTATGTTTATAATCTTTATTTAACAAAAAGAGATTTGATACAAAATGTCAGATTTAAATAATTTGATTATAGTCGATATTACGGATAAAGAATACACTCAATTAGATGTCAGTTCAGAACTGGTATCAATAAAAGGCGATGGTACGATTTTAACAAAAAATCCCTCTCAACAGAGTCGTCTTTGGAATTGTACTAATGACTTGAAAGAAGTAGTCAACACGACAATACCAGACAAGGTATTGAATGTTGGAGCCTTAAATCCTGGTCAAGAGCACAAACAAGAATATGAAATTCAAAACCTTCAAGCCCCCTGCTTAAAGGTCGTCGAAACCTTTGACACTGAAAGAGGAACGGGAGCTTCTGTCAATAATGCATTTCTCTACAAAAATGCAAATAAATGCCGTTTAACTCTTACTTATACTAATACGTTAGATAAACCTATTTCGGATATCGTGTCAAAAAGAGACATGCCTCCCATGCTGGTTGAGGTAGAGATCAATTCCCCCAATCATGGAAAAGCGGAGCTTGCAGATGAAGATGGAAAACGAATCTTACTGTGGGAAATAACCTCGTTAGGAGCAAATGAAACTGCTGAACTTCAACTTACATGCACGGTTAATATGGAAGATAGGGGTAAACAATCGTTAGGCGCCCTTCTAGTCACTTATGTTACTCATAATCATATCTTAACATTAGTAAATCCTGAAGTACGCAGTCTTACTGATTCAATGAGCGGAGTTTCTCGCGAGGAAGGTTCATCTCCCGGTACATGGGATTGCGAAGTTGAATTCATTAACGATTCAGAGTTCAAAGTAAAGCTTGAGGATGTGAAAGTTGATCATAAAATAACAACAGGTGTTGAAAACATAGTCGCCCAGAGCCCTAACCAAGAGATTGGACCACAAGGTTCTTGGGATTTTAATTTCAACCTCGAGACTCCCGATGTTCCAGAATTAGATTCAGCAATTACATTTACTGCCCTTTTTGGAGTAATTACAAAAACAATCGGTGAAATTAATAAAGAATCAACTATATACGACGTTTTGGCTTCGGAGGTACATAAAACAATTAATCCTCCAGAAGTTGGGGCTTACGCTAACACAAATATGACAATTGAGAACAGAATTCCTAACACTGGAACAGCTGCTATTGATACTCTTGAAATCATCGACGAGATTCCAAAGGATTTCGTCCCTCCTGAGATGAGCCAAATAAAGCTTTTAATTAAAGGAGCTGATGTACCTATTGAAATCCAGAGCAGGACTGAATTCGTGCAAAATATGGCTTTAGAACCAAGCGATCCTGATCCTGATAATGCACATACAATTACTATCACGCTTAAGGATTTAAAGGCACACCTTGTTGAAAACTCCACGTTAACAATGAGTTATCCAATGCTTGCTAAGAATCCTAAGCCTGAAGTCAGATATAATACACCGGTCCAAATAAAAGCGAATACTCTTAGAAAGGGTGCTGTATTTATAATTTCTCCGCCTGAAGAACCTGTTGTACAGATAAAATATATTCAGCGTAAACTTAAAACGTTAAAGAGCATTAAACCTGGAATGAACGAAGGTGAATTTAACATTAATGTTCGTGTACAGAACAAGGGTGATGTTGAGTTAGAAAATCTTGTTATCAAAGATAAGATTCCTCCTGGTTTCTCTTTAAGCGAATATAAACCTCCAGCAAATGTGACGTATGAAACCATCCAAGAAGAAGGTGAATCCATACTTCAGATTAAAATGGACGAGTTGAAGGGCAACGATACCTTGATAATTAACTATATTTGTACAGGCTCCGGAGACTATCCAAGATCGGAACCTCAAGTAATCGTTCTAGGGCGAGGAGGAGCTGCCGTAAAAAGTGGACCTACCTCAGAAGGATCTCAAGAAGCGGCACCTGAAATCGAAATAACTCATAAAAAATCAGCTGAATTAATGGATTTATTTTCTGGGATTTATAAAAAGCTCGATGCTGCGATCCCAGTATCCGATTTCGCAAGCCATTTAGATTCAATTGCCGATAAACTGCCACCTGGACCTTCACGACATAAATTTACCCAATTTGTTCGAGATTTACAGGCAATGCCCGATCAAGGAAAAATCATAGTTGGGGGTATTTATAACGACATCAAAACGAAATTAAAGGATTTCGAAAGCAATTACTAATTTTTTTTATACTTTTTTCTTTTACCTTTATTATTTTAAAAATCACATCCACATTTTCTACAGATAAATTTTTTAGCGTAAATAGGTTTGTGATCAAGATAATCTAAGATTTTTTCTCGATCTTCAAGAGTTTTTATATCGATACCTACAGCACCACATTCTGGACATATTTTCCTCTCCCCACCTGTAATCTCAACTAAGGACTCTTGAGGTTCTAAATGAAGTTTTTGATCAGGTTTTGGCATACGCTTAACTTCTGTGGTCTGTGCGACTTGTTGGGTAATAATTTTCTCCTTTTCTGCGATTAGTGCTTTCAATTCTTGGATTTCGTTTTCTTTTTGTGAAAGTATATCTTCTAATTCCTTAATTCTTCTATTTAAATCAGAAATTACTGAATTTACATCATATAATTGCTCTTCAAGTTCAGAATTTCTAGCGTTTGAATCATCCAGCATCTTTTTCATATTTTTTATATCATCGTTGGATAGATTTCTCGCTTCTTTTAATTCTCTTGTTGTAGAAGCTAACTTTTCTTTTGTTTCTTGTAATTCTCTTGTCGTGGAAGTTAACTTCTCTTGAAATTGAGCCATGAAATCTTTAATCTCAGCTAATTTTTGTTCCTTTTCTCTCACATCATCTTCCTTTGCCATGATGTCTTTCACCTCAAATGGTTTGAATTCAAAGAAAATATGATACTCATTCTTTAAATATCTTCATGTAAATGTTTTATTAAGGTCTTACAATAAAATAAGGTTAATACGGATATTGGTTTAGGGTATAAATATGTAATTTTTTAAGGCATTCTCGAACTTGGAATAAAAAAGCTTGAAAGATTAATTCCTCCTTTTTTATTCGCTAAACGAGATTAATCCTTATCGCAAAAACAGGTAGGTGAATACAGAATTCTTTCCCCGCAATGACAGTTTTTCGGATGATCGTATTTCTCACAGATGCGATTAATGGTCTTACAGGATAACAAGGTAGCCATTTTTTTACTCTCTTCATAGGCTTCGGTGAGGCTCAATTTAAGTTCATTGTATAATAACATCGAAAGTAGGTGGGTATGACGCTTGATTTCTAACGCCCGATTTAGTCCCGCCTGGGTCAATTTAATGGGTTTATATTTTTCCCAAATCACGTATTTTTTATTTGAAAGGCGGGATATCGCGCTATCAATTGTGGAATATCTAATGTCATTATAATCTTGTTCGTCCAGTTTTAATTTTATATGCTTTACTTTAGCCTTGGCGTTATTCTCATGGAGGATAATGAGAATTTTATCATCTAAACTAATCATCTTATACTTTACCTCTTTCAAATCTAAGAAATGTATTGATCAATATTTGGTCCACTTCATTATTGTGTGGATTCCCATCATATAAAATTTTTTTGTTTATTACCACTAACCGGGTAATATCTTCTCGCAATAAATCTAAGTTATGGTTTATCGTTAAAATCGTGAAATTGCGTTTTTTATTTAAGGAGGTTATGAGATCTGTTATCTCCTTAGTCATCTTAAAATCCAAATTGCTAGTCGGCTCGTCTAATAATAAGATTTGTGGATTCTTGACTAATGCTCGGGCGATCAGTACTTTTTGGAGCTGCCCCCCACTTAATTGCCCGATGGGCTTCTTTCTTTGATCCCACATTCCTATAAATTTCAATTCCTGTTCCACAATTTCTTGATCTTCGCTTTTTATACGCCCACCTAAAGAATTTAGGGCAAATCTTCCCATTAAAACTACATCCTTAACCGAGGCGGGAAAAAATTGCTGGATGTTATGTGCTTGGGGTACATAGGCAATCTTTTTTTTTATTTTTTTGGATAATTTCTGAACAGGTTTCCCAAAAACGCTTACTTCTCCTTCAACGGGTTTTTTCAGCCCAAGAATGGTTTTAAATAGAGTAGTTTTGCCAGATGCATTTGGCCCTGCAATTCCAATATAATCACCTATCCCGACATCCAGGTTTACCTGCCATAAAGCCACTGTGTCGCCGTAGATGACCGTCACACCATTCATACATATTGCATCCCCTTCCTTACAAGACTGCCAGTTCATTTATTCCCACCCTCTTTGTCAGGTTCCTTTCCAGAATCACTTTTTCGGGAACTATCATGTTTTTCATGTAGGAGACGATGACCGGTCCATATGTGATCTTGAGGAAAATTCTTTTTCTTTACTTGTAAGAGGATTTCATACTCGCCTTCGTGAACATGAGGAACATCAATTCCGAATGGATGGTCTAATTCCTCCTGCATGGTCTTATACTTGCTGGAATACTTATATTTTATCTTATTTATAAATTTCGTCAATCTTTTAGGAGAAGCTCCATAACAAATCAAGAAAATAAGGACGGCAACCAAAACTATTGAAGGCCCACCGGGTAAATTAAATAAGAAAGAAATCATGATGCCGAAAAATCCAGAGAACGCGCCAAACATGGAAGAATATATAATCATTCGCTTGTAATTATAGGTTAACATGTACGAAGACGCGGATGGAATAATGAAAAGCGCAAAAACCAAGATGGCTCCGATGGACTGTATTGAAACCGCAATTAATGCCGCTAATAAACCCAAAAATAAGTAATTGAGTAATTTTGTCGGGATGCCAGAAATCTTTGCTATATCTTCATCAAATACCATAAAAAAGTATTCCTTACGAAAAAATAACATTAAAACGATAACAATGATACTCACGATTAATAATATCAATACTTGTCTTGAATTAACATACAAGATCGCACCAAACAGAATACTTGAAACACTGGCAGAAACCTCTGTTAAAAAATGGATAAAAATAATCCCTAAGGCCATCATACCGGAAAATATGATGGCGAGGATGATATCCTCGTTCATAATCTTTTTTTGGTTTACGTAACCCACCGAAAATGCACTTAATTCTGAAAAGAGAAAAATCATGAAAAGGGGGTCGATCCCTATTACTAAACCCAATCCTACTCCGGCAAAAGCAGAATGCGCAATTGCTTCTCCCAAAAAAATAACACGATTGAGGATGATAAAAGTTCCGATAATCCCGCCTACAAAACCGATCAAAATTGCGGTAACGAGGATTCTCTGCATCCAAGCTCTGTCAAATAGTTGAAAAAATTCAATAATCGATATATCAAGTAGCATTACTTTTTCTTCCTCTTCTATATACTTAAGGTAGGAATGTCTATTTTTTAACTTCTCTTTATTTTTAATTATTCAAACAACAACAACAAAAAAAATGTTTCTTTTTTCTGATTCTACTAAACAATATCCCTTTTGATTCTATTTTGCATTGGAAATACTTTTTCTTCTCCTGATAATGTAAACCACACTTATAATGCTTGCAACGATAAAGATGATAAAGATTTCGAATCCAGGAATTTCACCGCCCTCCCCTGGTGCCATGTAAGGACTCGAGTTTATCAGCTGATAAGTGTTGAATTCAACCATTTCTAAAAACGTGTTGATTTCAGCACCAAACTTGTACACCCATTCAGCGGGGGTCGAAATAGGTAAAAGGGGTGTAAGCATCGTGATATTCGCCCCCGTCTCTACAGATACATCTTGCGCCCATTTTTGGCTAATATGTTCCTGGGGATGCCAGATTATGGTACAAGAGTCATTGAGGGCGGCATAGAGGTCAGCAAGGTGAGAGACGGGAGGATCTACACCAGGTTGCTGCTCGATAACAGCAACGCGTGTAAGATTTAAATCATCTTCTAGGTAATATATAAAGGCGGGATGAAATGGTACTAGTTTTAAGCTAGTATAAGCAGTATTCTTTTTTATTTCATCAAGCCAGTCAATGGTGTTATTTAATCTCGTTTGGTAGGATAGCAAATTGGCATCGATAGTATTGTTAATAAGCGAAGTGGTCCCTATGTTTGATTTTAATCCTTGAGCTAATCTATTCACGAATTTTTTGGCAATCGAAGGACTGGTCCACATGTGCATGTTAAAAGGAGCTGTAAATTTCCACACGTCATCTTTTCGAGGAGAGTACCCGTTAACAGGGTCGTCCGTGACATTAACCCATAATTTCACGGTCGGAACTGAGGGAAAAGCAGCTACAATGTCAGCAGCGTAAGCTTCAATGGGAATATTCAGCCTTACAAAAAGATCGGCATTATCCATTGCCAGGTTCGCTTCTGAACTCGGATCATACGAATGAACATCTTCCTCTCCGCTCACGAGCACGTGAATGTCGGCTTCAACATTCTGCAAGAGCTCCCGAGTCCAATCCTCGGTAATAGACATGTAACATACAACCTTGGGACGAGTATTACTAGTTTTTAATGAAATATTACCCTCATCGGCGACTATGTTATTGATACCGATATTCGTGCCTAATAAGAAAAGGAACAAGCTCAGTAGGATTATAATTCGCATTTTTTTTTTCATAAAAATTACCTTATAACAATTACGATAGATCGTACTTTGAAATGTACGATGCATAGTAATTTTAGTATCAATATAAATCTTTGTGTTTTACAAACTAAGGAGGTTTTCACTTACCATTTTTTTGAATTATTCAATTTGATTGGTATGTTTATGAATGACTAAAACAGATAAAGGTTTTGGATAGAAGTAAGTGCTTTTTTGAGGCATTATTTCGCCTAATTTTGTAATTTTATGGACTTCTTCTAATGTTGTTGGATTAACCATGAATAACGCTTCAATTTTTCCATCGTTTACATTCCTCAAACCGTTTTTCACTCCTTTTATAAAGGTTATATCTTCTTTATTGATTTTAAAAAACCTATTAATTTTAGGCATAATTCCCCAATATGAATTACAAATTAAAAATATAAAGAACAAATGTCAGAAACTCAACAACTTTATTTAGTAACAGGCGGGTGTGGTCAATTAGGTACTTTTATAGTAGATTTATTACTTAAAGAGAAAAAAAAAATTCGAGTTTTAGATCTGAAAAAACACCCGAACGATAATATCGAATCAATCGTAGGAAATGTCTGTATTTTTCAAGATGTATTGAAAGCGTGTAAGAATGTCAATACTGTTTTTCATACTGCTGCTATTGTCGATGAAAGTAATAAAAAATTACTGCATGATGTAAACGTAAATGGAACAAAAAATGTGATTAAAGCATGCAAAGAATTGGGTGTGAAAAAACTTATTTTTACAAGTAGTTTTGATGTAGTAATGGAGGGAAAGAAACCCATGGTTAATGGAACTGAAGAACTTCCATATCCAAAAAAATACTTAGATCACGGATATTCAAATTCAAAAAGAGAAGCGGAACAAGAAGTAATTAAAGCAAATTCTGCTTCTTTAGCCACGTGCATATTACGCCCTTCAGGGATATATGGTCCACACGATAAATATCATTTGCCACCATTGTTAGAATTGGTTAAAAAAGGAAAGGGTATTAGAATTGGTAATGGAAAAGCAAAGTTTAGCCATGCATTTTCAGGAAATGTGGCTCATGCCCATGTATTGGCATCTAAACATTTAGAGCCGAATTCGAAATTAGCGGGGCAATGCTATTTTATTGCTGAAGGAGATACAGGGAATCTTTTTGATCATTTGGGTGAGATTATGGAATTATTAGGATACCAACAACCGACGAAATCAGTTCCCTTTTGGTTGGTATATGCAATTGGCTGGATATGTGACATATTTAGGATAAAAAGCAATATAACCCGCTTTTCAGTAGTCGTGACAAGTATAGATCGAACCGTATCATTTGAAAGGGCGCGAAAAGACTTTGGATATGAACCAATTTATGATAAAGAAGCAGCTATGAAAATCACAGCCAATTGGTTTAAAGAACAAGGATTAGGGAAAAATAACTAATATTTAATGTAAGTTGTTTCATAAAAATCTTTTATTCAATAGTATCCGTGTGCTTATGAATCACCAAGCCGCTTAAAGGTTTGGGATAGAAGTAGGTGCTTTTTTGAGGCATAATTTCGCCTAATTTTGTAATTTCATGTACTTCTTCTAATGTCGTTGGATTTACCATGAATAATGCTTCGATTTTTCCATTGTTCACATTACTCAAACCATTTTTTACTCCTTTTATAAAGGTGATATCTTCTTTTCTAATGCCAATATCTTTCAAAAGAATGTCGTGTAATATCGGAAGATTTAAATTTTTCCATTCTTTTGAACATTCACCTCCAATGTGCTCTTCAGGCTTGATCGCGTCTTTTAACTTGAAAACTAAGTATTTTTCTTTAAAGTAACATCCAAAAACATGTTTTCCTTTGTTTTGATCCATCAGGATTTTTAAAGCTTTGACGTCTTCAATGTTTTCAGTGATCTCAAATTTTTCTTTTATTTTGTCTGTAAGTTCATTAATGCTTTTCACAGGCATTTTTTGAATTTGTCGGTGGCTTGTATATATGATCAGACCCGGATCGTTAAAATCTATGAATAAAGCCATTATATACTTGCATCCGCCATTTTTACTGTGTCGTAGGCAAGTAGAATATCGATGGTGCCCATCAGCAATGATTACATCGTGATTTTTAACAATATCTTGAAACTTTTCGATATCTTTTTTCTTCCAGACTTCCCAAATTTTATGAGTAAATCCATCACGGTCAATTGTTTGAAGAAATGGCTCTTCTCTCGTATATTTTTTAAATAAATCTTCAGCGGTTCCATTTCCGTTATATATCATGAATATTGGGGAAAAATTTCCATCTGTGTGCTTGATAAGTTGATATCTATCTTCTGTAAATTTTTTAAAAGTCATTTCATGAGGAATTACTCCATCTCGAATCGAAGGCGGAAAGATATCGACCAACTTCAATAGTCCAACAAAACCATACCGGCTAATTATTTCACCAGTATCTGGTTTCTTATAATCTATTCCATAAATGCATACGCATCTATCTTCTCCGTGAATTAAAACCTCATTGTTGATCATTTCATCTAATTTTTTACCAGCTGATTCGTAGGATTCAGGTAAAATCACGTGACAAATATTATTTGGATCTCGATTTTTCAACTCAGCTTTCTCGTTTTCAGAAATAACATCATAAGGAGGTGCAGCTAATTCTTTTAATTTATCTTCTGATTTTTCTAATCCTTTCTTGAAATGAAAATTCCTAAACGGCAGTAACGATGGCAATATTTCCTTAAAAAGTATTGATATTTAATAATTTATAATATCTACCAAAAATTAAAAATTTTTTGGTATGCTATTATTAAATCCTTAATAGAGCAGATGTTTTTCACGCATGATCTTATAATAATGAATTTTTCAAGTTCTTATCAAGATCTTGATAAGTGAGAAAAAAGTTATTTAAACAAGAAAAAATTAAAAATTTTAACTCTCTTTCATTTTCTCAATCTCTTCTTTGATGATATCATAAAGAGTGTTAAGTTCTGATAATTGTTTGTTAATTATATCGATTTTATTATCTAATGTTTTTAATTTTGTACCAGATTTCTCATTTGAAGCGAACTCTTGTCTAATAAGGTTGTATACATTAAGTTGTTTAATCGAACTTTTCATTTTTTTAAAGTTCATGTTTAATTTTTTCTTAAAATTTTCAAGAATTGTTACTAAGAGTGAAATATTATTAATATAATTGCTACACTGGTAAGCATCTTCTTCAGATTTGAATGCTATGATAGCCTCTTCTATGAAAATTAAAAAAGTTAACGCTATATCTTGTGATTTTATTTCAATTTTAGGGAGTTGAATTTTAGGATGAGGTTCTAATTCAATATCATCTAATATATCAGATGTATAAATTACACTAATAATATCTCTTTTTTTTTCAATAGATTCAGTAAGCTCTTCAAATTCGCTAAAATCTGTAATTAATTCAAGCTCATCAAGCTCGATATCAGTCATTAGAGGAGTGAACCTTACTTGAAGCTGTTTTTTTCCAAAAAATTCGTCGTTTACTCTTAATATTTGAGTATATATCTGAATTTGCTCCTCACCGATGGGTGCAAATAGAACGCCTTCTTTTGGATCAAGTTGGTTCAACAAGGAATATATTCTCTCTTGCTTAATTGCTCCAGTAACGAGGATTTTTTGCCATGGTGCAAGATCTGGCATCCCTTCAAGAGGATTTTTTATAATTACATTGATTTTATCTTGATAATTTAATTTCTCTAAATTCTCAGTAGTTATTCGGGCAATCTCTGAGTTTGCTTCGAGAATGGTTATTTTGCCCTCTGGTGCTAATTTATGCGCTAACGCCGCAATGTAACCGCTTTTTGCTCCCAAAATTAGTAAATCGTCTTTTGAGTCTTTCAAAGCTAACCCTTGGAGCATAATACTTATCATGTGGGGCGCACTGATAGTTCTATAATTATTTTCATTTTGATGATAAAATAGTGCGGGACGATCGTCGTACAATCTAACATAATAAGCTAAATCATCGGGTACAAAATCTCCGAGATTTACATCTAAGAATGCTTTGAATAATCTGACGTCCTTAAGGTATCCATTCCCCACTAGGGAGAAAAGTAAATGAATTTTGGCTTCGAAAATACTATTGTTTTCCATAATTTCAAAAATAATATGGAAAAACGGACTATTAAAGCTATAGTAATAATCATGCAAAATTGTTAAATGACAAATATTTAGCTCATTATTTATTCGAAAAATATAATTAGCGCCTTTCTTTTATTCAAATTGACACATATCATTTGTGATATCGTGTTTTTAAATAAACAACATTTCATGTCACAATGGGGTTTACTAACATATATTAATAAAATGAGATTAGAATGAAAGTTTTTATAGTTGGAGGTACGGGTTTTTTAGGCTATTATTCTACTTTAGAATTTCTCAAGCGCGGTCATGAAGTTGATACCATGGCTCTTCCCGATATACCACTCGGAGATTGGTTTCCAAAAGATAAAGTTGGTGTTACTTATGGAAATGTGTTTGAAAAAAGCCACGAAGAACTAGTAGAAATTTTTAAAGGATACGACGCATTGGTATATGCGGTTGGACCTGATGATAGAATCGTTCCTAAAGCACCTGCTTACGAATTCTTTCACGATAGATTAGTTAAAGCATGTGGAAGAGTTGTCAAAGGTGCTAGAGATGCAGGCGTTAAAAAAGCAGCAATTTGTAACTCTTATTTTGCCTTCTTTGATAGAAAAATGCCTGAATTAAAACTTGCTGAACGGCATCCATATATTAAATGCCGAGTTGAGCAAGCAGAACACTGTATCTCGATTGGAAACAGTAAAATGGATGTCATGATAATGGAACTTCCTTACATATTCGGTACAATGCCCGAACGAGAGCCACTTTGGAAGGAATTATTTGTTGCAAGAATCCAAAAAATGAATCGAAGAATCTACTTCTTCAAGGGCGGAACAATAATGATGTCTGTAGAAAGAGTTGCTGAGTCAATAGTAGGAGCAATTGAACGAGGAAAAGGCGGGAAAAGATATCCCTGCGGTGATGAGTGCGTATCATGGGATACATGGCTAAAATGGATCATGGAAGCGATGAAAGTAGAAAAGAAAATCGTTACAATGCCTACCTTTTTGGGAACTCTATTTGGAGCGTATATGAGGAGAAAGGATAAGAAGGAAGGTAAAGAAGGAGGCTTAAATCATAAAAGGCTCTTTAAAGATATTCAATGCAGGTTTTTATATTATGATCCAAAGGAAACATGTGAGGAGTTAGGCGTTTCTAGAGGTGGCCTTAAAGATTCTGTCATTAAAACAATAGAAAGATGTATAGCATGATTAGCAGTAGAAATCATTACTTCTTCTGAATTTCCCTTTTTTTTTTTAAATTACATAAATTATAATTTTAAGAATGATAAGTAAACTTAATGATGGTAATAGATCAAGATTCAATTCTTGAAGCAAAACTGACTATTTCTTTAATAATCTTAAATGTTATTCTTTATTTCATAACATTCATGGGCAATGATGATAGATATTTTTACCTATTAGCTCAAATAAATGGAAGTATTACTTATGACTTAGAAGTATGGAGGTTATTTACCTCGATGTTTCTCCATTCTGATATTTTGCATTTAGTTATGAACATGTTCACATTATTATTATATGGTTCTTTAGTTGAAAAGTTTTTTAGGAAATATGAATACCTAATAATTTACTTTGTTTCTGGTTTTATTGGTAATGTTTTTACGTTAATGATATACCCCCCGAATGCAGTAAGCGTTGGAGCATCAGGGGCAATATTTGGATTACTTGGTGCTGCTTTTATTTTGGTGGCAAAAAGTAACGAACGCACGCTATTAGCACTAGCCGCAATATATCTTATCTATTTTATAATGGCATCCTTTCAACCCGGTATTAATGCATGGGCTCATCTTTTTGGATTGGCAGGTGGATTATTATTTGGTGGTTTGTTTCATTGGAGTAATAGTAGGTTTGTAGAAAAATACGAGTATTAATTTCTTTACTTCTTATTTCTTTTTTTTCTTTGCTCCTCTTCCATTGTAAAGTCTTTCGGGCAAATATCATTTATTGGGCATTTTTCATGTTTAGGATTTATAGGTAAACATATTTGTTGTCCAAATTTAACAAAAGATCGATTCAATTTCAACCAAAGATCTCTTGGAATGACAGACTTTAAAGCTTTCTCGGTATTTATTGGTTTTTTTGTCTTTACCCATCCTAATCTATTAGAAATTCGATGAACATGAGTGTCAACAGGAATTGCAGGAATATTAAAGGCATAAACTAAGACACAATTAGCCGTTTTTGATCCAACTCCAGGTAAATTTATGAGTTCATCATAATCTCTTGGGACTTTTCCATCATACTGTGTTTCAATAATATTTGAAACTTCTTTTATTCGAGCAGCTTTTACTTTATAAAATCCAGACTTACGAATGAGTGGTTCTAGTTTCTCTACATCTGCCTCAGCGATCATTTTAGGCGTGTTATATTTAGCAAATAGCGCTTCTGTAGCTTCTTTCGTATTAGCGTCTCGAGTTCTAGCAGAAAGAATAGTTGAAATTAGAATCTTAAAGGGATCTTGCTTTTTTCTTGCAAGGTCGTCTAAATGAGCATTTCCTTCCAGAACATTCTCTATTTTTTGTAAAATCTCGCCATAATCCATTGTAATTCTCCTTATCCTTGTTTTTCAAAGATATAAATCTTTCTCTTTACTATTTGACCCTTCTTTGCATCAATTAGTGTTTTAAAATGTTGCTTTTGGAACTGAAGCCTAATATTCGATTTATTAACTATTCTATTTTGATCAAGAATAGGAATGAGTTTAAAACTATTATTTCGTGCGATTTTTTCAATGTTAATCTGGAGGTCTCCTCCGTCTACTGTGCTAAAAATTGGAGCAATGAAAATTAACCTGCTATTTGATTTTAGAATCTTATTTACTTCATTAAACGCAGCGTTATACAGAGGCTCTAATTCCGTTTCTATTAATTCCTGAGCTTGAATATAATAAGGCTTATCTTTAAAAAATGGACCTAAGGAGGGTTCTGTGCAAACACCATCAAAAAATTCTTTTTCAAATGATTTAGATAACTCCCTTACATCAGTAGTTTTAAATTGCTGGTTTAACAAAAAAGGAACGTCTTCTTCTAATTCTTCGATTAACCAATTAATATTTCTCAGTGTATTCTGAACTTTGTTCGCTTCGATGTCAGAGCCATATATTTGAAAATCCTGGATGAGCGCAAATAGAGGTATTGTTCCATGTCCTACAAAGGGGTCAATTATCTTTTTTGATTCTCTTTCTTCAAAAAGATTTAAAAAATTTAACATCATTAAAGCGAGTTTTGGTGAAATTGCACTCTTAAACTCCTTAAAGGGACGTTCCTCGTCTACTTTTTTCTTAAAATTGGGATCGTCAGAAGTAAATGTTCTTGCTATATACACGCCTTCTTCGGTGAATCCGAATACTATTTCTGCCCTATCCGGATTGAATAGCCCATATTTAATTAAATGATGGGGAAAAATTGGATTTAAATTACCTAATCTAATATTTTCCTCAGGATACTTGTAATAAAGCGATTTCTTTGCCCCTTTTTGTTTTAAAATATTCATTATTTCCTTGTTTAAGAAGGGAAGAAAATGCTTGATTAATACTTTAGAATAGTACTCGTCATCGAAGAAATTTGGATATATTGATGTAGCAAAAAATAGATTCTCCTTATTTATTCTCTGAAAGACTTTTTCCAAAACTATGCTAAGGATGGAAAGGATTTTTTTTCTATTACGCTCTACTAATTTATATTTTTCAATATGAAGGGGAAATGCCTCGTGGATGGTATTGATGTTGATAAAATCAAAAATCTTGCAAATCTTTTGCGTGCCTCCTAACATGAATTGAAGCTCCATGAGACTGTTAATATAATGTTTATCCTTATGTAAAGTGTCGAATTCCACAATTGCAACATTAGCAGAGTAATCTGTTATTCTTCCCTTGAATTGAGAATTCTTAAGCACATTATCAAGTTCGGCGATTGATAATGTCCAATTTGACCCTAAAACAAATATGAATTTATCCATGATTTAATATTAAAAATACAAATTATGATATTTAAAAAGTAGAATGAAATTTCTATTTTTTGATTTCATTCATTCTTCATTTTTTTTTCACTTTACAAATAATAATTAATCATGATCGTTTTTTTTTACCTTTAACCATAGTTTGAAAGCATTTGTCGGCTTACCTCTCCAGATGGCATGCTTGTTATGTGCACCTTCAAACTCTTCGATATCTTTTTCAGTATATTTTGGAAGCCCGCTCTCCTTCTTTTTTTGTTTGGTTTTCTTCTCTTCTTTTTCCTCTTCATCTTCAATCTTTTTTAGTGCTTCTTCGATTTCTTCCTCTTCCATTGCATCAAGATCTATTTCAATCTCATATTTCTCACCTGTAATATTGCCGAGAGCGCTCATAATTTCTTCAAGATCTTCTTTCTTTCTAACGGGAACCATGTCAATTATTTTTTCTTCCACTGTCTCTTCTTTTTTATCCTTTTTCTTAGCTTTTTCGAATTCCTTTTTCTTTTTTATTCTTTCTTTTTGCATTTTCTTTATTTCTTGAACAATATCCTTGTAATTATCTTTAAAGTATTTTAGACTTATGTTGATTAAATCTGAAATACTTTCCCAATTGTCATCTTTCATTATAGATTGAACCCAATGATATAATTCTAAGATTATATTAACCGTAATAGCCTTTCCTTCAGTATAGGCGCCCACTGTAAGCCATTTCAATATATTTGCAATGATCATGCCGTTATCAAATGCACTAAACCCGTATTCATGCCCTAACGATGAAAACATGCTTAAATTCCCAAAACCAACAACTTTTCCACCGTAGTATTCGACTGCCACCATCAAGGGAATTCTTGGATTGTCTTCTTCAATCCAATTCTCTCCATCATAAGTTCTCGTCCAACAATTGAGCCCACCATGAGCAATTTCTTCAATCTTAATGTTCTTATCTTCTTCAATAAAATCTAGTACTTTTAAGGAGCAAGCGCTTGAATACACTATTTTTTGTATTTCTTCTGTAAGAATGTGTGGTTTGAATTTATCTATTAAAGGTCTCTTCTGGAAATTCATGTAGCTCATCGAGTCATTAACTTCGTTTGGAACGAATTCAAATCCAAATCTATTAGTTAATTCGTTAAGATTTGTCCCGTTAATGAGATCTGCTCCACTTGAACTCACTATTAAAAGACCTCCTCCATTTTTTACATATTCTGCAAGAAGTTCAATTTCATTTGGATCAAGATTAGCGTTTTTTGGAGTCGAGAGTAAGATTGCATCGTAAGTTTTTAATTTTTGTAGGGAATCAAAACCTGCTTGGATTTTTCCAAGCTTGTAACCTGAAGAAAATAAGAATTCTGTGAAATCTGAATAACTCGGAGCTTCTAAAGTCAAATTATTGTTATGACTATAGTCCAAACCAATAATGGGTTCATCTGGCATTATTTGTCACGCTTTATTGATATATTTCTTAATTTAGATTGAAATTTTAGTCTGATCTAATATCCTTTTATTATATATTCAATACTTGTTTTCAATAATTAAATTTATCATAAATTCCTAAAAAAAAATATTTGTATTGCATGAATTTTTTCTATCTTTTCCGTACTGAAATATCCAAAACGACATGATATAAATTGGGACCATAACTTTTTACAAATCTTTTTGATTTCAATTCACAGCTGTATCCTGCTTCTAAAGCAATTCCTTCAAACTCACTAAACAATTCCATAAATTCTTCCTTATCAGCAACTCCCTCGTAATGATACATCGTTCCTTTATCTCTAACTAGTGTAAGTGCCTCGTTTATAAAGTCTTTGGGAGCTGGAAAAACCCCCATTATAACTCGATCAGCTTTAATTCCTGAGCTACTTAATTTTACTACTTCAGTCTTGCTATCTCCATTGATTGCAGTTATTTTTTCTTCCAAATGGTTAAGTTTAATATTCTCCACCAGAAATTTGTATGATAATGGATTTAATTCAATGCTATAAATTTTTTTCACTTTAGAATGCATGGCAATAGGAAGCGAAAAATATCCAATACCCGCAAACATGTCTACAATTAATTCGTTTTCTTTAACAAATGTGGCGAGTAATCTCCGCTCTTTAAGATTTCCTTTACTGAACATGATTTTCGTAAAATTAAACCTATATATCACACCATGCTCTTTATGCTCTATAATGGGATTATTTTCACCCGCAAGAAATTCTATTCTTTCAGGTTCTCTAAACTCTCCTTTGACTTTTCCTAAATTAATGTAAACAGATTTTATATAGGGTAATAGTTCTAAACAAGATTCTGCAATGATTAATTTTTTTTTTAATAGACTTGTTTTTAATTTTAGTATCATTGCTCCTCCAATTGTTTGAAATCCTCTAGGAAGAAGGTCAAGTTCTTCTTGTGATAATTTTTCTTTTAACTTTTCCTTGAGTTGTTCTTTAAATTTCATTATGAGTTTTAATATGGCTTTTCTAGGTTAAATTCTTGAGATCAATAGTTACAATCATGTTTCAACTCATTTTAAGTTATTTTTTTAACATGATCTCAATCATAAAATTTTTTACCTAACATTATCTTCAAAATATAATGTATATGTTTTTTAATCCAATACAGATAATCAAAAAATACAAAATTTAACAAGAATAAAATAAAAAAGTGAATTAATAATGCCTGATTTAAAAGATTTTCACGTAGACGAAAAAAAAGTGTGGTTTACTGGAGGATATTGGCCAGAAGGCGTACCACATCAATTAGCTGACATAGAAGACGTCGAAGTTGATTCGTTAACTAAATGTATCGAAAAAGAAGCAAATAAAAAAAACCTTTGGGATAAAGATATTTGTCTTTTTGCTCTTGGTCCATATACAGAGCGCGTGACACTACAACAGATCTGGGATCAAGCCATGAAGTTTGCTACATTCCTTTACGACACATGTGGGGTAAGAAAAGGCGATGTGGTTGCGATTAACGTTCCCAATTCCATCAATTTTGTTATTTGTTATTGTGGTACGATTGCAATTGGTGGTGTGGTTGCTGGAGTTAACCCAACATATCGTGACATGGAACTATTGCATTGCTTAAAAATTACAAATGCAAAAGTGTTGGTATTGATGGATCGACTCTTCATGGCCGGACCCGGAAAAGTATTGCCGAAAACTAATGTTAAACATATGATATGGACGGATCTTTTGGATTTCATCACGGCAGGACCAGATGTGTTCGAAAGATTGAGGGAGGCTGTTCCTTCATATGCTCACACGATTCCTGAAAGTGCAGAAACTTATGAAATCTATAATTTAAAGAAGCTGCTTGAAGAAACAGAAGGAAGAAACATTGAAGTAGACATTGATCCATGGGAAGATCCTGCTTGTTATTTAATGACTGGGGGTACTACTGGGCTTCCTAAGGCAGCAATATTGACACACGCTAACCTATACCTCGATTTGAAGATGATAGAACCATGGACAAACTTGAAAACGGGAATGATCACCATAGGAAGCATCCCATTCTTCCACAGTTTTGGGATGACGTGCGTGATGAACGGTGCTCTTGCGCTCGGAATGCAAATGCTACTCTTTCCAAAACCACCCAGGGACGAAGATTTATGCGAAACCATCAATAGTTTAGACGCACCCGAAGGAATAATGTATACAGGTGTTGAAATGCTGTTTAAAAGGTTAACAGACTGGGTACAAAGCATGGGCGTTGAGGAATTTAAAAAGAAATACGATTTTTGGAAGAAATTAAAGTATGCAACTCAAGGAGCAGGACCTCTACATGATTACGTGCGAATCCCTTTCGAGGAGATTTTCTGTCCAATTAGAGTTGGATATGGTTTGTCGGAAACCTCTCCTGTTGTTAGTATTGCTCCTTTCTGGGGTGAAAATATTTCCGGTAAGTTAGGATTACCAATTCCGGGTACCGATTGGGCTATTTTTGATGCTAAAGATTTTGAAGCCGGCCCAATATGTGACGGTACGCCTGAAAGGGGAAATTTTGGTGTTGAACATACAGGAGAAATTTGCGTTGCTGGTCCACAAGTAATGAAAGGTTACCTAGGAGATCAAGAAGAGCTAGAAGATAACTTGAAAATGTGGGGTGGTAAACGATGGTTGTTAACGGGAGATATCGGATTCATGGACGAGCATGGATATTGCGAAATCCGTGACAGGAAAAAGTCGTTAATAAAAGTTTCTGGACATTCTGTATTCCCAAAAGAAGTAGAAGAATTAATGGGACACCACGAAATGATATCTGAAGTTGCTGTCGCTAGTTTACCCGATGAAATGACCGGAGAAGCCGTAAAAGCATGGGTTGTGCTTAAAAAGGAATTCAAACCTAAAAAGGATATTACCAGCGACCAGCTAAAAGCTTGGTGCCTTGAAAACATGGCGAAATGGAAGTCTCCAAAGTATATTGAATTCGTCAAGAAAATGCCCATAAGCATGACAGGAAAGGTCCAACGACGAACCTTACAAGAAAAGGACATCGTAAAATTAGAAAAAGGACGAGAAATCAAGGGATAATTTAATCCCCGTTTTCTTTATTAATTTTTTATTTTTATTTTTATCTCTTATTTTTTAAATATTCAATATATTCTTTTTCTTTCCGTTCGTGAATTTGTTGAAGTTCTTCTTTTTGTTTGTTCCATTCTGGACCGTCTAATGGATAAAATCTCATTACAATGATAGCAATAAAAGTACAAATCGCTGGCATTACCGCAAAACCAATCATTATTCCCCATTGAGCGGGTAATGACTGCGTTGTTGCTGCGTTATCAAATCCAAAAGCACCTATAATTAGAAGGAATAGTCCATTTGCCACCGAAATTGCCGGTTTAGTTATTAAAGCTTCAACTCCGGAATAAGTCGATTCTCTTCTCTTTCCAGTACGAGTCTCGTCATAATCTACGGTATCAGCAAAAAGAATTTGGGATGTTACAAGACTTGCTCCAAATCCTACACCTAGCAAAATAAGGCTAATCATTGCTGTACTGAATTCCCATCCAAGCACTATTAATGTTAAAAAGCCAGCGCACATCATGCAATATCCAAATATATTGATTTTTTTAAGTCCATACTTTGGAATTACCTTAAGATACCCATAAGTAGAAGGGAATGCAATGAGAAATATTAAGAGTAAAGGGACAACTGATAAATCTCCTAATACTAATACATAGTCAACATAGTAGAAAATTGAAGAGGTAATAATTGTAGAAGAGAATAATCCAACGAAATTAGCGATTTGCAAGATAATAAATGGTCTATTTTTAAACGATTCTTTTATGGATTCAAGAAAATTAAAAGTCTCCTCGAGCTGAGTATACTCGTTCTCCTTTATGAAGTAACTAGCACTATATAACACTATCGCACAGACTATACCGATTACTATCATTGAAATTGGAAATGCAGGGTCAATATATGACGATTCGTCTCCGGTAAGGGTTAACATCGGTAGGAGAAATGTGATTAAATATCCTACAATACCAATCACTGTAGAATAAACCATAATGCTTCCTCGCTCAATTGAAGAAACGGTCATTTCAGCAGGTAAAATATATGTAATTATGCCAACTGATGTAAAAATTGTATCAAACAGAAAAAGCATGAGGAGATAATATCCAAATAAAGCCATTTCGTTGCTAATATCAACGAGGGGAAACCATAACATTATGAATAATATCCCATAAATTGGAGCTCCAAAACGTAAATATGGGATGCGACGTCCTAATGGAGATTTGGTCTTATCTTGAAGATAACCCAATAAGGGATCGTTGATTGCATTCCATACTAAAAAAATTAACCATGCAATTGCCATCAATTCCCCGCTTAATCCTAATTTGATATTATAATAAAACGTAATTGGAGTAAGCCCAATTCCACTTAAAATATTACTGGCAGTATTTGCCGAAGAATACGCTACTTTTGCGCTTCGAGGTAATTCTATAGCAATTTCATTATCAAGACTCATAAAATATCTTCGTCTTATTTCTATAAAAAGATTCTACATTTCATTAAAAAAAGAAAAAAAGTAATTGAATTAATCGTGTTCATTCAATCTTTTGCAGATTTTTCTGGTTACTTTGTATATATTCATAAATTCTTCAAATAATTTGTCATATATTTCTCTGTTTTCAGAGTTTGGCGTAAAAACTTTAGAAATTTCAACATGTTTAGCGACATCATCCCAGTCCATGTATCCAAGACCTACTGAAGCCATAAATGCTGCTCCTCGAGCGTTCGCTTGAATCGGATCTTTAACTTGCTTGATGGTTCTATCAAGGACATCTGCGAAAATCTGACACCATATATCGCTTCTGCCTCCGCCGCCGATTATATTTAGCTCCGGTATGATTTTATCTGCGTTTTTCATTTCAGGGTTTTCTTTAACTAACCATTTTTTTATGAATTTTTCAACATATATTAAAAGCCACTTGACATTAAAGGCAACTCCTTCAAATATTGCTCGTATGAGGTGTGATCGCGTGGTATCTAACGACATGTTATAAAAACCTCCACGGATAGAATGGTCGTCGACCGGTGATCGTTCTCCATATAACCAAGGAGTAAAAATGAGGTTATTTGAACCAGCAGGCGTGTTCTCAACAATTCTATCAAATAGTCTATATATGTTTTTAAGAGGTGCTTCTCTCAACACATCGTTTTTATATCGAACAAATTGTTTTTTCAAGTAATCTAGGGTTTCTCCCTTGATTTTATACTCCTTTGCTAAATCTTCTTCAATTATATCAAAAGCTTTGTACACATCGGTTATTGTAGGATTACTTAAAAGTTCGTCTTTATAGTGGAGTAAGCGGTCTTTAATAAAATTATAATCCTTTTCGCCTAAATTCTCCAATTCTTTGATTTCATTAATTAATTTGCGAAAGGCTTCATCCAGTTCTTCATGATATTCCTCCATTAATAATTCATCCGTGTGATAAAGGAGATTATCTCTCAAAAAGGATAATGTGCCTCCTGCAATTTCTTGTTCGTTTATTATCATGTATCTGCCCTTGATAGCTGATGGCGCTGAGGCCATGTTATGTATAGCATCAGTTTTTTTGTGGGGTACATGACATATTAACCAATCCGAAGTACCAATACAAATATGAGCCTCATAATTATTTACTGCTCCCGAACCAATGGAAGCAGAGTGTAAATCTGGTGCACCAATGACCACTTTAACATCGGGATTTAGTCCCAATTCGTCTGCTAGTTCTTTTTTAACAGGACCTAATATATCCGTGCTCCATCTGAGATCTGTGGGGAATTTTTCAGCATCTACCTTCATCATTTTTAGCAATTTTTTTGATAACTTCATGTTATTTATGTCTCGAATGTCAAGGGCCCATAACATGTGAATTGTTGCGTAAGAAGAAGCAAATTTACCTGTAAGTTTTAAATTGATATAATCTTGAGGTTCTAAAAACATGTAGGTTTTCTCGTAGATATCTGGGTGCTTATCTTTTATAAATAGAACGTGTGCTATGGGATCTTTTCCTGAAGCTGTTGGTCCTCCTGCTGTTCTTTTGATAAATGATAACATCTTTCTCGCATTATATCCAGAGACTTGAATTAATCCCTTATGGAGTTCTCTCATGTATGGTGCTCCACGTGTGTCCATCCAAGTGATACAATTCATCAAATGGTTTCCTTCCTTGTCAACAGCTACAGTACCGCTCCATTGGCTGGTATTACAAATTCCCACTATGTCTTCAGCAGGTACAGATTTTTTTTCAAGTAATTGTTTAGCCGTATTCATTATAGCCTTCCACCAATCATCTGGATCTTGTTCAGCTCCTCCCCCTTCACTTAAAAGTAAGGGGACTTCTTCAAAAACCCAATCTATCACTTCGCCACTTGTCGATACAATGGCCGTCTTGGCTCCTGATGTCCCGTGGTCGATCGCTAGAATATATTTAGTTTTAGAATCAGACATAATATTGATTAATACGTGAATCTATTTTTAATTTTTTTAAAATATTAAAATAATCAAAAAATTACGCATATGAACTTGGAGGGAGATATTCATCTGGATCTACAAGAACATCTACTAGAGTAAATCCCTTAGTATTTATTGCTTCGTGAATTGTTACGTCCAAATCATTTAACTTTTCTACTCGAAAACCTTTTCCACCAAATGCATCAGTTAATTTCGAAAAATCGGTTTTAGGGCGATCAGTTTCGTAGTATCTTCTTCCGTAAAGGGCTAATTGAGTAAATTTAACAAATCCTAGTTGAGCATTGTTTATTACAACAATAGTGCAATTCAATCCTAACCTGCTAATGGTCTCAAATTCGTTGATCCCACCATTCATTAATCCCCCATCCCCTGTAAAAAGAATCTTTTTTATGTTATTGTTTTTTCCATTAATTGCATCTACTGCTATACAAGTTCCTATGAGGGCTCCAACTCCGAAACCTGTTGGTCCTACCCCTCGGGGCGTGATGATTTTTTTTCCAATGCTTTTTACAGGATAATAAGAACCAATCCATCGTGAACTCGAACTGGCGTCAGTTACCATATAATCATCACTAGTTAAAACATCTGAAATCGCTTTTAATACTCTTTGAGGTTTGATAGGTTCACTATCTATCCATTTTTTTCTATCTGCTTCTTTATAATTATGTAAATTTGCTTTCAATCTTTCAAGATTTTTCATGCGACTAGCAAGTACTTCAGGTTTAATTTTTTGTTTATTAGAATAATTCCTTAATCTTCTTATGATTTCAAATAGTGCGGCTTTAGGATCACCAACGACAGCCAGTGGTTTATAAGATAGTCCAATTTCAGAAGGTTCAATATCAATTTGAATCATTGTTTTTCTCTTATCAGGGAATTTAAAATTTGCTGTATCATCTTCGGTCAGTCTGTTACCTACAACAATTACCAAATCTGCTTTAGTTTTTAGAAATCTGTTATTTGGTTTTAAGCCAAAAAGACCTACAGTTCCAAAATACAAATTTTCTAAAGGATCCTCTCTTGTAACTATTATACCCTTTCCAGAATTAGTTGAAAAAACAGGAGCTTTTAGAATTCTTGCCAATTCTGCCACCTCTGTGAAAGCTTCAGAAAGTAGTGCACCTCCTCCAGCAAATATAGTAGGCTGCTTAGCTCCAAGTATCAACTTTATCGCTTGATCAATCTCACTTCTAGCGGGAGTTATACGATATTTATTTATAGTATACTCCTCTGCATCGTGAGGAATATAATCCTTAAGCTTAAGCTCGGAAGAGGCTAAAACATCACTGGCAATAACCAAAGAAACAGGACCAGGTCTTCCATTTATAGCTTGTGTGAGGACATATCTAGTAAAACGAGTTAAATTTTCAATATTAATAACTTTTTTAGTGCATTTAGTTACAGGAGCTAGTGTTTCGGCAACATTTATGTCGTGTGGTAGATTTCTTAAAAAATTCTTAGTTTCAATAAGACCTCCAATCGCCAAAACTGGGGATGCTGAACCCTTCGCTTCTGCTAATGCTACTGGGAAATTCATCGATCCTGCTGGTCCTGCGTCGCATGCTCCCAACTTTCCCGTTATTCGGGCATAAGCATCTGCTGCAAAGGCTGCTGATCGTTCATCGTTAAACAATACATGGGCAATACCTTCGGTTGCTTGGATTCCATCATATAATGCACAAGTTGAACCATCTGGAATTCCAAAAATGTATCGAATGCCGTGTTCTTTTAAGAATCTAACAAGTCCATGTCCGGCTTTAATAGGTTCCTTGAGATTTTCTGGTTCAGACATTTCATAAATCAGTCTCTTAGAGTAATTGTAGTATTATTATATTAAAAATTTAAAAATTAAAAAAAAAAAAAAAAAGTTATACAGAAGAAAATTCTGTCTTTTTACCTAAGCCAAAAACTCCTAATGATTCTGCAAGTTCTTTATGATCTTTTGCGTAATCTTTACAGGAAATTCCTTGCATGGCAGCATCGATTGCTTGTCTGAATGCTGTAGCTCCAGCTATAGGGCCGCTTGGGTGTGCGTGAATACCGCCACCGCTCCCAATCATTATGTTTGGGCCAAGATCTTTCATGCATTTCTCTACTAAGCTGACTGTAATGCCTCCGCTTGGCATTGGCATTGTAGGTTTAATGTGAGGTGCATTTCCCATTGGCATAACCATTTGTCTTGCGGTTTCCTTAAATCTATCGGTCGTTGTAGGGGCTTTACCATAAGGAGCAGGATGTACGATGAAGTCACATCCGGATAACCTACCAAACTTTCCCAAGATTAAAGGACTAGAAACACCAGAAAGAGGATCTTGATAAAGCGTGCCAGCAAAATCCATGTGACCAAGAATAGGTACTTTTATGCTTGGATCTTCGGCTAATTTACGCATTGCTCCATAACCTACTGAGATATGGTTGACCATAAGTGCGTTTGCCCCCGCTTCTTGCACTTTATCTGCCCATTCGAACATTTTATCAGGTCTATCTGTTATGTTTATGGTGTATAAGGTCTTTTCTCCTTTTTCAGAGTCTGCTCTATCTAATGCTTCCATGAAAGCTGTAACTCTATCAACCATTGGATTAAAGTCCGCGTCAGCAAGAAGTTCGTCGTCTTTAATAACATCGCATCCACCAACAGCAGCTTGATAAGCTAAATCTGCTCCAACTTTCGGATCTGTATAAACGCAAGGTTTAATCATGTTGTTTAATAGAGGTCGATCTCTCACACCTAATAGTTTTCTTATACCTACATCGCCGAATTTTGGACCCTTGAAATCTTTCAAGAACTCTTTTGGAAATCTAACATCCACCATTTTAAGAGGCCCGCCCATTGAGATGTTTCCATAAATCGTGGTAAATAACATTGGGAATTGAGGTCTAAAATTCAAAGGAAAAGCAATTTGGACGCAATAATCATACATCTTTGGATTACCAAAGATATCTTCAGCACCATCATATTCAAGATCTGGGATACGAGTCCACATGATCACTTTTGCCACGTGTTTTCTACGATTTTCAGGTGTTTCTTGAGGTACGGGAATGAAAGTACCAGTGCTTTGTTCAACGCATACTGCTTGCATCATGTAAAAAGCATCCATCTTTCGTGGTAATTTCGCAATATATGTTCCAATAATGTATTTCTCATAATCAATATCTTCAGGCAACGCGTTTGGTCTTGAACGCTGATCTTCAATAATATCTTGAGTCCATTTTGCCCAATCTGTTTCTTCACTCATATTTTTCACTTTTTTTAATTTGAAATTATTGATATTTTGTGTATTATACTCAGTAATGCATTTATATTTATAAACTTTTTTTCAATAAAGGAGAAAAAAAAATTCCAATTTTGGAAACTTTATAAAGAGGGAAAAATTACTGATCTCATAGATTTTTTATGAATTCAGTATAAAAAAAGATGACTCAAGAAGAAGATAACTTCGATAAATACGCAGCATTTCATAACATTGCAGAATTTTCAGATTTATCCATAGCTGAAATCATTGCTCTTTTATTTTTAGGGAGATATAAAGATCCAGTAGTGCGACATACATTATATACAGAAATAAGACAATTAATTGAGTTTAAGGAAAACGATCCTTATAAAAACAAGAGAGATACCACAGGAGAAAGCTCGAAAAGGTTTTATGACACAATTTATGAAGAGAAAAAATATTATTCCTCCAGTTTTTACAATAGTATGAAGAATTTATACGAAAAAGGATTGCTTCGTCTTAATAAAAAGGAAAAGGGAACAAAATCGACCATTGGACCTACATCATATACGCAATTTGTACCGAAATTATTGCTTAAATTTCTCATAAATAATAATATCATGGATTCTCCAGAATTTTTCTTAGAGGATATCATGGAAAAAATTGGAAATCGGAAGTTTGAAAAAGTCCTATCGATCTGGTTTTCAGAGTATGAAGTACTTTCTATTGTTAAACAACTCTCCAAATTTGCCGCGGAAGTATATATTCTTTCAAAAAATGTATTAAATGGCGATTTAAGCAAGGGAAATATGAATAATACTTCTCACATCGAAATGATTGAGAAAGATAAAATGTTTTCCATACCAAATGAGTTTTTTGATGGTGTTATTGTTCCCGTCTATAAACAAAATCCGAAATTTTTTAAAATGTCTCGTCAAGAAATCTTAGCTGAAATAAGAAGAGTGTGCAAGGAAAAGGGATTGATAGGGCTTGTTGCGATTGCTCCAGTTCCATTAACTAAAAATTTTTTCATGAATGAGCTTATAAAACTCTATAATTTAGCACTAAACAATCGGATTTTTACAGAAGAAGAATTAACAAAAGACATGAAAGACGCTGGACTCAAGAATATTAAAATTTATTATCACGAAGGATTATTAATTGGAGTGAGTCAGAATTCATAAGAGATTAAATTTGATATATAAAAAAAAAGTGATTAGATAAGAAGTGAATCAAGAAAATGCAATATGAAGAAATTAAAGAAAAAATAAAATTTATTGTAGAAAATCCAATAAGGGAATTTAAACCTGACGCGTTGAGGGGTATAATTGATCGATACTACAAGAACCATCCCAAATCACAGAAGGCGTTTGAAAGAGCCCGAAAGATCATTCCAGGCGGAGTTGAGCATAATCTTGCTTTCAACCATCCATTTCCTTTAGAAAGCAAGAGGGTTTGGGATTGCTATATGGAAACTGTTGACGATGTTGTTTTAACTGATTTTTTAATGTGTGGAGGACCAATTTTATTAGGTCATCAATATAAACCTTTAATTGACAAAGTAGTTGAAGTCATTAGAGAGCTAGGACCTGCTCACGGAATCACACACGAATATGAATATCTTGCTGCCGAGCAATTGCAAAAGCATTTTCCATCTTGTGAAACGATCAGATGGTTACAAAGCGGAACTGAATCTGATATGCTCGCTATTAGAATTGCAAGAGTATTTACTGGGAGAAAACATGTCATTAAAATCGGTGGTAGCTATCACGGTTGGTCTGATCAGTTAGTATACGACATGCATGTACCAGGAACCAAATTGTTAGAATCGCATGGAATGCCAAAACCGATCTATAAATTCATTGATTCCGTGCCACCAAACGATATTGAAGCGTTAAGAGAG
>Ga0180433_10001488_pt1 | contig 38965 bp, 30 predicted proteins | sample SS_ome_8_FD_132980 | JGI IMG/M metagenome (GOLD analysis project Ga0180433, IMG submission 132980) | Hypersaline lake sediment archaeal communities from the Salton Sea, California, USA - SS_1_D_1 metaG | ecosystem: Environmental > Aquatic > Non-marine Saline and Alkaline > Hypersaline >... | reverse complement strand
TCATTTTCCAGCAGGTACGAAAGCGCATCGGCCGTCCATGTGTGCTGGAACTCGGCGAGCTCCACGAGGGTATCAAGGTCTATCCAACCGAGAATGAGGGGGAGGTAACCGTCCCTTGGCGAAGGGAGCCCTTCACCGCGGGGGATTTCGTGGGATATTTCGGGGGGATCGGACCAGCCCTCGAGGGCGTTGATAATCGTGACGTAGAGACTGAAATCGCTGGCATCGGGGGAGAGGGAAAGGAGCTTGCACCGGAATACGCCCTCAACCGTTTTCCCGTGGGTATCGAAGGACTGGAACACATTGGGGCTCCATTCACCCGGGGATAGGTCGGCAAAGGCCTTCTCCTTGTCTCGAGACTCGGAGATGAGAAGGCGGTCATAGCCAGATCCGGAGTCGAGAAGCAGGAGGTACCATTTCTTTGGCCCGGGATCGCTGGCGGACCCCTCCGGTGGTGAATCGTAGTAGAGTTCCACCTCTGCCTCGAGGGCGCCATCAACTTTCATGTTCTTCCAGTTTTCTGCGGGTGAGAATCTAATCCGGCGGGAAAAAGGGTAGTCGCTGGTGCTGAACAGCTGGTAGCTCCCCAGGGAAACCCCCTCCCTCCGGTTGTGGTGGGCAATCCTCCAGCTGTTTACCCCGACCCCGCCACCGCCAATGACGATGCCATCCCTCATCTTGGAGGGCCATGCAGCCGGCCAGTCGAAGACGATGCTCCTCTTCCCGGCCCTCTCGGCGGCCTCCCAGAGTGTTTCGGAGAGGTTGTCATTGGAGTCGAACCCCCCGTGGAAGACGTCCAGGGGGTCTCCCGGGTTGTGCACCGAGTACCCCGTTATGCCATGGGTTCCTGGCCAGGCCCCGGTTGCTATTGTTGTCCAGTTGGAGGAGGTTATGGTGGGGTATGGAACGAGGCAGTTCTCGGCAACCACGCCCACGTCGATGAGCCTCCCGAGGTTTGGAAGCACACCTTTCCTCGCCATGTCGATAACCCTGTCAGCTATCGGGGCGTCAAGGCCCAGTATCATGATCTTCCTGTTCATGGTCTAACTCCCGTGGAGCGGTAATAAAACGTTTACATAGTTCCCCGTACCGCTCTGGTTCGGTGGGTATTTGCTGCCCGACGGGAAGCTTTTCCAGAACTCTGTTGGAATGCAGATGGTGAGGATCGAGCCCGGGACGTTCGAGATGGGGATAGGGAAAACCCCGCTGCCGCCAAAGGTGGCACCCAGGCCGCAATTCCTCCAGGGCGATTTCGACGAGCGACCGACCCACAGGGTCAGGATCAGCAAGCCATTCCTCATGGGAACGTGTCAGGTAACCAACATTCAGTTCGAGAAATATGAGCCCGGACACCGTAAAATGAGGGGCAAGCTGAATTTCTCGAAGGATGATGATGAGGCGGTGGTCTTCGTGGACTGGCATGAAGCCTCGGGCTTCTTAAGCTGGCTTTCGGAGAGGGAGGGTCTAAACTATCGACTCCCGACCGAGGCCGAGTGGGAGTACGCCTGCAGGGCCGGCACCACGACGCACTACCACACGGGAGATACCCTGCCGGATGCCTACCTGAAGAACCCCAGGATGAGCTGGTACCCGGACCCGGAGAGGAGCAAACCCACCGATGTAGTTCCCCTTCACGTCGGCGTAACTCCACCGAACCAGTGGGGACTTCACGATATGCACGGAAACGTGGAGGAATGGTGCCTGGACTGGTACGGCCCTTACACCGGGGGGGAGCAGGTCGATCCCGTCGGGTACGCCGATGGTGACTTCAGGGTGACCCGGGGCGGGAGCCACTCTACCGAGGTCTATTACCTCCGCTCCTCAAACAGGATGGGAACCCTGCCGGAGGCCAGAAGCTGGCTGGTGGGCTTCAGGGTGGTGCTGGGAGAGGACCCGGCGGGCAATCCCCTGCCACCTCCCCCGACCGGGCTGAACTGCAGGTGTGTAAAGCAGGAAAAGCCGTCATGCGCAAGGGAGGGTTACGATTCAAAGGTCCCGTATTTCGAGGGTCCAAGGGTCTACGTAAAGGTACCCGCGGGATCCAACGGCCCTATGTTCTCGGAGCATAACCACGACCCGGCTCTGACCGCATGTCCCAACGGGGACCTCCTGGCGATCTGGTACTCCTGCTGGGAGGAGGCGGGAAGGGAGGTCTGCCTTCTTGCGAGTCGCCTGAGGCGGGGTGAGACTGAGTGGGATCCCGCATCGCCCTTCTGGGACGCTCCCGACAGGGATGACCATGCACCGGCTCTCTGGTTCGACGGGAAGAACAGGATCTACCAGTTCGTGGGGCTCTCGGCTGCGGCGACCTGGGGAAATACGGCAACCGTAATGAGGACCTCCGATGACAGCGGCGCAACCTGGTCGAGGGCGAGGATCATAAACCCCGAGCACGGGACCCGGCACATGCCAGTGGAATCCGTCTTCATGACCATGGAGGGATTCATTGTGCTACCCTGCGATGCCGTCTCCGGGGGAAGGGGTGGGACCGCGATCCACATAAGCGGGGACGGGGGCAGGACATGGGAGGATCCCGGGGGGAAGGCTGCAGGGATACACGCCGGTATTGCCCAGATGGGGGATGGGCGTCTGCTTGCCCTGGGCCGGGGGGATGATATCGACGGCATGATGCCCATGAGCGTCTCCAGCGATATGGGCAGATCCTGGGCCTACACGGCCAGCGGGTTCCAGCCAATTTCAAGTGGCCAGAGGCTCGTTCTGCTGAGGCTCAAGGAGGGCCCCCTCTTCTTCGCGTCCTTTGCCCGTGGTATGCCTATAGAGGATAGATCCGGGACAAGCAGGAATGTTTCGGGCCTCTACGGGGCGATATCCTACGATGACGGGGTGACCTGGCCATTCAGGAGGCTGATCTCCGATGACGGTCCAGGAAGGGAGGTTACTATGACGGACGGAATACCGTTCACACTGAGCGCGAGCAACGCCGAACCCGGCGGGTACCTCTCGGTCTGCCAGGATAGCGATGGGGTGATTAACCTCATCTCAAGCAGGAACCACTACTCATTCAACCTGGCCTGGCTCAGGGAACGGCCGCCCGCCCCACCTGGTCCAGAATGACGTCGGCGATGCTGGATAGAGCACCTCTGGATCGCCCCCGGGGTAGGTCTGATAGCGCCGACCTGCACGCCTCCAGGTGTCTCCTCGCCTCCATCACCGAGTCCTCGATGGCCCCGGAGGAACATATCGCCCTCACGGCATCGTCCAGGTCACGGTCCATCTCCTGTGAGAGGATGGAACCTATGAGTACATCATCCCCTCCCCTCTGGAGGTAGTAGAGTGTGGGAAGAGTGACGATTCCCTGCCTCAGGTCACTGGCAACCGGCTTTCCCACACTCGATCTCTTCCCGGTGAAATCGATGACATCGTCTATGATCTGGAAAGCCATCCCCAGTTCCCTCCCGTAGATCCGCAGGGCCTCTATCTGGTCCTCATTGGCACCGGCGAGTATGGAGCTCATCTGGGTGGAAGCGGAGAAAAGCGATGCCGTCTTGGCATCGATAACGCGGAGGTACTCCTCCATCCCGCCCTTTCGCCAGTCGATGCCGAAGGTCTGCCTTATCTCCCCCCACCACATGCTGCAGAAAGTGTCCGATATGACCTTCAGTATCCGTGGGTTATCCAGGGATGCCACCATCGAAACGGCCTTAGCCAGCAGGTAATCTCCCGCGAGAACGGTCGCGTTCACGGGCCATATGGTGTGGTAGGTCTCCCTGCCCCGCCGGAGAGGAGCCTTGTCGAGTAGATCATCGTGGATGAGGGTGGCGGTGTGGAGCATCTCGATGGCGGCTGCGAGTCTGGTGTAGGGCTCACCCGACCTCCCGAACATCTCGCCAACAAAGATGACCAGGGCGGGGCGTATTCTCTTCCCGCCCCTTGTGGTCCTGAGGAGGACCGTCGAGAGTGGCTCCTGGGCGGATTCTAGTTCGTCGTGGAGGAGCCGGTCCACGCCCTCCATCCTCTCAATTATCGGTTCCACGACCTCTGCCAGGCTCTTACGTTTCTGCACCATCCTTTCCTCTGGGTAGGTCGAGGAAACAGCAGGGATCCTCTTCCATGTAATCGCCCGTCATGGCCTGTGCCCTTCCTCGGCAACCGCCACAGACGGTCCTGTAGACACATGCACCGCACCTGCCCTTAAGGCTTTTCTCCCGATCCCTCAGCTTCGCCAGCACGGGTGAACTCTCCCAGATCGTGCCAAATGGCGTTTCCCTGACGTTTCCACATGTGGTTTCTATGAAAGGGCAGGGCAGGATTTCGCCATCGGCCTTGATGTAGACGAATCCACGCCCGGCGGCGCACCCGTGAAATAGCCTCCCCGCAATTTCTAGGAGAGGTCCACCCTGGATTCCACGCTCGTGGAGGAGATATGACCAGTACTGGGGGCCGGCCACGGGCTCGATCACTGCCCTGCAGCTGCCCTGGATTTCCGCCATGAGCTCGACCAGGGATTCGTTCTGTTCCCGGGTCAGGACGGATTCAGCGATTGTCTGACCATCGCCAACTGGGACGAGCTGGTAGACCAGGATTATACTGGCCCCGAGATCCTCGGACAGTGCAACGACATCCCTGATCTGCTTCAAATTCAACCCCATAGCAGTCACGTTGATCTGCAGGGGGATCCCGGCTTGACGGAGGGACCTGATACCACTTACGGCTGCGTCGAACGCACCACTGCCCCTTATGGTGTCATGGGTCCCCCTCATGCCATCAAGGCTGACTGCGGCGATCCCAACCCCGGAGTCCCTTAACCTCCTGGCAGAGGCATCGTCGACCATGGTAGCGTTCGTGGCAAGGGTGTTGTTGAAACCGAGGTCCCTGGAGTAATTGAGGAGTTCGAATATATCATCGCGGACCAGGGGCTCTCCCCCGGTGAAGGCCATCATCCTGAATTCCCTCACATCGGCAAGCTGGTCGAGAAGTTCCTTTCCCTCCTGGGTGGTCAGCTCGGGGCCAACGGGCCTGCCGGCAACGTGGCAGTGGATGCAGTCCAGGTTGCATTTCGCTGTGACCTCCCAGACGGGGTGGTTCGGAAAGCCGATGCAGCCCATGCCGATTGAACCGGCGGCTCCCGGGAGCAGGCGGGTGCCGTGCCTCACGATCCAGTCTGGCAGTCCCTTCCAGCGGGATAGAATCCCGACCAGGCCTACGCTTGCAAGCTGCCTTCCAATCATCGCGGGTGGCCACCAGTAGGGGTTCACCCTGGGTGAGGTTGACACCCGAGGTTCATCGAACTTCACGGGAACACCCCGATGGCGAGGATGTAGACGGCTGTGGTGCCGAGGTTGACGAACAGGTTTCCGGCACATATCCTCTCCAGCGTGTCTGGATCCTGCCAGTCACCCCTTAGCACGCTCCCGACTATGGTGGCTGAGAGCAGCAGGACGGGTACGTAGAGAAATCCGGCAAGAATTGGTATCGCGAGTGCCACGGAGGCTGCGACCGCGAACCAGCTCGAGATGGCTGCTGCCGCGTAGACATAGGACGACCTGCGGGGTCCCAGGCGAACGAGCAGGTTTCTCTTCCCGGCCACCATGTCGGCGGGGTAATCTGGAAACTCGTTGAGCAGAATGACATTGAATATCGTGAGCCCAACCGGAACTGCCATCCAGTTTATTATCACTGGTATTGTACCCGCCTGCAGGTAGTACCCGGCGGCAAGGGGGAGCCAGCCGTAACAGAGGGCTATCCATACCTCGCCGAATCCCCTCGTGGACCAGCGGACGGGCCGGGTGGAATAGAAGAAACCCCCGATTATGCCCAGGATGCCCAGGGGAAGAGTGAACCGTCCCGTTCCGTAACCGAACTGGAGGACCACGCCGATGGCCAGGGCGATCGCCAGGCTGGCTATGGAACCATACAGGGCGTGGCTTAGGGGCAGCGCCCCCTCCTGGATGACACCGGATCCCCCCGCGAACCTGCTTCTTGAATACAAGTGGCCCGCCGTGTCCTCCTCGACATCCCAGTACTCCCCCGCGTAATAGGTTGCCAGCATTACGGAAATTACCCCTGCAACCCCCCAAGCAGTGATAACTGGCCTGAAAACCCCCCCCAGACTGAAGGCCGTCAGAACTCCCAGCATGAATGGGAGGACGCCGACGAGGTGGAACGGGGGACGCGACAGGACAAGCCATGCCCTGAGCCTCGCAGTAAGAACCGACATCTCCGGATCTGCCTGATCCAGCCGTGAAATAATAACTGTTCCCAGTTGGCCATCATGGTTCAGGTCTCCCCCAATCCGAAAACTATATGAAAACACCCCTATTTCCCAACCTACACCGGGGTCTGGACTTGGATTTCAAACACGCTAACAGGGAGTACAGGGATAATTTTCTCAGGGCACTCGAGTCAAGGAAACCCGAATGGATCCCCTGTTCATTTGGCCTGTCGCCGGCCACGTGGAAGGGTTACGGGGAGCGGCTCGAGGACATAATTCTGGCCCACCCGAGGCTCTTCGGTCCCTACGAGAAGGGCAGCCGGAGATACGATAAATTCGGGGGGGCCTACGACGAGGGGTACTACACGGATAACTGGGGCTGTGTATGGTACAACGTGCAACCGGGTCTGGAGGGGCAGGTCGTCGGACACCCGCTTGAGGACTGGAGCGCTCTGGATGAGTACCAGCCGCCGGATCCCCTGATATACAACGATGGTGGGAAGTGGGACTGGGAGAAAATCGGCGAGGACCTGGACAGGAGGCGCGGGATGGGCCTTCTGACACACGGCAGCGGCGAGAGGCTGTTTGATCGCCTCTACTTTTTGAGGGGGTTCAAGAACCTCATGAGGGACATCGTGACGGATGACCCCCACTTACCTCGACTGATCGAGATGCTCCAGGAGCATGAGATGGTGCTGATCAAGAAGTGGTTGGAGCTCGGCGTGGACATAATATCGTTCCACACCGACATTGGTATGCAAACCGGTCTGATGATAAGCCCGGCGCAATTCCGAAGGCACATCAAGCCCATGTTCACGACCCTGTTCCAGACCTGCAGGAGGGGTGGATCCCACGTGTACCTTTCATCTGACGGGCGCCTGGTCGACATAGTCGATGACCTCGTGGAGGCGGGTGTTTCCGTCCACGACCCCCAGTTCAGGGCCAATACCCTGGAGGGAATAGAGAGGGCCTACAAGGGCAGGATGTGCATCGATCTGGACCTTGACAGGCAGATGTTCGCGTTCTGCAGGCCACAAGAAATCGATGACCAGATAAGGGAGTCCGTGGAGAGGCTGAACACCCCGGACGGGGGTCTGATGATGAAGGCCGAGGTATCCGGGACCAATGTGCCCCTCCAGAACATCGAGGCCATCTGTCAGGCGATGGAGGATCACTGCATCGACATGGAGTAGAGCAAAGGCGCTGCCAAATGGGGATATGATGATGGTTGGTGAGGAACGACAAGGAGCAATTTTGAACATCGGGAAGAGAAGGGAGCTATTCATAGACGGGTTCTTGATCGGTGGTCTTGGAGGATACGCCCAGCTACGCCTCCACCACCCCGTGGCCCGTGAAATCGTTATGGTTCATGACCAGCCCTGGGAGGGTAGCAGCTGCGGCTACCACACTGTTTTCCGGGACGGCGAGATCTACCGGATGTACTACAGGGGACTGCACTGGGACCTGCGGAGACCCAAGGGGGACGACCAGCTGGAGCCGGTCTACTGCTATGCCGAGAGCGAGGACGGTGTTCGCTGGAGGAAGCCGGAGCTGGGAGTAGTGGAGTTCAACGGCTCCAGGGAGAATAACATCATCCTGAAGGGAATAGGCACCCACAACTTCTCCCCGTTCAAGGACCCCAACCCTGACTGCGAGCCCGGGGCCCTCTACAAGGCCCTCGGGGGGATAAAGCGTGAGGGTGGCCTTTTCGCCTTCAGGTCACCGGACGGGGTGCACTGGACCATGATGAAGGAGGATCCGGTCATCACCGACGGGGCCTTCGACTCGCAGAACGTGGGTTTCTGGGACCCGACGATAGGGAAGTACCGGGCCTACTGGCGATACTTCACCGAGAACCAGGATGGGGCACGCTGCAGGGCCATCAGAACGGCCACATCCACAGACTTCCTGGTGTGGTGCGACCAGGCGGATTTGACCTATGCTGACTCGCCCGAGGAGCAGCTGTACACCAACCAGGTCAAGCCCTATTTCCGTGCCCCGCACCTGCTGATCGGCCTGCCCACTCGCTACGTGGACCGCGGGTGGTCGGACTCCACCAGGGCGCTGCCAGAGCTAGAAAACCGGGAGGAGAGGTCATCGGTGAACCAGCGCTACGGGACGGCGGTCACCGAGGGCCTGCTGATGGCCAGCCGGGATGGCGTGCTGTTCACGAGGTGGAATGAGGCCTTCGTCCGACCGGGGGTCCAGCGCCCCGGGACGTGGCGCTACGGGCACCAGTACTCCGCATGGCACGCTGTTGAGACCGAATCCGCGATCGACGGCGCCCCGAACGAGATCTCCCTGTACTACAGCGAGGGCCACCCCTCGGACGTCAGCGTCGGGATAAGGCGCTACACGCTCCGGATGGATGGTTTCGTCTCGGTCTGGGCACCTGCATCCGGTGGGGAACTGATAACGAGGACTATCATATTCGAAGGGAAGAGGTTGGCGATCAATTTCTCCACCAGCGCCGCCGGGTCGATACAGGTAGAGATACAGGAACCCGGCGGGAAACCGGTTCCAGGTTTTTCAATCGAAGACTGTCAGGAGGTATTCGGGGACGAGCTGGAGCGGTCAGTTACCTGGGGTGATGGGGCGGACCTGGGTCAGCTCTCCGGAGAGCCGGTTCGGCTGCGCTTCGTCCTCAGGGATGCAGATCTGTACTCCCTCAGGTTCGCCGACTAGTTGACCTCCCGACAGCCGGGAAGCGTCCACTTGGAGAACCGTTGAAAAAAGAGGATTATAGATAGGATAATTGCGGATAATACCAGCCCATCAGGTACCTCCGTCCACTCACTGAGAGCGTTCATGAGGTAGATCCTCCCGTGCTCCTCATCCCCCTCGTCGAACTGCCTCTTCGAGGTGTATACCCGGTTTAGGATGAACATGGGCACGGGGCTGTTACGCGGGTCTGCGAATCCCGCCTCCACGGTTGGCCAGACCTGCTGCATTATGAGGGGATAGGCGAGGTCGAGTGCCGACAGTGCGGATTCCCGTGAATGCAGGTAATCGCCGGACTCGTACTGCGTTATCGAGGTGTTTAGCTCAACCAGTATCTCGGGGAGTCCCGTCAGACCCAGTCGTTCGTGGAGGCCAAGGAGGTCATCCAGCTCGCGAATCGCCGACCATGCCCTTATCGCATCGAGGTCCCCCGGTCCGAGCCCCCAGATGAAGCACGGGACATCCTCGAAGGTCAGGAGGTTTGAACTCCTCTCCAGGATGCTCAGGTTCCGACCCATGTAGCAGTAGCTGCCGATCCCCGGGCTGAGCTCGGGGCTGGCCACGGCCAGGTTCAGTTTTGCGGCCTCCCCCCTGTCAAGGATCGCCGAGACGCCGGAAGGCCCCGTGTTGGGCCGGATCTCGAGCCCGGGGTATATCTGGAAGGGCTCCCCGGGCCCGGGGTTCCCGTCGAACCAGACCTGGTCACGGAAGAGCTCGAAGATCCTGACGTAGTCATCCTCGGAACCCAGCACCCAGGGGTTGGTGGCCCTCTGGTAAATCCAGAAGGCGCCGTTGTCGCGGGTCGCGAACTCCATGTGGTTGAGGAGATCGAAGGGGGCCATCCAGAGGGACCACAGGCCTGGAACGACCTTGCCCTTTATGCCCAGCTGGGAGAATACCTCGTTGTTGTGGTCTATCTTGCCCTTCTTGTAGCCTGAGTAGGTGTCCTCGTGCCACGCCATGACCTCGGGGGTCCCGGCGGAGAATCCCCTGAGGACGCTGAGGTGAAACCACGAATCATCCTCGAAGGCCAGAATGCCCAGCCTGAGCTCGGGGTTGATGGCGTGAATCTGTTGCTCTGCATCAAGTGCATAGCGGTAGACCACCTCCTCCTGCCAGCCCTGGAACTCCTCGAGAATACCCCTGGATCGAAGCCAGTCGGCCCGGTCCGATGGATCAAGGCTGGGGATGGTCCTGTTGGTCTGGTTTGCGAACATTCGCAGGGCCAGATCGTCGAAGGTGTAGTCCCAGTAGGTGAACTCCTCCCTCATGTAGTCCTCCATGTCCCAGACGATGGCCCAAATCGGGCAATGAAGCGAGAGGTTGGCGATTGCCAGGCCCGGCTCCAGGATGAGCCCGCGCCAGTAGTCTCCGTCGACCCGGGATGGGGTTCGGCTCTCAACATGTCCGTTGATATTCACGGCCCTGGTGTAGTTGAACGGGGGCGTGGTGACCTGGTAGTAGGGCCCGCAGATGTAGGACAGGTTATGTCCTGACGCCTCGACGCTCTCGTTGGCGAACTTGCTAAGGGCGAGCGGGGGGTCCACGGTCCACCAGACCTCCTGGTACACTGCATCGAAGCCCAGCTCCCCCAGCAGTGAGTAGTTCCAGACCCCGTAGACGCCCTGGAAGTAGCCGAGCTCGGCAGAGCCACGTGCGGCCCCGGCGAGCATGACCAGGGACAATACGAGGATGATGTATCGCAAGGTCTGATTACCCGATAGGTGCCGGGATAAGTCTTTTTCCTGCGAGCATGACCAGGGACAATACGAGGATGATGTATCGCAAGGTCTGATTACCCGATAGGTGCCGGGATAAGTCTTTTTCCTCGATGCGATACATCTTTCACCGGATGTATGTTATCCCGGCTTGATGACGGGTGCCGACTCCGGGATGGTCGAAATAACGGACCACCTCGGCGTATACCGGGGCAACATCAACGTCGGTATCGTCCGACAGGGAGGTAAATGCCTCCTCGTCGACCTCGGGGATGGGTCTGTTCTGGAAGAACTCGGGGATATAGGCCTTCGGCCCGACCACGTGGTCTTCACGCACCATCACAGGGACCAGGCCTGTGGTGCCGGTCTGCTGCCTGGCGGGACCAAGATCGGCGTGCCCGGGGAGGAGCGTTGGCTATTCGAGGATGTGGGCAGGTACTGGGAGGACGGGGGGAACAGGTGGCACCTCTACGAGTTCCATCCCCATCACCTGACGCTGACCGGGTCAATCCGCGTCACCGAGTCCTATGTTGATGGCCAGGAGTTCACATGGGGCCCGGCGAGGATCACAGTACTGTCCACCCCGGGCCACACCGATGGGAGCGTTAGCTACCTGTTGAGGGTGGATGGAAAGATCGTCTGCTTTTCGGGCGACCTGATCCACGACGGGGAGGGGCGACTGTGGGAGCTCCACAGCCTCCAGAAGGGCAAGGGAACGAGGGATTACCACGGGTTCATGGGAGCCAGGGATGAGGTGACAGGCAGCCTGAAAGGGATTGCTGGAAGGAAACCGGACCTTCTGGTACCATCGCACGGGGAGGTTATCACAGATCCAGCGGGGGCCGTCAGCAGGCTGGAGGGAAGACTTTCGAGGTGCTACGACACGTGGGCATCGACCTCCTCCCTGAGGCACTACTTCCCCAAGCTCTTCCCCTCCTACCTGGATGGACCGGGCATTATGCCGATCAAGCAGGGCCTTCCCGTCCCTGACTACTTGCACCATATCGGTACCAGCTGGTTCATATCCTCCGAGTCCCGGTCCTGCTTCGCAATGGACTGTGGTGCCGAGGGGATTATCGACGAGCTGAAGGCAATGGGGAATTGGTGTGATTCGGTCGAGGGGCTCTGGATCACTCACCACCACGATGATCACGTGGATTTCGTGCCCAGGTTTAGGGAGGAGTTCGGGTGCGAGATCATCGCTGAGGAACACGTTGCCGAGGTCATCGGGGACCCCCTCGCCTGGAGAATCCCGTGCATCTCCCCCGTAAGGGTCGAGGTCGACAGGAGAATGGCGGATGGCGATAAGTGGAGGTGGCACGAATTCACCATGACCGCCCTGCATCTGCCCGGGCAGACGCTGTATTCGGGTGGGCTCCTTGTGGAGGGAAGGGGCCATCGTTTGCTGTTCTCCGGCGACTCCTTCACACCGGGCGGGACCGACGACCACTGCTGCGGCAACAGGAACCTGATCGGGAAGGGACTTGGCTACGACCGCTGCATTGAAATCCTGCGGGAATTCGAGCCGACGCATATCTTCAACGCCCACGTGGACGTCGCGTTCAGGTTCGACCGGGAACAGCTGGGCTACATCGAAAATAATCAGGCCAGCAGACCTGCCATATTCGGGGGACTTTTCCCCTGGGATGATCCGAACTACGGGCTGGACGAGCACTGGATTCGCTGCCATCCTTACGAGCAGATTGGCCACCGTGGGGAGACCTTCGAGGTGGAGGTCGTGGCCACCAACCACTCGGGGTTCGAACGTAAATTGGGGTGCAGCCTGGTGAAGCCCGGGGGGTGGTATGGTGATGGACCCGGATCCATCGATATCCCTGCGGGCGAGGAGGGAAGGGCACGGCTCACCATGGAGATTCCCCGGGAAGCAGGGTTCGGAATGTACGTATTGCCCGTGGACGTCAGGTACGGCTCCATGCACCTTCCCCAGTTCACGGAGGCTGTGCTGAGGGTGGAATGAAACGGGTGGTAGGGGGTTGAAGACTCACAAGACGGCGGTCGTCCTCATCCCGCCCGAGGAGATGTGGGAGCCGATACAGACAATCCGGGGGAGACTGGACAGGAACATCCGAAGGTGGATGCCCCACATCACCATGGTGTACCCCTTCCGGCCTCCGGGGGAGTTCGCAGAGCTGAGCCGGAGGTTTGAGGAGGTATGCGGATCTTTCGCACCGTTCCGGGTCCGGCTCGCTGAATTCCGGTACTTCCGGCACTCGAAGAACAGTCACACGATCTGGCTCGATCCCGATCCAGGTGACACGATCTCAGATCTCCAGGGGACCCTGTCCGAGGTCGTGCCCGATTGTGACGAGGTCGCGAGCTTTCCGAAGGGCTTCACCCCCCATCTCAGCGTTGGACAGGCAGGAGTGGACGTTGAGGACGTCATACGGGAGCTGGGCGAGGGCTGGAATCCCCTCGAGTTCACAATTGATGCTATCAACCTGATTCAGAGGGGCGAACCACCAGACGACGTGTTCAGGACCTGGGGGAGCGTGCCGCTGGGAAAGTCGGGTCATGTTAAGAGTTAAATTCATATGGTTTATCGCCGGGAGGGATCGCGATGATTACCCCTTACCACGGAGTCATGGAACCATTCAGGCTCAGGTCAAATGTAATTTTCTTCCATGACTGGAGGTACGTCCACCACGGGGACACGGGATGGGTCACCGGGGATGGGAGCTGGCTCGGGCTATGGAGCCCCAAGCCCGTTCCCCCGCTCCGCTGGAAGGGCGGCAACATCCCGCGCGGGATACGCCTCCGAACCATCCAGCCGGAGGTATTGGGATCCATCGTGGTTCCCGACAGGCCCTGGGAGGCCATTATCTTCGCACCGAGCCTGATCGAGGAGGATGGCGTTCTCAGGCTGTGGTACGAGTCCATTCCCCCCGAGGACCTCTCGTCAGGAGCCGCCGGTCACAGGAATCTCCTCTGCTACGCGGAATCCCGGGACGGGGTAACCTGGGAGAAACCCTCCCTGGGGATCAGGGACTTCAACGGATCGAGGGAAAACAACATCGTGTTCGGGGGGGACATGAGGTATGGATACCACGGGAGCAGCGTCTTCGTCGACCCCAGCTGCCCCCCCGGGGAGAAATTCAAGCTCGTGTACCTCGGTTTCATGGGAGACGATGATTATGCCAAGATCAGGGAGGGCAGGTCCAACGAGGTCGACCCTAACACGGAGCGAGGGAAAAACCATGCCACTGTCTTCGGCGCGACCTCCCCGGACGGGTTCCACTGGAAATCCCTCCCGGTGCCTCTCGTCTGGCAGAGCAGCGACACCCAGAATGTGGCGTACTACGACGAGTTCCTCGGCAAGTACGTGATCTATTTGAGGACATGGGTGCTCAGGAGGAGGGCCATCGGACGCACGGAGTCCGAGAGCTTCTCCTCGTTCCAGCTGCCCGAGACGATCGTCTGGCCCGGACCCGACGTGGGCCCGTCCGACCTGTGGTACTCCAACGGCAAGACCACGTATCCCGGGGCTCCCGACTACCACTTCATGTTCGCCAAGAGGTGGAAGGTGGCCGAGGACGTCTTTTACACCCATCTAGCCACCAGTCCGGACGGAATCATGTGGGGTTTCCCCCCCGAGAACCAGGTCCTGTCCCCGGGCAGGGAGTGTTGGAACGCAGGGGGTTTCGACGTCGGTCCGGGAATGGTCGAACTGCCGGGCAACGGGGTCGGGGTCCCCATCATCGGGTGGAGCCTGCCACACAAACACACAAGGGCCAAGCCCCTCGGGAATGTTGGAATAGCCCGCTGGGAGAGGGACCGGATCGTCGGCCTGAGGGCGGATGAAGTTGGCGAATTCAGGACGTCGTACGTCATTTTCGATGGAGATGTCGCGAAGCTAAATTTCAGGACCGATCCAGTGGGTGAGATCAGGATGGGGATCCTGTACAAGGGCAAGTACCTGGAGGGAAGGACCCTTGAAGACTGCGATCCGGTATCCGGCGATTCCCACGACCGGACGGTTACCTGGAACGGGGAGGGCGGGATACCGAGGGAGCCGAAAGATCCCGTGGCATTTAAAATAAAAATGGATCACGCCGAGATATTCAGCGTGAGGTTTGGGAACTAGGCCGGGGTTGATCCGCAATATGGTGACAGATCTTCAAAAGGGAAATACTTCCATCGTCGTCAAAGACCTAGTCAAGAGGTTCGATGATGTCACTGCCCTGGATGGCCTCACTCTGGAGATCAAACCCGGGGAGCTGTTCGGACTCCTGGGCCCAAACGGTGCCGGTAAGACCACCCTAATTAACATACTGGCTGGTATTGCCGACCCGACGGAGGGATCCGTTGAGGTGGCGGGTTTCTCAATGCCGGGTCAATCCGGCGATGTCAGGGAGCTAATCGGTGTTTGCCCACAGGACACCGCCGTTTATGACTACCTCACCGGTCGCGAGAATGTGGAGCTCTTCGGGGCGCTTCACGCGATGCCCTCCCGGGATGTGAGGAAAAACACGGATGATCTGCTCGAGAGGCTGAGCCTCTCCGGGGACGCGGACAGGAGGGTCGGTAAGTTCAGCGGGGGCATGCGAAGGAGGATCAACCTGATCATGGCCCTGGTCCACGATCCACAGATCGCATTCCTCGACGAACCCACGGTGGCGATGGACCCACAGTCCCGCCGGGCGGTCTGGGACTTCATCAGGTCCCTGAGGGATAGGGGCAAGACGATAATCCTCACCACCCACTACATGGAGGAGGCCGAGGAGCTCTGCGACAGGGTGGGGATTATTGACAACGGAAAGCTGATTGCCACGGGCTCACCCGATGACCTGAAAAAGCAGAACGGTTCAGAGGACCTGGAGGGGGTATTCATCACATTGACGGGAAGGTCGATCAGGGAGGGGATTTGAGGTGGACCGAAGGAGGCTCTTCGCCCTGGCCATGAAGGACCTGAAGAGGATGGTCAGGGAGCCGGGGTCGCTCTTCATGTTCATACTGTTCCCAGCCGTTCTGACCCTCGTATTTGGTCTATCGTTTGGGGGGATTGGCGGCGGTGGCCAGACCTCCTTTGATGTGGCGTATGTCAACCTCGATCAGGGAGGTGCATGGGGCGGGTACCTGCTGGGCAACCTGTCTTCACTGGAGATTTTCAAGCTGGAGGAATACCCTGATAACCGGAGCGCGTGGGAGGATCTCGAAAAGGGTGATCTCCAGGCCGTTATCATTATCCCGGAGAATTTCGGTTCCAGCGTTGCGTCATACTGGGCAGCTCCCGGTGATCCATCTTCGTGGAGAAATACCAGTTTGTCACTTTCAATAGACGCCGGCTCGATGACCGCGATCCAGACAATACCTCCCATCGTCCAGCAGGTAATGGAGACGTCGATCTTCGGCGAGGGTCCAAAACCGAGGCCTATCACAATTGGCAGCCCTTCCCTCGTCCAGAGCCGGGAGTTCTCCCTTTACGACTTCTTCGTGCCCGGGCTATTTGCCTACGGGGTGATTTTCATCGTTATGGAGGTAGGCCAGTCGATGACTATTGACAGGGAGAGGGGACTCCTGAGGAGGATCAGGACCACCCCGACGACATCTTCAGAATACATCTTGGGCCACACCATGTCGAACATGTGCATCGCATTCGTTCAGGTGATTCTAATATTCACAATGGCACTGCTAATGGGGTACTCGCCGTTGGGCGGGACTCCAAGCTTGATGATGGCTTTCGTAATAGTAGTGACTTTCTCCCTATGCTGCGTCGGGTTCGGTCTGATTACAGCCTCGGTTGCCAAGACATCGGGGTCGGCGACAGGGCTGGCCTTCATCTTCATTCTTCCCATGATGTTCCTTGGAACCTTTATGGGCTTCGCCCTTTCACCGGGGATGCAGGCAGCCTCCAGGGCCGTTCCGAGCTGGTGGGTTACAGATGCCCTGACCTCCATGTTCCTCAGGGGTCTATCGCCGACCAGTCCCGCGGTACTACAGAACCTCGCGGTAGTAGCAGCATGGAGCATTGCATCTTTATTGCTTGGAATTGCAGTCTACGAACGTTTCGGAAGGGATTAATAAGGTCCCATTCGTCGGCCGGTGCCATCACCTTTATGGGGAATCTAGATTGAATCTTCTCGAATCCTACGGAGGAGCGATTGTCAGGAGGCCCTGGGCTGCCCTTGGCGCAATAATCATATTCACCCTTATAATGGGGTATTTTGCCTCGCAGACTGAGTTCTCTTCGAACGAGGAGGACTTCCAGCCCGAGACGGAGGTCGCACTCGCCAGTAACAGGGTTCAGGAGACCTTCGGGGCCCAGGATCGCTCAATAACAACCCTCTTTCTATCGGAGGGGAACGTCCTCAGCAGGGACCACCTCCTCGCCCAGCTTGAATTCCAGGCGGAGATCTCAAAATCGAGCATCATATCTCCTCTTATAGTAACAAGCCTCTCAAATCCCACCGGATTTAGCTCTCCGGGCATCGTGATTACCCAGGCGGCCTTCATTAACAGGGCGGTCGAGACATTTTCGGGGTCAGGTAGCCCTGGCCAAGGCCAGCCAAATGGCGAGGTGCCACCATTCGCTGAGACGCTCAGCCTAAGGGCCCTGAACCTCAGTATTGACGAGAGGCGGACGATACTTGCAGGCGGGGTCCTGGATATTGAGGTAGAGGGTCTGCCCTTCCCGGTCGATCTTGAGTTTTCAGCATACGAGCCGGGGATGCTATCCACATATCTGGAAAACACGCCCTACGGGAGCATCCTTTCATTCCTCCTGTCCAAGGACTACGATTCCACCGGGGGTACCGCCGGGGATGCGATATTCTCCCTCACCGTCTATGGCAACCTCAGCCAGGATCAGTACCTTGAAATTGAGAGGGATCTCCAGAGCATGGCGTCCCTGGTCGAACAATCTCAGGTCGACCTGGAGGTAAGGGTAATAGGCGATGAGCTGGTCAACGAGGCCATAACGGATGCAACGGCGGAGAGCATACCACTGCTGATGTCGGTGGCCTTCGGATCCGTAATCGTCATCCTGATTATCATATACCGCAGCATCGTGGACACGCTCCTGAACCTCATTTCCCTGGTATTCGCGGTGGTCTGGGTCTTCGGTCTGGGGGTCATACTGGGATTCGGCTTCAACCCGGCCATAACCGCCGTCCCGGTCCTGATAATTGGGCTCGGCATCGACTACGGTATTCACCTCACCTCGAGATACCGGGAGGAACTGCGCGGGGGAAGGAGCGTAAAGGATGCCCTGACCAGGACGGAGGCATCCGTCGGGTTCGCAATCTTCCTGACCACGATCACGACACTTGTGGGTTTCATGAGCAACATAGGCTCAAACGTTTCCTCCATCCAGCAGTTCGGTATACTCGCGGCATCGGGCATAGTGAGCGCATTCTTCCTGATGGTGACCCTGGTTCCGGCCACCAAAGCGATTCTTGACGGAAGGAAGGAGAAGAAGGGTGTTCCGCTGGTAAAGCCTCCCAGAGACAGGACGGGCGGCTGGGGCTTCGCGAGGAAGAAGGTCGAGGCCAACAGGCCTGAGCTCATGGAGGAAATGGTCTGCTCCTCCGGAGTTGCCTGCATAAACAGGGGGCTGGGAACGGGAGCCCTCGCCGCCCGGTATCCCGCCCTCGTCTTTATAATAGTAGCGATTGTGACGGTGGCGGGAGTCTGGGGTACCCTGCAACTCGAGATAAGGTTCGACTTCCGGGACTTCCTCCCCAGCGGCCTGGAGGTCTCCGAGAGCCTGAACATCCTCTTCGAGGACTTCGACTTCAGCGGGGAACAGGTTTACGTCCTGATAGAGGGAGACATCAGCGACCCGAGTGTGTTCACCTCCCTTGAGGCCGTCGGGGATAGTGCAAAGGAGAGCCCGTATGCGGCCCCATCCGATGCGGTTGATTCTCCCCTGGAACTCGCCAGGAGCCTCTCGGACCAGGGTTCATTCCGCTTCGACCCGGCCTTCGCAGAGGTGTGGTCGAAAAACATCGACAGGGACTCCGATGGGAAACTCGACAGCGGGATTACCAGATCGGAGGTCCAGGCGGTCTACGATGCTCTGTACGAGTACGCGGGGGAGCGGACAGCCGGGGTTCTTCACAGGGAGGACGGGGTGTATGACTCCATGGTAATCAAGGTTACGATTTCCGCAGTGTCCGGAACGGACTACGGTCCCGTGGCCGAGAGCATGCGCGAGGTCTCCCGGCCAGCCGAGGACCTGGAGGAATCCGCGGATGTGGAGGTCACGGTAACCGGGAGCCCGATAATCTCGGCGGATATTCTCGATTCCATCGGAAGGGACCAGGTAAGGTCCGTGCTCATCACGGTACTGGTCTCCCTGGGCATTCTGACGATCCTATACCTGGTGATGAGGAGGTCGGCCTCCCTGGGCCTGGTTACAATCACTCCCCTGCTGTTCGTCATCATATGGGGTGCCGGGAGCATGCACTTCACGGGTATACCCCTGAACGTGGTGACGGTGACAATCCTGGCAATAACCGTGGGGCTCGGCATAGACTACGGCATACACGTAACCCAGCGTTTCCTTGAGGACCTTGACAGGATTGGCGACGCCGAATGTGCGCTGTGCGTGACGGCGGATCACACCGGTAGCGCACTCTTCGGATCCGTTGTAACCACGGTGATCGGTTTCGGGATCCTGACCCTCTCAATAATACCACCAATAGCACAGCTCGGGATAGTGACAGCCCTCACAATAGGCCTCGCATTCCTCGCCTCGCTGTTCGTCCTACCGACCTTTCTGAGGCTGTGGTATATATGGGGCCCCCGCAGGAAGCTCACCCGTGAGAAGTAACAGACGTTACACAAAAATAGGTAAGCGGCACGGGACATCCGTGTTAAGGCTGACCCTGGTAGTGCTGGTTATTCTTTTTGCACTCCCCGTCTCAACGGCGATGTCAGAGAGGAGGGATGCGGAAACCGGGAAGATTAGGCTTCTCAACATGGGGGCCGACGCGGTGCCGGGAACGGCCTCACCACTTGTGATTCTCTTCGTTGACCCCCTGATCTCGGCCCAGACGGTTCCCCTCTACAGCAGCATCTTCCAGTCGGCCATGACAGAGCGCTTCATGCGGATCTACATGCCAAGAACAGAGGAGAAGATGAGGTCGGATTTCGACCTGATAATGATATCCGATGCAACGGTCGATAACTTCCCCCCCAGGTACTTCCCGTGGATAGTTAACTCCGTGAGGGAGGAGGGGCTGGGTTTCCTGACCACTGGCGGGGCGGCGATGTACGGTGGCAGGGACCAGTACTCCTCCTGGGATGGAACCACCGTTGTGGAGGTCTACGCCGTGAGCTTCACACCCAACTCCATATATGACTCGGGTCCCAGTGGAACCAAGCCATCGGTGAAGCTGGTCCCGGCAGCAGAGGACAACGAGTTCGTCACCTCCCTACCTTGGGAAACCACGCCGGTGATTAACTACATGATTCACATCGTGAAGACCAAGCAGGGGGCAGAGACCCTGATCAGGATGGATATCCCGGAGGACTACCCCATACTCTCCTTCTGGGACGTGGGCAGGGGGAGGACGGCGAACCTGGTTTTCGACTGGTACCCCTGGCGGATCGAGCCCTTCCAGGAATGGGCCTACTACATCGATTTCGCCAGCGACTCCCGGGATGCGTAAAGCCATCGTAATATATTTAAAGATAGACCCCTAGAGGGGTATGCGGTGGCTGAAAATGGCTAACAAATCGAAAGGCAACCGGAAGCGAATAGAGGGATATTACGCCCGGGCGGCGAAGGCTCAGGGACAGCCCATCGAATTTTATCACCGCTGGGAGCGTCATCAACGGAATAGAGTCAAGGGGATAAACGGCACTCCCGTCCGCTCGGACGCGACCTTGGTTAACAACGCCAAGAGTGCGGCATTCTTCTCTGAGTGGCTGGCTGAGAAGGGGCGAACGTACGCCGACATGGACAGGGATCTCGCGGGGGAATACCGGGAGTGGATGGAACGCAAGTATAAGAAGCCCAAGCAATCGTCACAGGGGGCTCGGCTTCTTATGAAATTCTGGCTGGGGCAGTCCGACCCCGAACTGCTGGAAACCACGGAGCAGCCCCGCCTCTGCCGCTTTATGGTCCCCGTGGAAAAGGAGACTGAAGAAGAATACGTCCCCCTCACGATGGCTCAGGTCGATGAGATAGTCAAGGCTGCTGAGACATCAAACACTCAGGGGCTCGGCGATATGAAGGCGTGCCTGATAGCTCTCCTGTACGCCAGCGGCTTCAGGCGGGATGAGCTGGCAAGCTGCCGGGTTCGCGACCTTAAGCTAAATGCGGTCACCGGGAAATGGGAGCTAAAATGCAACCGCAGCAAGTTTAAAACACGCACCGTCAATATACTAGTCTACACCGAACTAGCCCAGCGGTGGCACGACATCCGTAAGGGGGCGGACCCGAATGACCCCCTGTTTGTCACTTGGAACGGCTCGGAGGTCTCTCCCGACAATGTGCTGAGATCGGTCGTTTATGGACCTCAGGTGATCCGCTATCGGTGCAAAGAGTGCGGTAATGAGTACAAGACTAACAGGGGGAACTGCGCGTGTGGGGCTCGCCTGTATTCCTATCACCGAATGACTGAAGATGTATCGAAGCGGTATGTGAGTGACGAAATTCGGGGGGTCTTTGAGGGTGCTGGGCAGAACGCCCACCTCCTGAGGAAAAGCCGCTTGACCCACCTGAGTTTCGAATGGATGGAGGACCCAAATATCCTAATGGAGTTCGCAGGGCACACTGATATGAGAACCACGATGAAGTACATAAAGCGGGCAAGGGGCAAGCTGGGGGACGATCAGGAGACCATCCGCAAGCGAATGCTAACCCGGGCTGATGGGGTCGAAGGATGGACCTGCCGCTCGTGCCTGCGGCTGAACTCGTCCGCCTTTAAGTTCTGCCCCGTCTGTGGGGGAGACAAAGACGGTGCGACTGTCGGCTCCGATGTCCAGCTTGAGACCCTCGTGGACTCGAAGCTGGAGGAACGCCTCAATAAGATTGTAGAGGCAAAGTTCCTTGAGATGTCGGAGGGGAAAGTCCCCGGGATCGTCCCAGATGAAGCGTCTGGGGAGGCAGCGACCCTAGCGGAAAAAATGGGGCTTGACCCGGAGACAGGAAAACTCAAAACTCGGAGTAAGTGACCTATTTACCCGGAGTCCCACGGCGAAAAATCAGATCCCATTTGGTGACTGAGAAACGACCAACCGATCGCGGGACCCCGTTAGGCTGACCTGTCTTTCCACCGGGTATAAATTAATGTTCCCAAATTGGCTGACAGGGGAGAGCCCCTCGCTCAGTCTCGCGGCAAGTCGTCTTTGAGTGTTTTGTATAAATTTTCTATATTGGGATACCCCGCTATTTTTTAGTGTGATAAAATCGTCTATGTCAAGACCGGGGATGCTTGTATGGGACAAGATGATAATATTTCACCCTCTTCAAAAGAGAAGGGTCTTGGGAAGCGTGTTCTGCTTTCTCTTTTAATAGTGATTTTTCTCCTAATTATTGCGGTTGCTTATCTCGCCTATAGTGCTGGGTATTTCGGCACTGTATCGGGAGAGAAAGGCATTTGGAAAGAAGTCTATGAGAAGAGGAATACAGAATGTGAAAATATAACGGGGGAATGTGTGCAAGAGGTACGGAAATGGCAAAACGAGACAATGATGACCCTAGAGGAAAAAGAAGAATGGGAACAAAAGTATTGGGAAGCCAACGGGACAGCTGAATCACTAATATCTCAAAATAGTAAACTCAGCCTACAGCTCAACCAGACCTTGTTAGATAAAAACCAATTCAAGGCGCTTTATGATAATCAAACAAAGGAAACTCAGAGTGCAAAAGATGAAAACATTCGGCTTATCGATAACTTGACTAATGCCCTTAATGAGCGGGACCAATGGTATTCTAATTATAATCTATGTCAACAGAATTTTACTAGTTTATCCTCCGCCTATAATCAGAAACTCCAAGAATTAGCCTCTCTTACGGAAAGCAGAGATGAGTGGAAAGCCCTATACAACGATATGAAAGATAGCCGGGACGATTGGGAATCCCAATACTTAAACACCAAATCCCTTTATGATAACTTAACAGCAGACTTTGAGGAATTAGTAGAAGCTCATAATAAATTATCAAATGATTACACGGCTCTTTCAAACCAAAATAGTTACCTACGAAGTCAAAACACGGCTCTTAGTTCAGACCTAAATCGTCTGTGGACTGACTATTCAAACCTTAATTCGACTTATTTTATTATTAAGAATCTTTACGATGAGCTTAATCAAACTTGTAGAAATTATACAGAAGAGTACACAGCCCTTAACTCAAGTTACTGGCAACTGATGGCTGATTACTTCGGACTTAACCTAAGTTATGCGGACCTTCATCAGACCCACATTTCTTTGCTTAATGATTATAACAGCCTAATGTCAGAGTATTCGGACCTCCAAACAGATTATGCAGACCTACAAGAAGAATACGACTCGTTGATAGAGGATTACGAATGGCTGGAACAATTCTGGAGTACGTATTATCAATGGTTCAGATTGCGATCAGGTAATTATGAGGATGTTAGGAATATAATCACTCAAAATGATCCTGATATTTCATCTAAATCAAGTGAAATACTCGGTACTAGCGCGGATGGTGATTTAGATTGGGCTGATACGGATACCCTACACACTTGGGTTGCTAATAACATCGAATATAGCTATGATACAGCAATAGTAAATCCCTTCTCTTGGAATGAAGAATTTGATTATTACCAGTCACCTAACAGAACCCTTGAGGTAAAGCACGGCGATTGTGAGGATAAAACGAATCTTTTATTGAGTCTATTCCTTGCAGAGGAAGATGTTTTATGGGCATTTGGTGCCCAAATCGTATTTGAGAATGGCGATGGGCACGCCGCCGTTTTTATCAGAGTTGAAAATGACAAGATGTTCATCTATGACCCAACAATCACAACAGAAGAGTGGTATGGAACCATAAAGGGTTGGAAGTCTAGTGGTGATGCCCCAGAACAAGATTGTATCGCAGAATATAGCAATAGGTGGGGCTCCCCTGTAGAAAGGATAATCGCGGTTTATAATGACGAAATATATCAGACCTTTGATACACTACAAGAATTCTATGATTGGTTCTAATCAGGGTGTGAAGAGATAAAATGAATTTAAGAATTGGATGGTGGGTTAGGATAAATGGATTGGGGTAATTTTGAGTTGCTTTTCTTGCTCTCGGCACTAATGTTGCTCGGGTTCGTTATATCTTTATTGATATCGCAGGGCATAAAGTTACCTAAGTGGCTTGAATAGAATGCGATATGCGGGACTTAGTCAGCAGCTAAATAAACTTGTATTCCTAAAAGAATTACAATAAATTTAAATATCATATACGAATACAAATATCTATGCCCCGTAGAAAAAAATCGGCAAATGTAAGCCCCTATATGGATTTGATAAAAGACCTTAAGGACAGAATCGGCGAACTCGAAAAACTTGCAGAGAAACCAGAAGAAGAACCTGAGGAGAAAAAATCAAAGAAAGAAGATAATCGTTGGGAACGTATAAAGAATGAGACTATAACAATAAGGCTGGCTAGGTCTTTAATGAATGATATTCGCAGCATAGCCTCAAAAGAAGATTGTAGCATTTCCGAAGTATTCAGGGATTCAGCCAAGATGTATGTTAAGTTCTATGATAACCCCGAACTCAGATTAAAACAGGAGTCTGAAATGGTTGCCAAGCAATTATTATCCGATGAGTTGTTTCTAGATGCTCTTAGACATCGTTTGTCCAGTAAAAGTGGGTACTAGTTAATTGTAAATGCGGATTCCGCTCGTGCGTTTGGCAGTATCTGACGGGGGGACAGCATACGACTGGATGGGACTCTCCACCATTTGCTTCTTAGTAAGCTTGACGGAGTAGTGAAAATATCTGGAATCGGTCCCGACCTTGAATTTCTTGGTCAAGTTGATCAGCCTGTCACCGGATGACCCGGGAGAGTTCGACAAAACTAAAATCCGGATCATCCGGCTTTTTATTCTAATTAATTAAATGATGACAGGGGACCCCCGCGAGAAAACCACAGAGGCAAAAATTGACCGACCCCAACGGAGCCGTTCGCTTGATCCCTTCGATGCGTTCTCTATAAACCCGCTGAAAGATCAGCGGCAGATTTGGGGAGACTTACGGATTTGGGATCCTCTGCCACCGTTTGATCGTAAGGTGCGGTCCCGGGGAATATGCGAGAAGATAATCTTAGGCAGGACGCGATTAACGCCTACACGGAGATGAACCAAACCCCGGGACCACTTGTTAGCTTAAACCGCCTCCTGTAAACGCCGCTTTTCTTCTGGGGATATTCGACCCTCAACCCTAGAGATCAATTTCCGAATTCGCCCGCGGACGTTTTCCTTATCTGCCTTGACCTCCTTCAGGCGGTCCCTCTCGGTTTCCAGAGTTGCCAGTCGCTCGGATTTGAGCCGCTTCTCGCACTTGTCGCACAAGCCATTTTGCTTACTGACATAATTGCCCCCGCCGGAGTATGACACGATTATAGCAGAATAGAACCCCTTGCAGGAATGACAGCATAATGTGACGGGGATCAAGATCGGTTCGCCCCCCAGCAGGGGACCCACGTTCATCCTCCCTAGGACGGTGGGTGATGCGTTTCCCTCCAGCTCCTTTATCTCGTCTATAAGTTTGGACTCAGCGGCGATGAAGGAATCATCGGCGGGATAGACCGCCTGCATCCGGGCGACTAATGCCTCAGGGATGGTCGCCTTGCCCAGCCTCTTCTGACCGCTCTCTAGGTCGCGGGCAACTTTATCAATTCGCTCCTGAAGTTGGCGGTCATACTCAGCTTCAGCGGCGGGGTCTGGGTCGAACCTGTACCGTTCTCTCTCTTCCATCCGGCTCACTCTTCGTGAATGATCTCGTCCATAACCTTAATCCTCTTCTCCGGCGGGAGTTCCCGCCAAGAGTACAGCAACATAGACCTCAGGGGATCCACCTTGCTCTTAGCCTCTGAGACCCCCATCCCATAACGCAGGGCGGCGGTCCCTAGAGCCTCCCTTGTCTCGGGTCGCCGTAGGGCGAACCTTATAGTTTCCTCGTTCGACCGGAAACCAAACTTTTTCTTCAGGCGGGCTATCTCTTCCGCAAGATCATTATGAACCCTCACCGTGGTTGCCCGACCGGGCGGGTTGATCTTCTCAGATTTGACAGATTTCTTGATAGTAATTTCTGACATAATATACTGTATATGGGGGATGACTGAAATATATGCCGGAGGCTTGTATTTTTTGTAACCTAGGAAATGGTGTCCTAGTGTGTGGTATGCGGGTCGGCAGCCGCTGAGTTCCCGGTATACCATAGACTCGCGAGAAGTCTTTGTCCAGCGGCTTTACTAGGAAGCCGCCGTACTCTAGGGGGGCAAGTGCCAGAAAGCCGCGGTACTTTCTCAGTCGCGGGCTCCTGATGCCAGCGACCTAGAAACGCAGGAAACCGAAGTCGCTATATGCGGGTTCCATCGCATCGAATAAGGGGAGACAATCACGTTAAAGTATTAGCGAAAAACGGCGGGAAATGTCGCAAAAATGAGAACGGGAGCCGCCAGAGAAAGCAGCTCCCTAGGGAAAAAAGCTAAAGGGTTCTTATCCGCCTCTCGCCCCCTCAGGTCTCCGGTGACCACGCACCGAAGCCCTAGGAGGCGGAGGTTCGTTTGTGAGTATCCAGTATATCGTGTATCCAACAATCACGATAATTATGATCGCGACCCACTTCAATATACTGAAGATCAGTTCCTTGGTATCATCATTCATTTTCAACCTCCAGTATCACGCGTATTTAATCGCAGCTTCTTCTAGGGACCCTATAAAGTCGGTGGGCACAAAGTCCCAGCTTTCGGGTTTCTTCCCGTAACCTAGATGCTCAGAGACCCTTATCTGCCCATCTTGGATAATGTACATATATTCAGTGTCGCCGTGAATATGCCCCGGGTCGCTGGGACATATACCAAAACCCCGTTTCTCCGCCTCATTTCCGTATTGCTCGTAATCCTTCTTCCAGACGTATATCAGGTTGGCACTGAGATATTCAATATCCATAGTTTGAATGTTCGTGCTTCCACGATACCATTTTAGGAAACGCATTAGCTCAGGGATAATACACTCGGGGTAACCGTCAGAATGACGGTATATGGTCACTGCGTCAGCCCGGGGGTTTAATTCGGTCCCATTATCCACAAACCGAATTTGGCATCTTGTTGACATTCAGAACGCCTCCGGGTTTATGCCGTTCGCGTCCGCCTGCTCAAGTGCCGCGATCATACAGGAGTTAATCCTGTAATCATCAGCGTCCTGAAAGCCTGCGGCTTCCCAGTTCTCCGGGCTTATGGGGTCTCCGTCCTCGGTCTCTTCGATTGTGTCGGAATGCACAAAACGAAAAGTCTCACTGCCTCCGGTTCGCGGGTCCTCGACCGCGATGAGAGTGTCAAGGGAGCCATCAGAATCAAGGAAAGCCCTCAGTCCGGTTTTGGCTTCCAGTCTGAGGACCTCTTGACCTAGAGAAGCCGCGGTTTCCCGGAGCCACTTGTCAAATGCCTCTTGATTCATCCTAGAAAGCCCCCTTCAAGCAGTCCCGCAGGACCCGCTCAAGGGTCCCGGATCCGCACTGACGGCGGATTGTGCCCTCCAAGATCGCGAAGGTCCGCCCCCTAAAATAGGGGCTTTCGAGACCTTCGAAGATCCGGTTTTCCAAATCTCTTATTCGTTTCTCTGTTTCCGGCTGATACAACTCAGTCACCGGGTTTTTAGGGGCAAACAACATATATAAAGGTTTTGTAAACCGGAAACGGGGCATTCTGGGACCCGCAAAGGGGTAAACGCCGGGTTCCTGAGTCACCCATATAACGGAACCACGCCGCAGAAGTCCCTGAATGGGGGAATATAAGATCTCCAATTCCATCTATACGGTCCATATATACCGTCTTTCCATCTAGAGGGGGGCGGTCCATCTGGAGGGGGAGGTAGGAAGGTACGCGGCTCAGAAAGTCCACCTTACGGGAGGGTCGTCCCTCGTGGGCAAGGCATCGGGTCTCCTGAACTTCCGGGGATGGGACCCGTAGATCCTGAAGGAGCCCGGTTGCCAGTTGTCCAGCTCTTTGTCTTTGGGCGGGTTTGCCGCGTGAGATAAGGCGACCCGCCGCATCCGCTCCTTGAGGGCTTCGAAGTGCAGCCAGCAACCTTCGCACAGTTGTAGGGGCTGGGGCGGGTTGCCCGTGGTCCAAGCGGTCCGGGTCGCTGGCTTGCCGCAGTCGCATCTTGGTCTCTGGGGGAGATCGCGCAGGGCAGTGTTCCTTTTACCTATTCCTTTCCCTTTCAGTCTATCACCTCCTGTTAGTCACCGTGGGGGTTTGTTGCTCAAGCATTTTTGCCATTTTGGGGAGACCCCGTAACCCCAACTAAATGTGGCGGCGGCGCGGGTAATTTGTATATACGCCGCCGCCGCGTATAGAGAAAAAAAGCGGGTCTCTGCCATTTGGCAATTTTTTATCCCTTGGCTGCCTCCGCCTTCCGCTTCCCCCACTTGATCTTCTCCTCCCAGTTATAGAGGGTCCTCTCGGATATCTCTGGGAACGCCGCCTTAACCTCGGCGACCGTGGATCTCTCCGCCAACATTATCCTCGCCCGCTCGCGGTTTTCCCCCGTCCAGTGGTCCCACCTCTCGGCGGTCTCGTACCACTCTCCGGTGGCGAAGTGTCCCCGGGCGGCTAGGTCAGAATATTTGCTCAGGATGCGGTTAAGCCAGCCGCTCAGCTCAGCCCGTAATTTGTCGGCTAGGTAGGGGTCTTTGTATTGGTCGCCGGGGTTCCCTTTGTCGGGGTCCTCGGGGCGATCCTTGAAGGTCGTGGGGCACTCCAGCAGCACCACGCGGTCGAAAAACTCCTTCTCGCTGAAGTCCACGGGGGGCAGACTGTTTGCGGAGTGCATCAGCCTTGCCCGGGAGTGGAACTGGAAGGGATGCCCGTATGCCCTGCGGGCGGAGATAGAGTCGGTCTCGTCAGCCAGCGACTTGATTATGGGCAGGTGGGTGATGGGGTTGTTCGGGATGTCGGATCTGATGTTCGCCAACGCCTCCTTCAGGTCAGCCCTGTAGTACTCGCTGCGGGCTAAATCCTGTATCGTGTGCGAAGTGGTGTTCTCCTCTCCCAGCAGGGCGCGGACTAGTTCCAACGCGGTGGATTTACCCGAATTGTGGGGTCCCACCAGAACAAGAATTCCCCTGATCTTTGTCGTCATAAGGCAGAACGCCACGAACTCCTCGAAGGTGTCCACGGGGTCCTGTCGCTTGTGACTGGAATCCCTGAAGAGCCCCTTCTCCAGATTTTCCCATTCCCGGGGTTCGTGGAAAATTTCCCTGAGGAATTTGTCTATCGTGGGGCATTTCGCGTCCGGGTCATATACCACGGGGATCTTGCTGAAGAAAACCTTTCCCGGGGAGTGGTTCGTCAGCTCACGGGTCGCCACGTTCAGGACCTTGTTTTCCAAGCACAACAAGTCCCGGCTGGACTCCTCGATCTCCCTGTCCTCGAGATAGTGTATGTCACTGATCTTTCCAAGCACCTCCTTCTTGATTCGCCCGGTGCAGTCCTCGCCGTGACCCATCGCCTCCAGCTCCCTCTCAATCTGTCGGTGTACATACTGTGGGGCGATCAGCCGATAATAGCCGCGGTCGTAAACGTAGAGCCCCGCGTCCGTGGACAGGTAGGTGTCGTGATTCTCCAGTGCTTCGAAGGCGATCTGTACTAAATCCTCAGTTTCGTGGGTCACGATCAGGTCCGCGTTCCCGTAGGTCAGCTCGAAATAGTGGTCCCCCTCTTCGGTGGTCTTGGAGTTGGGGATCGCCTCAAGGATCTCCCTGATCTGTTTCTTGTTCACGTTACGCCGTATGAGTTCGATGATGAAGCCGAACTCTGCCTCAGAGCGTGACTTGAATCCTTCTGGCTTCCCGGTCTCGCGAAAGTCCTTGTAGATCTTTGGCATCCTGTCTATCATTTTCTGGAGGGCGTTTTTGGTCTTGTCCCGGGGGGTTTTATCCTTGCCCGCGGTTTCCTCGGTCACCGTGTATTCGATCTCGATGTTGTTTATTTTCTGGACTAGTGCGAAGTTGGGCGTTTCGCTCTGGCAGTCCCACTTCTCGATATCTCCTGCGGATAGGGTTGACATCCTGTTGGGTCGCTCATCAGTCGGGCAGGGTTTTTGGCTCCAAGTCCCGGGGACCTTAATGGGGTGACTTAATGCCGACATATCGTCCAGCTTGTAATCGGGGAAGTGTTCACTCACTTTCTGCTGGAATGCCTTATACTTATCCGGGTCCGCCTCTTCTACTGGCACATTGATAGGAATGTGCAGATGCCAGCCGTTCCCCGACATAGCGATTATGTATCTGCCCAAGTCCCACTCCTTAGTCAGATACGCCGCGACATCTTGAATCTTCTCTAGCCCCGCCTCAACTTCCTCTTCGGTGGCTGGGTACTTCCTCGGCTCGTCCCTAATTGTGTCTAGGTCGAATGTGATCAAGGTCAGCCGCTTGACTGAACTATCCTTCCGCCCTATTTGCTTGAAGGCGTTCATTCCGCAGTACACATTCGCCTCGCCGTTATACTTCTCGCAGAAGGCTAGGAAGTGGGAAACATCGGTAACCTTGGCATCCTCAATTGCTTCGGTTTTCACCGTGCCCGCTTCTGTAAGCACGGGCTTTATCGCCCGCATCACGGTGTAATCCGGCGGATGTCTGAGTATCTCGGTGTAGAAAAATTCGGCATACTCTCGTCCGGGTCCTAGGGGTTTAGGCACGCGATCAGCCCCGAACCGTTTTCAGTTTGGTTAGAATGCCCAGCTTCCCCAGCTCGAAGTGCAGCTCCCTGAACTCTTCAAGGCTGGGCTCCGGCAGCGTGACCTGTTTGGGATATGAGTTGTACCCCATCCAGACCATTCTGGGGGCGATCTCACGGACCCACTCGACCATTATGGGCAGATCAAATTTCATAATGGGCTCAATGGTGACCATCTTCTGCGGATGGTCTAGCCCCAGCATCGAATTGTACCTGACCGTGGGCAGGGGCACTTTCGGGCTCACATATTCCCTTACTAGTTCGTCACGATTGGTCTCAATTGTCGCCCCAAGTATCACGTTCCTCGGGAACTTGAAGTCCTCGAAATATGCCGGGTTCTTGGACTGGAACAGAAACGTCCGCCCATCGTCCCGTCTAACCCTATCTAAGACCTTGCGGAAATACTCAGGTCTCACGAATGCCGGGTCACCCATATCTATAGCAAATATGAACTGCCCGTAACCCGTGAGCGGCAGCCTTTGATCTAGCCGCTCGGGGTGTTCGTGGGGCTCGTAATTATAGCAGCCAACGCAGCGGTGTTTCTGCCGTTTCGCCTGAGCCCTGAAGCTCGGGTAACAGTAGCTGCAATCGAACTTGCACCCGGCGGCGGGGTTCCATTGTTTGACGCTCAGGTCATACATTCCGCCCGTCACTTCAAGCACCTCCCCTCAAGTCCCAAGCTTCGTCATCCTCTGGGGCATCTCCGAAGGTCGCGGCTGAGATCGCCGGACCCTCCCCGACATAATCTTTCACCGCGTCATAACTCACGACAACGGCGGTCCGGTGTTTCGTCCAGACGGGCGAAGCCCTGTACCACTCCATCCTCGCGTTATGGTCCCTTAAAAAAGTTTGAAGCTCCCGCTTCAGGTCCGATTCCGCCACAAGTGTGACGGATATTCGCTGTTTGTTTTTCGTCATAGGTTTTCATCTCATTGACCTCCGCATTCTTGGTTGCGGGGCAACGAGACTCCACAGCACAAAAAAGTGCGGATCGTACTTAGTCTGAACAACAAGCTCAGCTAGGTAGATATATGTCCTCCGTGACTTATATACTTACCGGTTTTGCCCTCTCAACATTTAACTGAATTAATTAAATGAGCCGCCTGCTTATAAAGCGTTATGAAATGTAACTCTAGGGGGTAATTCGTTATACCGCATATTGAGAAATTGGGGAGAATAATTACCAAATACTTCGGTTTCCCGCATCCCTTAGCTTCGCCAGCAACCTGATGTACTTCTCTGCCGGAGTTACCGTGCCCCAGGACCTGGAGCTGGTCCACCGGGTGAGATACGGGCTGGGTGAATACTACGAGAAGCGAACCATACTTTTATCACTGCTGGCCTTCGTCGAGAAGTTCGGCGCCAACGTCAACGTGGTCGAGGAGAGGCTGGGAGGTCTCGATGCTGACTTCAGGAGGTCCCAGGAGCTTTACAGGGACCAGGAGTGGGAGGCCGCCGGGGAGCTGCTCGGGGAGCTCAGGGAGGGTCTGAAGGACCTGGACGACGAGGCGATCAGGCTCAAGGACCGGGCCCTGATGTGGATATACGTGATCGAGTGGTTCACGGTGACGGCTACCCTTTTCATCTCGGGGTTCCTCCTCTGGACGCTGATGGTACGGAGGAAGCTCTACGGCGAGGTCGGCGTGACACGGCTCGTCTGATGTCAGTCCTTCCAGAAGGATGCCTCGGCCGTGACGGGATCGCCCTCGATCTCGAGGGCAACAACGGTATCGACGGGGTCGGGTGACTGATCGGGAAGACCCCTGACGAAGAGCCGGTCATCCTTCTGCTCGAAGGGCAATTCCTTCCCGTCCGCGAGCATGCTCGCCCTCTTGACCTCGTTTCCTATTCCCGCAACCACCATCTCAGTCCCGGGCCAGCAGGTAACGTGGACGTAGACCAAGCCGGGCTTCGCCGTCACGTGGCCCAGGTGGGCCTGCCTGAAGGGTGCTTTTCCAGCACCGTAGATTGAGTCACCGTTGACCTTCATCCACCTGCCGATCTCCCTGAGTCGGTCGGCCTGGGGCACGGGAATGGTGCCATCCGCCTTGGGACCAACGTTGAGGAGGAAGTTGCCCCCTCCCTCGACGCACTTGACGAGCGTCCTGACGAGCTGCATCGGGGATTTGAGGTTGGGGTCTCCGGGGTGGTAGCCCCACCACAGATCATCCATGGTCATGCAGGTCTCCCAGGGACGGTCGTGGCCCTGTATGTGCTGTTCCGGCGTCTCCAGGTCCGCGGGCAGACCGGACCTGTTGTTGATTATTATCCCCGGCTGGAGGGACCGGACCATGTCGTTGAGCTTGACAGAATGCCAGTCCTCTGCCGAGTGGGGCCATGAGCCGTCGTACCAGAGGATATCGATCTTTCCATACTGTGTCATCAGCTCCCGGACCTGGGCGTGTACGTAATCCCTTAGCTCTTTGAAGCCCTCGGGATCCTTCTGGGCACCCATCCAGTAGGCCGGCCATCTCCAGTCAAGAAGGGAGTAGTAGAAACCGATTCTCATCCCGGCATCCCTGCATGCATCCACGTACTCTCCGACAAGGTCCCTGCCGGCTTTGGTCTTCACGGAGTTGAAATCCGAGACCTTCGTGTCAAAGAGGGAGAAACCATCATGGTGGCGGGTGGTGAGGACCATGTACTTCATCCCGGCCTCCTGTGCTATTGAAACCCATTCCGCCGGCCTGTAGTTAACGGGATCGAACTCGTCAGCCAGGAGGGCATACTCCTTCTTTGGGATCCTCTCGTGGTGCATCACCCATTCTCCACGGGCTAGAAGCGCGTATACGCCCCAGTGAATGAAAAGCCCGAAGCGGGCATCGGTCCACCACTTCATCCTCTCGGGAATCTCAGCCATTCAGTTACCTCCATTTCCAGATCCCGCAAACCGAGATCAGGTTCACGCTCGTGGTGCCCTGCCTTATAACTTGATCTAATCACAACGTAGAATTAGGGGGGCTACCTACTGGAGGTCAGGAGCTTGTGCACCTGCCCCACTACCAGCACGATGGAGCTCATCAACACCACGAGCACCCATCCCTCTGCCCCTATGCCCTCGGTCTTGAGCACTTGGGATAGCCCCGGGACCCCCACGGCGGCAATTAGAAGGAGGGTGCAGAGGGCTATAGATCCCCAGACGAACCTGTTTTTGGTCACCTCGTTTCGAATTATTCCAGAGTTAGCGTCACGCATGTTGAATACGTGCCAGAGCTGGGCGAATGCCAGGGTCAGGAAGGACACCGTAACGGACTGTGAGTCGTTTAATCCAAGCCATGCTAGGGACAATACCAGGGCGGCAAGGACGGAAATGGTCATCACTGACCCGTAGCCGGCTATCAAGCTCCAGCCCTGCCTGTTGAGAATCGGCTCTGCCGGGTCCCGGGGCCTCCTTCCCATGATATGGGGGTCTCCCTCACCCGTACCCAGTGCAAGTGCCGGGAAGACGTCGGTTACCAGGTTTAAAAAAAGGATCTGGAGAGGCAGAAGGGGGAGGGGTGCGTTGAATATCGAGGCAAGTCCAACGATCATTATCTCGCTTATGTTGCACGAAAGCAGGAAAAGGACGACCTTCCTGATGTTATCGAATATCACCCTTCCCTGCTCAACAGCGGTGACTATGGACGAGAAGGAATCGTCCTTCAGCACCATGTCCGAGGCCTCTCTGGCGACCTGTGTGCCCCTGACCCCCATGGCAACGCCGATATCGGCCTTCTTCAGGGCAGGGGCGTCGTTGACGCCATCTCCCGTCATGGCCACGACCTGGCCGTCATCCTGGTGGAGGGCGATGAGGTCGAGCTTCTGGCCCGGGGTCACCCTGGCGAAGATCCTCGAGCCCAGGAGTTTTTCCCTCTCCTCCGGGGAGAGGTCAGCCGGTGGCTTCAGGTCACCTCCTGATACGACCTCGGGGTCTCCGTCATCAACGAGGCCGACCTCCGTGGCAACCTTTCCCGCCGTCACCGCCTGGTCCCCGGTGGCCATGATGACCTTTATTCCGGCCCTCAGGCAGGAGCTAATCGATTGCCTAACGCCCTTGCGGGGTGGATCCCGAAGCCCAACAAGGGCCACGAAGACCAGATCCTGGTAGGGTCTGGCATCCGCGTTTCTGACGGTTTTTGTGGCTAGGGCCAGGACCCTGAATCCCTCCTTTCCCATCTCATCGTTTTGCTCAAGGAGGTGCTGCCTGTCAGATTCCTTCATCGGTAAGGTACCGTTCTCCGTCCGGACCCTCTCACATGCACCCAGGACCATTTCGGGGGCGCCCTTTACGGCGACGCGGAAGACCACACCCTGGGTGTGGATGGTGGCCATCATCTTGACCACGGAATCGAATGCCTCCTCGCCGACCTTCCTGAGGTTTCTCTTCTCGACTAGCTCCCCCCGAGAAACCCCTCCCTTGACCCCTGCGGCCAGCAGGGCTACCTCCAGCGGATCCCCTACACCGTCCTTCCCCTCCAGATCTTCGGGCTGGAGAGAGGCATTGTTGCAGAGAACCGATATCTCAAGGGCCTCCTTCAGCAGGGGGCTCTCACCGGGATCCACCAGGGCCCCCGACTTTTCGAACCAAGACCCTCCCACTGGATCGGGGCAGACGTCAATTCTACCCGACCTGGTGATGAATGCGCCAACAGTCAGCTTGTTCTCGGTGAGGGTACCGGTCTTGTCCGTGCATATCACTGTGGTGCTACCCAGGGTCTCGACGGCGGAGAGCTGGTTTATCAGAGCGTTTCTCCTCGCCATCCGTAGCATACCCCGGGCAAGGGCTATGGTCGCCACGATTGGCAGGCCCTCCGGGACGGTGGCCACGGCGAGGGCGATGGAGGTCTGGACCATCAGTAGGACCTCCCTTCCTGACATTATTCCGCCCACTGCTACGACGGCAACGACGATAAGGGTGGCCCAGATCAGGCGTCGGCCCAGCTGGTCAAGCCTGTCCTCAAGCGGCGTGGCCTCGTCAACGGATTCCTCCACCAGGGATGATATCGTGCCAAGCTCCGTGGACATCCCGGTTGATACCACGATGCCCTCCCCCGATCCCCGGGTGACAGCGGTGCCCTTGTAGAGCATGTTGGTCCTCTCTGCCAGGGGAATCTCCGCCGCCAGTCTTCCCGGGTCCTTGGAGACAGGCAACGACTCCCCCGTGAGAGTGGATTCATCTGCCTGGAGCTTTGAGGATGTCAGTATCCGGATGTCCGCCGTCACCACATCCCCGCCCTCCAGAACGACTATGTCACCGGGAACCAGTTCGTCTGCGGGTACGTCAACCGTTTTTTTCTCCCTCCTCACCCGGGTCGAGACCTGGCCGAGAGTTCTCAGTGCCTCCATAGATCGAACTGCCCTGAGTTCGGTAACGAAACCTATAGAAGAGTTGATGAGTATGACGATGACTATCGCCGCGCCCTCCAGGATCTCGTCGAATGCTATTGAGACCAGGGCCGCGACGGTCAATAGGACGACGATCAGGCTCTTGAACTGGTCCGCGAGTATTGACAGGATGCTTTTCGCCTTCGTCTCCACAAGCTGGTTTTTTCCATGGATCGCCCGCCTCCTTAGGATCTCGTCCGCAGAAAGCCCATCGTCCGCGGAGACGCCCAGCTGCCCAGACACCTCATCTGGCGATAGGGACCAGGGCCTCTCGATGCCTGCCGATGCATGGACATCTGGCATCACGCCACGGGATTGGGAATGGGCCTAAATAATAGCACCTGCCTGTCAACAGGGATCGTAAACGGAGTTTTTGGGGTTTTTGGCGATTAAATGAAGAGGTTGATGTCTGATTCCATGGCCTCCCTGAGATAGGTACCGACGGCGCCGCACTCGTCAACCACCGTCTTGTCCAGGTCATCCTCACAGATCCCCATGACCTCCATGGTCATCTCGCAGGCTATTACCTTTCCGCCCAGGTCGCGGAAATCCCTCATCAGTGTTTCAAGGCTCTCGACATTGGCCTTTTTCATCCTGGACCTCATCATCCTCTTCCCCAGGCCCAGGAAGTTCATCTTGGAGAGGCCGCCCCCCTCCAGCCCGCCGCTCCTGAGCCTCTCCAGGCCCCAGAAGGTGAAGTATATTGATGCCTCCATGCCCATCGAGAGCGCACCGGTCCCAAGGATAAGGGCGCTGTAGATCTTGTCAAGATCCCCGGAGTGAAGTATAATGGTCATCTTGCCGGGTTTTTTCTCCATCCTAACGCAACCTCAGGCCTTTTTTCGGATCCTGATCGTCCAGGTACCACCTGATTCGTCGATGTCCAGAAGCTCCTGTCCGAGGAGCTCGACCGCCATCGGTATCTCCTTTTTTGATGGCCCGTGGTCACCGAGAATCTCAATGACCTCCCCCGGGCCGGCATCGCGCATTGCCTTGCGGGCCTCTATCAGGGGCTTTGGGCAGGTCTTCCCGGTGCAATCAACCCTCATCTTGCTCGCACTCCTCGAGCATCGGACAGTCGGCGCACTCCACCGGCCTCTGTTCCACCGGCTTGCCGGACATCTTCGACCTGTAGTTCTTTATTGCGTCCCTGAGCCCGTCGGCGGCCAGATTCGAGCAGTGCATCTTGACCGGGGGGAGGCCATCAAGCGATTCCGCCACGTCGTTTCGGGATATCTGCTCTGCCTCCCCGAGGGTCTTCCCCCTCGCCAGCTCGGTCACCATGCTGCTGGTGGCTATTGCGGCCGCGCAGCCCATGGTTTTGAAGCTGATATCCGCTATCCTGTCGTCCTCGACCTTGATGTAGATGTCCATCACATCCCCGCAAACGGGGTTGCCGACTCTCCCGACGGCGTCCGCGTCCTGAAGCTCGCCCATGTTCCGGGGGTTCTTGAAGTGGTCCATTACCTTCTCCGAGTATATTCCCATCTTGTCACCTCATCGAGCTCATGCTCTTGAGCCTTTTCACGACCTCGGTTACCTTCTCGCAGGCATATTCGATCTCCCGATCGTTATTAAATCTTGAAAGTGAAAACCTGATCGATCCGTGGCTTTCCTCCGGCGGAATTCCTATGGCCGATAGCACATAGCTCGGCTTAAGGCTCTTTGAGGAGCATGCCGAGCCGGTACTGACCGCTATGCCGGCCATGTCGAGGTAGAGAAGGATGGACTCGCCCTCGATGTATTTGAAGTTGCAGCTGAGGTTGTTTGCCAGCCTGTGCTCAACCGGTCCTGTTAGGTCGGTGTCGGGAGCTGCATCCTTTATCGACTCCCACAGCCTGTCACGCCTGGCCCGGACCTCACCGACGTCCCCACCGTCCCATATCTCTACCGCCCTTGCCATGCCAACCGCACCTGGTACGTTGATGGTACCGGGCCTCTCGTTGAACTCGGTCCCTGGCCCGTGCAATATCGGGTCGATCTTTAGACCCTTCCTCTTCACCAGAACGCCAATTCCCTTGGGCCCGTGAATCGTGTGACCGGTAAGCGACACCAGATCAGCCTCAACCTCCCTAAGGTCCAGTTTCTCCCAGAGGTAGCTCGCACGCGCGTCGAGGTGCAGGGCCACGTCACTGGATCGGCATATCTCGGCTATCCTCCGGACGTTCTGGACCGTCCCTATCTCCCCGTTTCCGTGGCCAAGGGTGACCAGTACCGTCTCATCATCGATGGCGGCATCGAGTTTATCCGGGTCCAGAAAGCCCTTTTCATCCACGCCGAGGTACTCGGCGGTAAATCCCAGCTTCTCCAGGTGCTGGACGGTTTTCAGTATTGAGGAATGCTCAATTCCAGTGGTCAGTATCTTGCCCTTTCGACTTCGGAGGGCAACGCCCTGGATGGCCATGTTCGTCGATTCCACGCCACCGGATGTGAATATGACCTCATCCGGCTCTGCACCTACTGACCTGGCAATGGTTTCCCTGCTTGACTGGATTGCCTCGAGGGCTGAAACACCCCATGAGTGGCCGTACTCGGTGGTGGGAGCACCGTACTCCTCCAGGAGGTATTTGCTCATGGAGTCCAGGACTGACCTGTCCACCTTGGTGGTGGTTGCGTTATCAAGATACACCTTCACCGATAAAACCCTCGATTGGCCCTGTTTCCATCCTGCGGCTGAAAAAAGGCGTAGTTATTGGCCCGGCTTACTTCACTCTGGCAGACCGAGATATTTATCTCATGAAGCCCGTCTTTGAGGCGGATGGAACAGATCTATCTCGATAATGCGGCCACGACCCCGGTACTTCCGGAGGTCCTGGAGGCGATGTTGCCCTACCTCTCGGATTCCTACGGCAATCCCTCAAGCATACATAAGATGGGAAGGGATGCCAGGGATGGGGTGGAGTCCTCCAGGGAGATCGTCGCAGGTCTTCTGGGGTGCAACGAGACCGAGGTGCTCTTCACCAGCGGTGGAACCGAGTCAAACAACCTCGCTCTACGTGGAATTATGGAGCAGGAAAGCAAGGGCCATCTAATTATCACAGTAACGGAACACCACGCTATTCTTCACGTAGCGGAAGACTTGAAAAGAAAGGGCTA
>Ga0180433_10001487_pt1 | contig 38971 bp, 48 predicted proteins | sample SS_ome_8_FD_132980 | JGI IMG/M metagenome (GOLD analysis project Ga0180433, IMG submission 132980) | Hypersaline lake sediment archaeal communities from the Salton Sea, California, USA - SS_1_D_1 metaG | ecosystem: Environmental > Aquatic > Non-marine Saline and Alkaline > Hypersaline >... | reverse complement strand
TTTCCGTTTCTGTCGGTTCTCCCCACTCATCTATTGTGATAGTCTTGATAATTACCGTATCTACCATATATGTATTAAACAATTTAAACTCCTTCTAAAATTAAATCTTCAAATCTGCTGAACGAATCCACTTTGGTTAATGGTGAATTGCTTAATTTAACCAAATTATCGTAATAGCCACGTTCCTTTATGCTTTCTTCTGTTATAGGTAATAATACACATCGACAATTAGGATGAAAAGGGGGTTTTTCTTTTAACATAGGGAAATCGGGATGATTACCACTAATAGAATATATTCTTCCTGAAAACTGTTGACAATATGAACATATTTCAAGATGTGCGTCTAATTGAACCAAATCCATCCGGTAATATAAAGCAGTATTAATCGTGCCTTGTGTTGTAGCTTCTCTTGTCCGGGTCCGCGCCAATAATTCAGAATAAGAACTTGGCCTATAATTCCGGCCATTTATAGTAATAAATTGCTCATTTTTCATTTTCTTTCCAAGTTCATTAAGTATCCGGTCTGATACCGCATTTCTCGTTTCTCCCTCAATTACCCCTTCTGCTATCGCTTTCGATATAGCCTTATCTTCTAAAATCCTCTGTTGTGTCTTTCTTATAAATCGGTTAAAGTTATTTTTCATTGTCTGGTTAGCGGTAATTAAATCAATATTGATATCATCAACCAATATTCCGACTGCTGAGGTATGAATCTGTGCATCCTGTTTAATAAATCTTGTTACTCCCAAAGCTTTTAACCTTTCCGCGGCTAAATCAATCCCTCTTTCATATCCATAAGGAATAGCTGTTTTTGTCCATTTATAACATTGCCTATTTAAAGCCATTATCTCCTGATTGATTTCTTTTAGAATTGCCTCTGTCCTTGCTTTCTGAAAATCAGTCAAGTCAATTTTCTTAAGCCGTTGAGCTAAATTCTTCTGAGCCTTCAGATAGAGCTTTCTTAATTGCTCAATCTTCGCATTTAAGTAGAGTTCTTTCTCAATACCCCTTAATTCTCTAAAAGCCATAATATTATATCCTTATTCCTCTTAGAATAGTTGATTGTAGCCCATCCTGGCTTGCCTTTTTTAGCCTCAAAAGTGAATTGACCCTGTTTTTCCTCATTTACCCCCTATTTTTACCATTTCCCTGGCCATTACCTTTTCCATATCCGGGGCCACCAGAAGGACAAGGCTTAATATTTTGATTTCTTCTGCCACCGCCTGGCATTCCGATTCCTTTCCCTTGTCCATTTTGTGGTGGTTTTCTTATAATTGTCATTTTTTTACTCCTTTCTAAATGTTATAAAACATCTTCTTCTTCGTCTCTTTCAAGAGTAACTCCATAAAACCCATGTTTAGTTTTTATATCGCTTAACATCTTTTCTACTATTGGGGCAATGACAATTTCTCCCCCGGATTTATCTTTATATGTCTCTCCAACTACATTAGAAGATTTAACCCCTTGAGCCTGCAACCCTATTCTTCTATCGATATCCTTACCATGTATGAGCAAAAATAAGGCCTGCTCACATTGTGCATCTTTAACGATTTGCGTTGTTTCTTCTGGGAAACTAAATATCCCACAATTATTTAATTGATTATATGCGGTTATCAAAGATGCCTCTTTGTCTTGCTGAGTTAAATCATCATTCCAATAATCCGGCGCTCCATACCTTGAAATAAAATAACTATTTGCTTCCACTAATGTTACAAATGAATTTGTGTCGACTGTTATAGCCATAAGCTTATCTCCTTTTTAAAAGGTCTTGTATTTCTCCTCTTGCTTTTAAAAAATAATCTTTGTTAATTTCAAGAAGAATATTAGATTTTTTAAAATGATTATAAAATTTATCTTTTTTTAAACAAGCACAAAAAGTAACCATTCCATAAATATTAATATTTTTCTTTTCAATAAAAAGATGTTCAAACCCGGCATTTTTAAGCCAATGCAAGATACAGCTAATATTTGCACCATTCCAATTAGTCGGCCCGTTAAAAACATCATCTTCATAAAATACCGAAAGTGGAATATTTGCGCCATAATTAATAACATTTGTTCTTATTATCATTGTTGAATCACAAACCGTTCTCACTTTATCTATTGCTAAAAGCGGATGTCTTAAATGATAAATCAATCCATAAACAAAAATTAAATCAAAAATTCCTATTTCTTTTACATCCAAATCGTAAACACTTATTTTTTTCCGTTCCACTTTTGAATTAAGAATTTTTTTAATTTTGTAAAAGTTTTCCGAACGGTCTAAGGGTAAATATTTAGAGAAATCAGTCTTTTTATAACCCCAATCATAATTTTCGATATCATCAATATCTATAGCCAAAACCTCGGAGGCGTTTCTTTTTTCCGCCCAAAAAGACCAAAATCCATCATTTGCCGCTATATCAAGAATTCTATCTCCATGTAAATCAATAGCATCAAGATTTAATCTAACCGGCTCTTTGCGATAGTCTATATGGCCGTCAGTGCTACTGCCATCAGGGAAATCAATAATCATGTAAGTTTTCATCTTATTATCATTATCCAGTCTTTATCTCCATCTAAAGTTACACCTTCTTTAAAATCTATGGGTTTGTAATCTTTTGGATCAACCCAATATTTTAAATCAAGTTTCTTTTTTTCAGCAAATTCCCTGCATGCCTTTGCTTCATCAGGCGTAACAAAATCATGTCCACCTAAAAATCCGCCAATTTTTACTTTAGGATACCAAGCAATTAAGTCATCCATTACTGATTTATAAGAATGATCCCCATCTAAATAAACAAAATCAAAATATTTGTCAGGGAATAATGTTGCCGCAATAACTGAATATTGTAAAATAATTGTTGTTTTATTTATACACGGCCTTAATCTTCCCAGCATCACTAATAATGCTTCATCTAATTGCTTTTGATTATATGTATAATCAGGTTGATTGAATTGTTTATACGCCAAATAAGGATCAACCAAAAATAATTTTTCGGCTCCTAAACTTAACATTCTTAAAGCATTCCCCCCCTGAAATACTCCCACTTCCGCCATAATCAAATTTCCTTTGGTGTGAGCTTTAACAAATTCTTGAGACTTTCTTAATACGAGTGCCATACTAATACCCCCTTCTGTAATATTCGGTTGAATCCATTTCCAGCCTATCAACCAATTTTTTATCTTCCATTGGGATTGAATAATAATTACATAAAAAATAAATGTATCTATTTCTGATTTCCTGGTTTATTTCAAATTCAGATATTTTTCTATATAGATTTTTAGCATTCTCCTCTTTTCTTAATTGCAAAACTAATCTATCGTCATCGCAAAAATGATATCCTACCGTAGCAAATTTTTTATTTTTCATCAGCCCTTCAAATATAGTCGTTGAGCTAAAAGCGGTAAAATGAGTAAAAATATTGAATAAAGACTGTATATTTTCGTCTATCACAATCACATTTTTATAATTATAAACGAAATCCATACATTTTGATTTATGAGCCTTGATAGTTTTATATACCGGATGAGGTTTAAATAAAAATCTAATATCCAGATTATTCATTACAATTAGATTAATATAATCTTGAAAATTCCTTACATTTTCGTTTTTACTAAAAATTAAACTTTTATCGTCTATTTCCTGTCCTAAAATGATAATATATTTATCGGCATTATTTAGCCCATATTTACGATACATTTCCCTTTTGGTAATTATTTTAGGTTGTTTTACTTTTGTCCAAGTAGGGATATTAGGGCTTTTAAGCATTGGTGTTTTTTCAACAAATTCTTTTATTTCATTATAAGGCGAAAAATGAGCCCCGATTCTATCAAAAACACATTCTTGCCCCAGAAATGCTTCACAAAACAAATAATTAACATTCTGTCTTTTGCATATATCCTTCACTCTTTCCGGTGGATAATCAACGCTTATCACGGCCTTTATATCATAATCTTTAATATAATTTTCAATATCTTCTATATTCATTTCAAAAATAAGATTATATTTTGCATTCAGATACTCATTATTTTTAAAACCTTGATGATATATGCGGCCGACCTTATATATTAATAAATTCTCCTTTGTATAAGTGCCGGTCAAATCTACAAGTCCGGTATAATCAAAACGAGACTTAGTATCCTTTGATTTCAAATTTTCAAAAGCGGTTATTATTTTCCCTTCCGAAATGTCTTTTTTGCAGTCATGCCCGGGGTTCAAACAATTACAAAAAGGCTCCGGCAGGACATAAGCAAAATTAGACAAATCCATTCGCTTATCAAGAAACAATTCCGGGTGTTGACAACCCCCGAATATCGCAAAAGTCTTTGTTCCAATAGCCAAGGCCATAGGAAGCAAAAAACAATTTCCAGCAATAACCATATCAGCTAATTTTACAAGCCCGAAAATATCTCCCAAAGAAAGCTCTCCTTTATGAAACGCTTTATCTATATTCTGGGGTTCTTCGATAAAATATTCATTATTAGATGACATTTCCGCAAGAGATATAAAGTAATATTCATCTTTATATCTATCAACTAACATCTGTAAATACTCAGGCTTTGGTTCTCTGGCCGGGCATTTCCATTCCTTTCTATTAACCGGGAATCTGATAATACATATTTTCCTATTCCCAATATATAATTTGCTTAATATCTCCCTGGCTCTATCTATCCATTCCTCTTTAACTGGAAACGAAAAATCATAATCGGTTATTTTGAATAAACTTTCGAATTGGTCCGATATAGTTAATCCATATTTAAAGCCAAGCCAATAAGAAGGTTTTTTTAAAGTAGTGAAATTGTCCGGTAATTTAGACCATACAGTTTTCGATAATCTATCTGCTATTTTATTATGGCTATCGAAATTAGGATAAGGCGTCCGTATGAATTTAAGATTAGGTATATCCCAATATATCTGGGGAGTAAAAGTCATCAGATATAAAACATTATCTTTACATATTTCTTTTATAAATGGCCTCTGCCAAAAATTATCGCCAATGCCGGCATAGCCTTCCATGTATAACGGTTTTTTTTCTTCTTTGAAAACATCTTCAATATTTCCAAATTCAAAACATTTAAGTTCGCTTTTGGGGTTTAAATTAATAACCTTAAATCCTCTTTCTTTAATTAATCCGGCATTTCTTTCAAAATGCTTAAGATATAAATCATAGATATTCCCCGGGGCCTTTTCTGGATATCCCTCATGCCAATTAGCCCGGCCATTAATATTTTTCATATCAAACCCTAAAAGATATATCGGATTAGCCCCCAAGCATATCGCCAAATTTAAAGCGGCAAACCCAGAGTTATCACCCAACATAATCCCATTATTTAAATCAAAACTAATATAATCATTTTGATATTCGTTTACTTTCAAAACTCCGTCCGGATAGGGAAAATCAATATAATTAAATGCAACCTTGATTTTTTGACTTTTAAACTTCTCTTTTGTCCCTTCCCCAAAATGTCCTTGTTCTAACCACCCCCAAAATCTCGTATCCGAAAAAAAAGATATAGTTGGATTAAACTTCTCAAATGCACGATTTATACCAATAGTCAAATCGTCCTTTAATAAAGAATAATCAAATCTATTAAGAGAAAAACCGCCACCGATGATAAAACATCGTTGTCCTTTCCAAGAATTATTAGGCAATACTTCCCATAACATCTCTGGCTTTATGCCTATATGCTCTCTGGCTTTTCGCTCAGCTTTCCGTCTTTTTAAATCTGACATCAAAATTACTTCGCCCATTTCAACCCTTTTTAAGGTGAAGGGGTGAGGTAAGAAAAGCCTCACCCCCTTTTTCCATTGTTATCTTAGGCAGTTGCACATCTACGCAACTGATCGCTTTCACCAATCGCCCCACCATATCTCATCCACCCGGCAACAGTATCTGAATAAGCCAAGATGTCAAACTGTGAATATAGAGTTAAATCCATTCTGTAACCGCCTTTAAGTTTCTTTTTAGGCATAATTACATAATATACATTTGTAGTATCTAACATCAATGTATATACCGGTTTCACGTTGTAATAAGTCTGTTTGGTTGCCCCAACTACCGGCTGGTTTAACTTAGTTAAAGCGGCCTGAATCCTTCCTTTAAGCTGAATAGGCACTAAAACGATAAATTCACTATTAGCAGTTACACCCATTCCCTTATCTTTTAATGCCAGAAGAATCTCCTCACAAGCCTTATTTATCGTATTGGCATCTCTGGAAGCTGTATATTGCGCGTCAGTATTCGCCAAACCAGCAGGAGTAGGATTTTGCCATGCAAGATTATATCCAGCTCCTAAGGCCTCAATCAGGTCGTAAAAAGACTCTGCCCTGGAAGAATAGGCCTTATTTCTGAAAGCAATAGCATTATCCTCTAATGTCCAATACTGCCTATCATCCATTAATTCTCTATCCCAGCCCAAAGCACCGCCATATCTATCAAAAGTAACCGAAGTTACCGCACCTTCAAACTTAAATACTTTAGCTTTGTCGCCTGATTTCACTTTCGCAAAAGTCAAACCGCTTTCAACATCAAGAATTTTAAAGCCCGATTCATTGGTCCCGGTGAAATCCCTGATGTCAAAAATTTGTTCGTAGCCCAAATCATAATCAGGTATAGCATGGTATTTCTCTAAAATCTGCAAGACATTATCCGGAAAATCCCCTTTCATCGCAAACATCTGCATTGCGGCCTTGAATTTGGCATCTTCTGGAAGTCTAAAGAAGTGATTAATCGCTCCGGTTATCTTCTTCCAGCTTTCCGGACTGTTCAAATCAACCTTAGTCCAATCTTTAATTATTTTGCCTTTCATTGTTCATTCTCCTTTGTAATTGTTAACCTGTGTGTTGAATCGTGCTAAATTTTAAGCCTCGATGTTCCCTTTAAAATCAACCAATACTTCCGTATCACTTGCGATAACCGCTTCCAATGCCCGGCCACATAAAGTATTACCACCTGAAGTCGCAGTGAGTTTCTTTGCACTGTTGTCAAAATAGACCTTATCACCCTTAGCAAAGACGTCCCCAGTATCTACTGACTTCGGCAATGTGATTTTTTCGCAGTCGTAGCAAAAAGCCACTTCATCACCACTATCGCCGCCTTCCATATATACACCGACCAAATCTTCAATTTTATCCATGGCCCCGGCAACTTTAGTAGCACCCAAAGTAACTTCTACAGAGCGCCAATTATCGCTTCTGATTTTTAAATTAGTTGCACTCATTTTTTTATCTCCTTTTTATTGGTTTATGTTTATATCCTTCTCCATCCCGGAGAATCTAACCACTTGATTTTAAATCTTTTTTTATTTCCGTCCCGGAAATGAGATTTAAAATCTTATGGTATAAAATCGTTATTTTCTGGATTGGTTAAATCGTCTTTATCTTTATCCTTATCATCCGCACCTTCTCCTTTTTTCTTCGTATCTTTATCCTTATCATTATCTTTTTCACCCATTACGATTTTTTTAACTTCTCCGAATTCATCAACCTGCTTATCCATAAAATCGGAAAATTCCCTGTCTAATTCATCCCCCTCTTTTCCGGAAGTGAATTTATCAAGGTTTTTCTTTATAAAAGCAGTCTCCTTTTCGTTCAATTTCCTGTCCTTTACCTCTTTTTCAAATAAGCTATTTACAGACGTTTTGTTTTTGATTTCGTTCAGCTTTTTGTTACTTTCTTTTAATGTGTCGTTTTCTTTTTGTGTTGCCAGATGGGCTTCTCTTTCCTCTCCGTATTTCTTCTCTACTCTTTTAGCGTGCTCCTGTTCGTCTTTGTGTTTTTTCTCTAACTCTTTAACTTTTGGATGGCTACCAATTTCCTCGTCAGTAAAAACGTCCTCAATTTTATAATTACCTTCTTTTATTGCTTCCTGAATTTCTTTTAACGTCATTTTGTCACCTTCTCCTTTCTTAACAAAAGCCTGCAATGCCCCTAATAGTTTTGCCCCTGGGAATCCCGGCTGAGCAATTTTAGAATTACCTAAAGCGATCCCGGAAACCTCATCTATACTTAATACCTCTGAATTAGTATCAAAGGTGATATTCGCTTCGATTGAAGCAATATCTAATGGCATTGTTCGATATTGTGGATATATGTAAACCGCAGCCAGACTATAAAGTTTATCGTCAATCATCTGTAATGATTTGCCGATAACTTCGCCTATTATTTCCCTGCCGGCGTGCAAATTAGTCTCTGCGTGATCATAGAAAATTTGAAGCCCAATTTTGATTTTTTGCGCTAATTCGACAATGACATTTTTAAGATATCTCAATACTGCTAACCCCTTCCCTATCATTTTCCCGTGGGCTTCTCCTTCATGGCCTACAGCGAAAACTTTTATCAAAGGACTTTTATCTGTCTTTTTAATTCTTTCCAGTGTATCCGGGGCAATCATTTTAAGAATTTCCTCTTTACCCATATTTTGTATTTCTGCTTTAAAATATAATTTATTCATTTTCGTTTTCCTCATTTTCGTTATTTTCGTTTTCGTTTTCTTTGTTTCTTTCTTCTTCTGCTTTTTTGATACTCTCTAATACCTTCTTTGCGCTTTCTTCTTCCTTTTTCTCTAATTGGCTTTTCATTTCATCTGCATCAGCTTCTGGAATCTTTGAGATAAAGAATTCCCAAGATATAGCTCTATCTTGATACAAGGGGAACCATATTTCGGCTATTTCCTTTAATTTCTGAGCAGTAACATAAGGAATTTCGACATTGATACTATTTTCGTTAAAGTTCCTTTTAAATTCCTTGTTTGCCATACGAATTGCTTTATTGAATATTTCTTCATAGCACCCTACCCAGACATGTCTTTCTTTTGATGTAGAGCCAACAATTAACTCGAATAAATCAGTTGAAACAGCTCTATTACTCATTAAATCGGGCAATCCTAAAAAGTGGACCGGTATTCCAGTTGCCCCGGAAATCACTTTTGCCAAAGTAACAATTTCTTTTTCTAAAGATTCGATACCACCACTTCCCTCAATTCCTTTAAGGACATACTCGTATTTGGAAACCAGTAATTTCCCTATATTCCAATGAATCGCATTTAACCGGTCATATAATTTTTTTGCTTCTTCTTCTGTTTCAGTCTTAAAATATGGTGTCGGTGCAGAAAAAAGATGATTGATTTTTCTCCAATCCCAAAGCGCTTTGTCTAAATTTTCTAATTGAACCAAAATCATCGCAGTTTTTGGCTTTATTTCATTTACCTTATTTGTTCGTCCGCCAAATTTTTTATATATAAATTCATCAGGTTTTAAAATAACTTTCTCCGATGTTTTTGACTTTGTATATTTTGCCTCAAGATATTTTTTGTAATCATTTGAATCTGTTTTTATTTCGTAATTATTTGTCGTGTAAGAAATAAACTGAAGATTGATATTTTTCTTTTCTTTGTCCGGCAATAATCTGCATAAAAATCTGCCTTCAATTTCAGCTTCTTTCGCAAATTCTTGAGGCATTTCTTCATCTAAATCGTTATAATCAATAAAGTCTTTGATAAATTCTAATTCTTTATCAAATTTTTCTTCTTTTTTTGAAATTTTTAATCCTTGTCCAATAATAAATGCGGCTCTTAAATCGATAATATTCCTTGCTTGCTGATTACCCCAATCGGCAGACCCATCATACTTTTTGGCTAATTCACTTATAGCCGCTGAAGCTGTTTTGTAAGTGCTTCCCGTATAAGTCGTATTTCCAACTGCTCCAGAGATTAAAATGTTTATATCATGCTGAATTTCAGCAATTTCTCTTGTCATTTCTAATTCTTTGATTTCTATAGTTTTCTTAAAATGATTTATAGTTGATTTAAATATATTCAATTTTCTCTCCTCTTTTATTCTGATATCATGACAATTTGGGGATGTGCCTCCGCTGGGACTACATATTCATCTGCACCTATATCCCATTGATCTCTGGTTTCTCCATCTATATCATCCGTAAATGTCCCTGATAAATCTACTGCCGCTCCTCTGCAGGAAGCTCCAGATTTTAAATGTATGTCCAGTGTAGCCGGGGTTGTATCTGTAAATTCGTCACCAGGGGTTATACCTGTTATTGAGTTTGTCCCTGTAGCCGTTGAGTCAGATGAAGCGTTATAATCATGGACAGCATCAGACCACCTGAAGCACAGGGCACTACCTCCGGTTACAGTTCCAACAACATTATTTTTTACTATATCGGTGTCATGGTCGACTAAGTGACCTAAATCAATTCCCACTGCAAAGGGATATGTTGCAATAGAAATCATGTTTTGAATTGAGTTGTTATAAACCGTTACATTTTCAGAATCATAAACATATATACCAAACGTATACCCATCCCCATCAATTTTGGTATTTTCTGATGAAAAATCCCCCACAACACAATTTCGTATATCTGTATAATCTGCTGTTTCTACACGAATTCCACCAGACACAGTTCCCCACTGCTCATTCACAGAATATGTTACATCATGAATACCAACACTATCTATTAAACAATGTGTCGCCGACCCAATATATATACCTACGTTCATGGAGTCATCTTCACCACAAACAATATGCTCTATTCTTGTATAATTTAAAGTAGCACCTAACTCAATAGCAGAGCTGGAGAAGCCGGCATGAGCTTTTATAACAGGATAGCTTGCATCAAAATCCCCTTTAAATTCTGCACCAGATTTGGCTCGAAGATGAAAATAATGCGTGCTATCTGTTACTGTGCTAACATCAGTAGCCACTAATCCAGTAGTAAAATCTTCCGCCGCCATCTCCCCAATATATGGAGCGTTTGCGTCACTGGTTATGTCGCCTTTATGAGCATCAAACCACGCCTGTGGGGTGGTATAGTCTCCACCACTTGCTTGTATTGATTCTACTGTAGCCATCTACTTATCCTTTAACCAATTACTCTTAACTAACAACTTTTCCTTCAGATACTTAATATCTTCATTAGTAAAAGAAACTTCAGACCAAAACTTCTGCTGTGTCACTGCAGGAAGGGCATTAAAACTATCTGCCACATCGCAGTAATAACCATATTTGATACTCTCCCTTACCTCAGCTATACCAGGTAGATTTCTAAAAGGAAAAATCTTACGCAACCAATACTTTTTAGCCTCATTAAAATCCTCACCTGTTTTGGCCCACCCATAGTCAGGATACAGATACAAACAAGGATTCTCCACATTCCCAGACGCTACTTTCGAGACCAAGGCCGCATTACGTAAATTACCAGATGCCTCGTCAAATTCCTTTTTCTTTATTAAATCAGATTCCTTAAAGACTTCTCCACTCTCTTTAAATACAAACTGTTCCTGGCTAAAATCATAACGACATTCCCTCTGCACACATTCCGCAGAATGCTTACTCGTCAAATTTATCGCCACAATTTCAAACCTTGGTGGCCTTTCTTTTCTCCCCCACTCACAAGGAGCTTTTTTTACACAAGATATCTGACCAACAGCATTTATATTCCCTTTAACCACCAATGCTTGAAACTCCACTTCTATCCTCCTTATTAATCATAATCAAAAGAAATATCGAAACTTATTTGCTTAATCGCTTCCGCCGGCTGTGAATCAAAAACTATATAAATACATTTACCTGCCGCCACAGACCCACTACTGATAGAACTGTCCGAACGAACACCACTGGCCGTGTCAAAATCATTAATCAAAGTAGCATTGGCAAGTCCTATAAAAGAATCCGCATATTTTAAATCCCCAGCTACTTCTGTATCAGGGTCAGCATCACAAGTAACTTCTAAATTAGTAATCGTCAAAGCCGCATCCGTTTTAGGAACAATACAAAATTCATGGTCAATATCGTAAGCTGAATGCGGGTCAAGAATCGTCAGTCTAAAATGACGACGATGGCCTACGAAAATAGCCCAGCCCGATATATACCAATAAAGTTTATTTTCATCAGCAACATAACAAAGCATTCCCTCTTTCTTATCAATAAAATCCCAACCCGAACCATTATATACCGCTATATTCCCATCTTCACCGGACCAAGCCCCACTTGCCCCTGAGCCGACAATATATCTATCTCCTTTTGATTCTCCACCGGGTGGCGCTGTTAAATCTTTATCTAATACCGGCGGTTGCCACTCGTGTTGCTCCAATACCGGGACTTTGTAATCCGTCATTCTCTAAAAGCTCCTTTATTCTCCTATCAGATGTTTCCTGATTATAAAAACAGTGTTTTTCCATATACCAATATAGAAATTTATCCGATTTTTCTGCATTAAACCAATCCAGCCTGATTGCTCTTAATAAATCAGCTAAGTGCCTTAAATCATAAGTAACCCAATGATATTCAGGATATCCCCAAGAAATAATAGGTTTATGGTGCATCATTGCTTCAAATCCAGCTCCCGAATTAGCAAGGAAAATACAACGAGCATTTTTAATAAAATTGTGAATATTGACTTTTCCTGTAAATACCCGAACTGCGGGATTTATTGCTTCAATTTCCTGTTTTAACATCATTGAAAAATTGTTATTTGTTGCATGCTCCCCATCTGTATAAGGATGTAATTTAACAATGATTAATCGATTGTCTATCCGCGCAAGTTCTCTTACTATCTGTTTCATTTTAGTAAAATAATGGCCAAAATCATGTCTTGTTACTACTTCATCGCCCCCACATTGTCCTAAAATAAGGTGATAATCTGTTTCCTCTATTTTTTGGGTATCATTTTTGAATCGATTCCCCCATTTGGTCGTTTTTTTAGTAATCCAATTCTTTACTTTTGTGCTGAAGAATTTATTAACTTTTCTTTGGGGCATTTGTTCAAAATTCGGTTTTTTATATGTAATAGAAGAATAGGGGCCATAACCCATTTCATCCAATGTTGTATGGTTTTCATCCGGGACTGTAGGCTTAAAAAACCAATTCTTTTTTACCTGCAACACATTCCCTGTTAAACAAGAAATATCTGCATGATTATAAATACAGATATCGGCATTATGATCCTTGGTAAAATCATATAAAGGTAAATTTAGCCCCCTGCATTTAAAATTAGGATGCGGTTTTACCTCTATTCCATATTTCAATAGGGAATTAACCATCCACTGCACTCGTTTATACCAAGTTTCCCTCATATTACTAAATCTATAGCCCCAAAGAATAGCTTTCATAATAATACAACTCCTAAACCATCGTCCTTATTTCTATTATCTCTCTGTGGACATTTAAATTCTATCACTTGATGCTTATGTTGGCATAGCTCGCTCCATAGTTTTTTAACTCCAAAACAATCCCATAAAATATCATGGATGGCCACAAGACAAGAAGTCAAAGGGCTATATAAATCCCAATCTTTTTTAGCCGCGCTATATGTATGATTCCCATCTATGAATAACAAATCAATCCTCTTACCTTTTAACCGCATTTTAAGGGCTTCTAATGTCTCTATTTTACTGCTATCTCCAAGAATGAAATTATCTCCTTCTTTTTCACGAATATCAATTCCAAGATAATTCGCTTGAAGCAGTTCTTTATAAAAAGCCCTTTGGTTTCCATTTCTAACCCCTATTTCTAATACAGTCGGATTTAAAACCCCTCGCCAAGTAAGATAATCCTTTGCAAAGGACAAAAACAGGAAAAATTCCATCTTGCCTTGTCCCGGTGGAGCTATTTTCCATAATTCCTCAAAATGCCGATAGTTAACCACTTATAATCAAGCATCCATAATCAGAATCATAGCTTGCCCCTGGCCCGGTCGGTCCTGTTGGTCCTGTTGGTCCAGTTGCACCTGCGGAACCCGTGGGCCCCGTAGGTCCTGCCGAACCAGTCGGCCCGGCGGCACCGGTCGGTCCAGCGGATCCAGTAGGCCCAGCCGGCCCTGTATCTCCTGCCGGCCCTGTGGCTCCTGAAGCTCCGGTGGGACCAGTCGGCCCCGTGGCTCCGGCAGATCCCGTAGGACCAGCCGCTCCTGTTGGTCCTGCGGCGCCCGTTGGCCCTGTTGGTCCAGTTGCACCTGCCGACCCAGTGGGTCCTGTCGGTCCCGTAGGTCCTGCTTGCCCCAGATATTCTGACCAAGATGAACCATCGAAGTTGTAATACTTGTTCTCATCATCAACCCAGACTATCATCCCTTCCATTGGACTATCAAAAGACCAAACAGGACCACTCGCATTAGAACAATAAGCAATATCATTCTCATGCCCTGTCCAGTCTCCATCAGCCACAGAAGTCACTAAATAACGGTCTCCCTTTGCTGGAACCCCAGGCGGCGTATTAGTTCGATCCTTTACAGACGGCTGCCAACTGAAATGTTCTAAAACAGGAACGCGATAATTAGCCATTTTTTACCATCCTTTCTTTTAGTTTCTTAAATTAAATAACATTTATATTTCTCATCAAACTGCAATTCTTTTTGAAATCCACTATGCCCAGAATTTTCATAATCAAGATTATTCAATGAAGCATGATTGCTTGAATGTATTACATCGACCTGATTTTGCTCAACTGTAATTTCTTCAGAAACAACACAACTTACATTTACCGGGGTTGCCTGTGCAACGGTTACAGTAACATTCAATTCGGACATTTTATTCTGTTCTCCTTGTCACATCCTCTAAAAATTTAGATTCTCCCTCTAATACAGTTTTAATGACACCTTCATCCGTTTTATATTGAATATCATAAAAATACCCCCCTAATAAATCAACAGTTTCCGAAGCGGTAAGGGTTATAGTCGTAATCCCCCCTTCAGGATTGGTATGTTCGGTTATCGTTTTCTTTATAACTGCATTATCATCAGTGTCTTGTTTATTTATTTTCAAAGTAAAAAATACAGTCCAACCGGTTATATCTTGCGCCGCCCCATTCGAATCTTTAAAAGTCAAAGTCAGTGTTACCGTATCACCTCTATATTCCTCAAAATTTTGAGACATTCTATCTTCTCCTATTTCGGCATAACATCAAAATCACCATCATCATCCGTGGTAAGTGCAAATACTTTTCCTTCTTTTATTTTCCACTTGACGAAATACCTTATTTCATCGCAGTTGTGTATGATAATTCCATGGCAAGCAAAATTATGATATTTCTCGACTGTTAAATTATAGACATCTTCATACCCATAAAATTCAATCCGAGCTATTTTATGATTCACAAGCACCCGGGATTCTGAATGGTCAATACGCTTATAAAATGGCATTAAACTATCTCCAGCTTTCAATTCTTTCACACATCTATAATTGCCATTTCTAAGCATAAAAGGGTGGTCTGGAGTTGCAATTATGCTTTTCCCATCAGTATACGTAACCTTCCATACTTCCTTTTGTATCCCCGTTTTTCTAACTTCGTTAAATTTAGCCGCGCAAATCCTATTTCCGTTGTAAGCATAAAGATAACCTTCTTTACCTACCAAATCCCTAATGGGGATATCTCCACTTGTTGTATTAATTAAACTATCTCCTGCAACGCAAGTGTGGTCGTTTTCCTTAACAATTTTTTTATTCTTAATTTTATAAGACAAAAATTCTCTTTTTGTATCAAGACAAATCCGATTAAAATATATCTTTGGATTCCCCAAAACCGGCTTTAATGCGTTTTTTACCGCTTCAATCCCGGAGTCCACATCATTATCGGCTGGATAAATAGATATCCCCTTATCTTCCCATTCTTTTCTTAAATCTGCTCTTGATGGATCGGCTACCCCTGAATTGATGTTTTCCCACCAAGGTCTTTCTTTACATTCTTTGATAATTAAAGGATTGGTCGTATTTCCTCTATATACCTCATCAACCCGAACCCAGCCCCACTCCTCGAAATTCTGCCACACCCCTATTGAGAAAGGATGAACACCACCCCAATCAATAGACAAAAAAACCTCTTTGTTTTTATCAAAAGGCCAATTAATAAAATGCAAATCCTCATCAAATTGATGCTGATAGACTAAATCTCCCCGGCCTATCTTTTCACAAAGCCATTCTCTTTGTAAAGAATCCCAAGAAAGCAGATAAAGCTTATCTATAAAATCCTGAATTTTATAATATCCATTTGCTTCTTTCATGTGCTTCCCGGGACAAATTGAGCTTAATTTACAAGTAGAACAGCTAAAATCCCGACAACTTTCTAAAACTTCCCAAACACACCATTTGTATAGCCTGTATGCGTGTTTTTCTACCAATCTTAATGCTTTATCCATAGTCCCATCGATATTATGATTGGTAGAGAATATTCCAATCGAAGCCGGCACATTATGCTTACTTTGAGGCTGGCTTAAAGAAGCTTCAAAAACGGTATAATCCATTTCATCAACCTCATCCAATATTAGCTTTTGCGGATGGGGCCCACGGACGCTTCTTTGGGAAGCGGTTAAAATTGATGCCACTGATCCATTTTGCCACATTGTTTTGGTTATCATCGGTTCTTTAAGCAGGTAATCCTCTTGTAAATCTGTAATCCGCCAGAAATCATTCATAGCTTTATATGATTTCTCTGCCTGGCTTTCTGAACCGCCTAAAATGCAAGTTTCAGTTAAATTGTGACTCCCAGATTGAAACCAAGTCATCAATCCGGCCAAGTATGATTTGCTTCCTGACCGGTTAGCCCAAACGATAAATTTTGTCACCGCGCCACTTAAAACATCATATAAAAAAGCAAAAGGCGAATTATGATTTTTGCCACAATTCACCTTAGTTGATATCCTTGGCTCTTTAAGAGCTAATAATAGATTCTTTAAAGCAAGCTCACTTTTTATGCCTTCATCAAGATACTTTTTAGCTATTGCTTTATATTTTAATTTATCTACCGTTTCCTGAATCGCTGTTGTCACCCTTTTCTCCTGCTTCTTTTGGCTTTTCCAGTTGCAACAATGGCCGGCTGGTTAGAAGATTATTAATTTCTTCATCTTTTTTGTTGATTATAAGGGCAAAAATCTTCTGCTCTGCAACCCCCTTGATTTCCCCAGAGTGTTTTAATTCGGCCGGGGCTTTATAAACGAATCCCATCGATTGAAGTTTTTCAATTAGATCGCATTTTATCCGCCAAGCCAACGTATAATCTAATCCATTTTTTGCTTTATTTATTAAAACATCCGCTTCTCTAATCAGATCCCCTGCAACCCTCTTAATTGAGATTTCATCTACTAAATAAGCGGCGTTTCTCTTGATAAGTTTGATATCATTCCAAATCGTTTTATCGCAAAAATTTAAAAATCGAGCTATCTCATATCCGCTTTTACCTTCATTTCGTAGAAAAGCTACTACTTGCAATCTTTCTTTCCGTCTTAAGTTACGAGGGTTCAATTCTTTGCGCTGAATCAACTCAATTAATTGAACAGTATTTTTTTGTGTAAAAACTGTATCTTTTTTACTCATTTATCTTTATTGCATCCTGTCCGGTTAGTTTCTTCCATCTTGCCATAATTACTTCACAATAGGTTGGCACTAGCTCCATTACAAAACATTTACGTTTCATCTTTTCACAAGCAATTAAGGTTGATCCGGACCCACCAAATGGCTCAATTACATTATCTCCCCTTTTTGTCAAAACCTTAAGATAAGGAATTAAGACTTCGATGGGCTTCGTTCCAAATATAATACCTTGTCCCGAATGGGTTGTGTCACTTGCTCTAAATGTAGTTACATCAGTTGGGCAATATTTTTTACCTTTTCCATAAGATTCCCAATGGGGTTTTCCCACAGTCGCATAAAGCGCTGTTTCAAATTCGTTCTGCAATAATTCTTCTTCGCTTTCCAAATTAAGCTCTGTTTCTCCTTGGGTCCCTAACATCGCTATATCATATTTATTAAAAAATTTATATTTTGCCGCGAATCCTTGAACCCTATTAGATAAATGCCAAATGACTAAATTCCTGATTTTCCAATGTTTCTCCATCTCTTGCCAGAGGGGAATAACATTTTTCCAATTCTCAAAAATCATAATATTTGCATTTTCTTTTAAAAGCTTAGCTATATGGGGGATCCACTTTTCAAAGGTAGGATCTTCATCTGTTTCCAGATATCGCCTATTGGCCCGGTAACCAAACCCCTTACAATTTGGCTTCCCTTTGTATTTGGTATGTAAATAATCCAAAATATAAGGGGGATCTGTAAAACAAAAGTCCATTCTCTGATCCCCTATAAGCTTGCACAGATCCGCTGGATTTGTCGAACTGCCGCACATTAGCCTATGATGCCCTAATTCCCAAATATCTCCCTTTTGGACCCGAATTTGCCCTATTTTAAGCCTTTCAAGCTCCTTTTGTAGGTTAAATTGCTCCGGTTCACTTAAATCTAAATCAAAAATCTTATCTAATTCTTCACTATCAAATCCTACATCTTTAAGAACAACTTCATCATAATTAGCAAGCAAATCAAAATTCCAAGTTCCCAGATTCTTATTTAAGCGTAAATTTAGCTCTTTTTCCTCTTGCTCATTAAGCAATCGATTAGGGACCCGGACATCTACTTCAATTACTCCTTTCTGCTTCAAAATATTAAGCCGGAAATGTCCACCTATTACTCGATTATTCTTATTTATAACAATGGGGGCTGCTAAGGAGAATTTTTGTAAAGAAGTAGTTAAATCTCGGGTATCTTTTTCGGAAGCCTGGCGTGGATTATATTCAGCAAGCTGAAGTTCTGATATCATTCTTTTCTCGCTATGCCATTGAAGAAGTTCTGATATCATTCTTTTCTCGCTATGCCATTGAATTGGATTGTGCGTTGCCATTCAAAATCATAACGCACCCCATAAATGCAATTGTTAATTCTTCGTTTTTTGTTATAATATCTCTACCGCAACTATAGCTCAAGTAGAGCGCCTTAAGCCCATAACTTAAGGAGATGGTAAGGGCTAGCCCGCCTGGTTGCGGCTTTACCATCCTTTACTTTTGAAAGTCCTTAGTATCAACCTTCAATTCCAAAGTATCAATATCTTCTATGCTTCTCACTTGAAGATTAATATCCGGGAGTATTGAATTCGAAAAAAGCCCTGTTTCTGTGGTAGTGCATCCGGCAAGGAATAAAATCAGGAGTGATCCGAAGAAAAACAGCTTTTTCATTGCGACCTCTCTTTCTGGGGAAAAAAAGAAAAAGGGACACCTACTTTTCTTCTTCAAGTAAGTGTCCCCTTCTTTTGTCTGGGACCTACACAAAATTGGTTTCAAAGGTTAAAAAGATTTACTTCTTAACCCTATTCCCCTATCTTGTGTATCAAATTTTAATCACCATAATTTTATAATAGCATATAGCCAGTTTTTGTCAAGGAAAATTATCATTTTATCCACTTATCTATCAGATCCACCAACCTATCCGTAGAATTGCCAAAATAATGGTCTGTATCCGGTATGAACATATGCAAAACATTCCCTTTTGTGCTTTTACATAGCCTTATCATAAAGTCTAAATCTTCCACTGTAGCTGAGCCTTCATCTATGAATAAAACCGGTTTATTAAACTGATACCCTTCAAAGTTCTCCAGAATTATCTCTTTATGGATATCCCATAATATATCCTTCGGCGGATACCTATCTAACTCCATATCATCCTTTATTCTCTGTTGCAACCATTCCAGCCCTCTTTTGGGCTGTTCCGAGAAAAACAGCTCTTTCATTCGCCTGGGAGGCGCTATACAAATTACTTTATCAACATAGGGATTATCTGCCCCTACGGCCAAAGTTGGAGAGGCTCCGAAGGAATGGCCTATCAAAATCACTTCTTCCGGATTATATCGCAAATAAACCTCATTGATTGCCTTTTCCAAATCTTCTTTAAAATGATAGCTTTCTGCCTTTTCGATATCTACCGGATCCGGGGCTTCGCCGAATCCGGTATAATCAAACATATACACAATATACCCTTTTTCTTCAAATTTCCCCTTTAGGGTTTGATAAAAGGGCATTCTATATCCTGCTTCATTAGAGCCATGAGAAAATATGACAACAGAATCTTTGGCTAAAATTGATTTAGCCATACACCCAGTTAAGCATAATAGCAATAACAAACCACAAAGCTTTTTCATTTACTTATTCTCGCAATAATTTTTCTATTTCCTCTTTATTCAAAATTGGCGGCTCTTTTAAAAATTCCTCTAATTCAAAATTCAATCTTTTTCTGATGTCCTTTTCTTTCTGGCTTTGGTGTGGAAATATACAGCCGCAAAGACATCCCATTCCGATTATTAAAATAAGCCATCCCAATAAATGCTCTTTTATTAGAACTTTTTTGAATTTATTTTTTGCCATTTAACCAGTCTGTCCAGCCATGTAATTTTTAATTCATTGGCTTTAATTTCTTGAATAATGTTATCGGTATATTCCTTTATAGCTTTCCATTTTTTATTGATTAAATTATTATCAGGAAGCCGAACCCAGCAAGTCTTATGATTGATTTTTTCTATTATTGATTGAACATACCCATATCTAACTTTGACTGATACGGCATCTCCGATCCTAAAATCGTGTTTAATTCGCATTTTTTAAATCTCCTTTATCTCTATCCCGAAAAACGCATACATCATTTTTTTTCTTAAAATATAGCCCTCTAATTTTCTTGTCATCAAACTTTTAATGTCAATCACTTCTTTGCTCCCGTCATTATGATGAACAGCAAAATCAGCTCTATAAGTAACTGCCCTGAATTTATCGTTTTTCTGCAATAAAATATATTTAACCTGTCTCTCAAAACCCTTTATCCTTCCCTGTTTTTTTTCCGTTTGAAGATGTATAAAATAATGATACTCTTTTATGCTGTCAAAGGTTAAATCCCCGACTTTTACTTTTTTGTTTTTGTATTTGTTATACCGTTTGACTTTATATTGTCCGGGATACCGGTTTGACATTATTTTTTCTGTCCCCTTTTTATTCTCTTTATATTCACGATTGTTATTCCAATAGCCTTAGTTAGTTGGTCGATTGTAGCCGGCTCATTCATCGTAATTGGGAATTGATATTTTCTTTTATCATCCGCAACAATTAAAGCCGGCTGTTTTTTATGAAATCCTAAAAAAACACAAAATTCTTCTTTTTGCTTTTTCCGAAAAATTGACATATATTCTCCTTTAAGTAATTATGAATAAGCTGTCCGCGTCTATTAGCCTTTTTTGTCTGTTTCCCTTTAATATGAGATTATCCAGCCAAACTTCCTGCCCGGTAAAATAAGCCCTTATAGGTTCAAGCCATCTTTGAAAATTCGCATTCTGGGGATAAATACAAGTCTTAAAGGAATTCGGCGGCGGATCATCCGATTTGAAGAAAACATAATAAAACATTCCCCCGTATTTAGATGGTTTTTCCTGGATTTTCGTTATTTTGGCTTTCATTTTCCCTTTTTCCCCGGTAGAATGTATGACATCCTATCTTTGCCACTATTTCCATTCCCTTGACCCAATAAGGCTCTCCATATTTTTCTATATTCTCATAATGGGTTGAGCCATTGGTAATATCTTTCCCTTCGAACTCAAAAACAGCCTTTATAATGCCCTGAGCCATTGAGCTGGCCCCAACTCCAGCCTCCCTCTCAATAAATTCATCCAAATCCTTTCGTTTCAAGGCCACACAGCCGAGAGGCAGTCCTTTTGCTATTCTGTTCCGGTAACAACAAGCTACCGCATACATACCGCAAAAGCCTTCGCTGACTGCCTCTCCGATTATTCCTTTCCAAAGATTTTCAGGTGCTTTGATTTTCTCCATACTAATTTCTCCTTCCATCTGTTGTAATTCAAATAGTGGGTCACCGATAAATACTAAACCCAGGAAATAGACAGTAAGAATAAACAGACCAAAAAAGTCTACCCTTTTTTCTTTTCTCATTGCACTACTCCCCCTATCCGGTAAGCCAGGCTAACTAATCTCTTTCTTTCTTCTTTTTCTTTCTTTTTCCTTTGTTTTTCTAACTTCCTATTCATTCTTTTTAGATAAACTGGTGTTGAATTTTTAAACAAACAGGCGTAATCACGAAGCATTCTTCTTCACCCCCTTATATTTTCAATACTTTATCTTTTAGGTAAAGCCAACCACCTATCTCTTTAGGAAGAACCAATCCTTTAGCTGAAGTTAAACTCCTCAGGTCAAGCGAATCGTCATATTTTTTCTTTTTCGCCATTGTCCAATTAAAAAAAGAAACAAAAGTCGGATATTGGGTTAAAAATCTCTCTTCGCATTCTTTTTGTGTCATTCTATCTTTATCGGTAACCCTTAATTCAACCTTCCCGTCCGGGAGATAATGTCCTTCTCTCCAAATGTTTAAATTTAAACTTAACTCCTTTTCGGTATTGCCGTGAGAATTAACATCTGAAACAGCTATGTCCCCATTGATTGGATTGTGAAAAAATGACATAAATTGACACATCTACCTCACCCCCTTATTTAAATCTTTTGGCCGATTTTCCCGGTTAGTTCCTTTATTTTCTTTTCCGCTTCTTTAGGAATAGGCTTCCAATCTGGTTTTTTGTCTGGTATATGTTCGCTCTTAGGTATTTGTAATATTCCGTTCTTCCGGGTCCAAACTAATAAAGTATGGTAATGCGATTTATATCTTTTCCCTTTAGACCCGATATAATCATTAAGGGCTTGAATTAATTCTTTGGTTTTAGTTTTCCCAAAATTATCTACAAGCTTTTGGTATTCATCTTGTGTAAGATAAACAAAATCCTCATACTTATTTTTGTTTTTCCTTCTCTCCTTAACAATCCTCTTATCCTTTTCTTTATCCTTATCCTTATCCTTTTCTTTATCCTTTTCTTTAATGATTAAAAAATCATTACCTAATCGTTCTCTAACTATTGTCAAAAGGTTATATTCTAAAATCTCATTTCTAACAGAGAGTATCGCAGGCTTTTTTGAGTTTAGTCCTTTTGGATATTGGAATTTAAGGAACTTAGGAATAAAATAAAATGAACCGCAATCAAAAAGTCTACCAGCAAATATCTTTTCCAAATCATCCTCTTTTAGAGTGGTATCACAAGAAAAATTAAGATGCTTAAAACTTTTTTTCCATCGTCCCCCATTTGTGCAAGTATCTACCAAGTAAACCCAAACAATCTTTTCTTCTTTGTTAAGTTCTAAAAACCATTCATCTTTCCATTTTTCAATATCAGTAAATCTTTTATGAGCCATTTTCACCCCCTTTTGATTTAATGAGGGGTGGTCGCTTAAAGCCTTCTGTTCTCAACCTTATATTTCAGAAGGCCTGATCCAGAAGAAAAAAGCAAAAGAAGGGACCAGAGCAACCACCCACAAATTTTTATTGATAATTTTGCATCTCCCCGATTTCTTTAGTCCAGGTGTAAATTTCTTCATAATCCTTATTCAGAATTTCACTTATCTTACTTATTGGTTTTCCTTCTTTATTTAGGTAGTTAATTGACAAATACTCTAATAAATCTTCCGGCTTAACTTTCTTCTCTTTTCTAAGCAATTCCAGCTTCCTCTGTTGTTCATCGCTGATAGGTAAATTGTCCTCTACTGTCGTTTTTTCCTCAATTGCTTCCGGCTCATGATTCCAATCCGTAACATCTGGGACCTGAAACATATCATCATCAACCTTAGTCTTTATCGTTTCATCCATTGCCAAAGCCCTTTGTATCTCGATCGATTTTGGCAATAGCTTCATCAACTGCAATAATACTGTTTTAAGACACATGGAATCCGGGTTAGTTTTCCAGGGGGTATAATCGTAGAACTCCCCCTTTTTCTTATCAAAGCATTTAGAATATTTTTTTCCATGTTCCATGCATTCATCTTTTGTCATATATTTAAAAAGGACAGCCCCGTTTTTAAGTTTTGCTATCGCATAATAGCCCCTGGCCTCTCCTCTGTCTTTTTCTGCCGGTTTATGCTTTAAATAGCTGTCCGTTCCTAAAGCAAAATCGAAGTCATCTCCTTCTTTGACTATTTCCATCGAAAGGGAGATGGAGCTTTGGTGCCTATAAAAGAGCTCTGCATACCCTTTATAGCCAATTAAGAACTGCGCCTCTTTAATTGTTCTATAATCCCTTTCCCCGAATTTACGCCTATTGTTGAAAGGCAAAATATATGCCTGCCCTTCAATATTCGGCTCTAATCCAAGTTGGGCCGACTGAAACAAAGCACCCAAAAAACTTTCTGATGTGCATTTATATAACTCTGGATTGAGCCTCATAGAAGTTAAGGCAATTCTAACCAATCTTTCAGCATTCATATGTTGCGGCAATGCTTTTTTAAGCTCCCCAACACTATTTTTTATAAGAGTCGGCAAATCTGTTTTGTTTGTTGTTGTAACTGCTTTTTTAACTTCATTCAACTTAGCCATCTTTATTTATCTCCTTTCTTCTTTTTGTTTATCCGTAACACTCTTGTTGGTGTTTCAACTAAATACTTATCGTAGATTCCATCCGCTTTTAATTTTTTGGTATCCACGCGAGAAAACGTCTGAGCCTTCCAAACAGCTTTATATAAAGGAGTTTCCAATCCCTCTGATTCTCCTATCTTCTGTTTTAGCTTTGCTTCTTTTTCTTCTTTTTCTTTTTCAGTATCAGCAATTATCCTTTTTAAAGCTTGAAGCTCATCAAGTAATACGACTATATCTTTATCTTCGGTTTGGATAATATCTTCTTTTTGCTCCGGGAATATCCTGTTAAGCGTTGAGCTATCACCAGACATCGCTACCGGCGCTATATCTTCCTCTATGTAATGCTCAACAAATTCTTTCGCCGCTTCTACCATTTTGTCAAAAAGGTCTTTATCAAAAGCAATCTCTTTCCAGGTAAATTTCTGGCCGCCGATTAAAACAGCAATATACCCCTTTGACATTCCTAAAATACCGAGATACCATAAAACCTGGAGTATATATTCTTGAGGAATTTCGTCTCCTTCCCACTCATGAGCTTTCCAGGCATTGCAAGTCTTACATTCTAATAATTCATCGGTCCCTACAATCCGGCGGTCAATATGGCCTATCATGTAAGGATAGCCTTTGTGTCTGAATGTTTTGGTATCTCTCCTTACCTTTTTATCTGTTATCCGGGCAAATTTCCGGGCCACAAAATCTTCAAGCTCATTCCCCAGCTGTATATATTCTCTGTCTGAAATATCCTCTGTTTTAATTTTCCCAGTCTTTTCGGCCCAAAGTCTTAAAGGCGTTTTCCATCTATTGAGGCCCAGCACAATAGAAATTTCGCTTCCCCCGATTGTTGCTTTTTTTTCTTCCATTTTTCACCTGGCTTTCTTCGTTATTTTTTAAAAAGCTTTTCTCTTTTTATCCGCAAAGCTTTAGCGATTTTTCTCTCAATCGTAAGTGTCGGGATTTCCCATCCATTAATTACACGCGATAATGTTTTATTGTTAATCCCGGCCTTTTTCGCAAAATCCTGCAAGAGATATCCTTTACGAATAATTTCAGCTTTTACTCTATAATTCGGTTTTGCTTGCATTTTTCAACCCCCCCTCTCTTTTTATTTAAAACCCCATTTAAAAACAAAAAACCCATCCAGTTTTAAACCAGATGGGATAGATAAATTTGACTTTTCCGATTTTATGTGTTATACTTTTCCCGTCATTGGAAAAAGGTGAGTAAAAAAGATAGGTAAAGAGTTTTGAGGAAAAAGGGAGAAAAACAAAACTTGTGTTTGCTCTGTGTTTGGAATGTGTTTGGAATGTGTCTGGAGTGGGTCTGGAAAGAGGAAAGATATAACGATGCCCGTTGCTATATCTTATGTTACCTTTTCACGCTCAAATATGCCTGTTTTTAAGTAAGGCGGCTATTTCCCCGGGTTTGAGCTTTCTTGAGCCACCTGAGGCTAAATTTCCTAACTTGAGCGGTCCAATAGCTATTCTTTTAAGTTCCTTCACTTTATAATTAAATAAAGCTAACATCCTTTTTATTTGTCTTTTTTTTCCTTCATATATAGTAATCTCTATTTTATTTCCGCCTAAGTTTAAAATTTTAGCCGGCAGTGTCTTTCCTTCTTGTAATTTAACCCCTTTCTCTAATCTTTTTCTATCCCTTTGGCATAAAGGCCTGTTTAAGCCGGCCTGATAAACCTTAGGAATATGATGGCGCGGATGGGTCAATTTATAGGCTAAATCCCCATCATTGGTCATAATTAAAAGACCTTCGGTGTCCAAATCAAGCCGGCCAACCGGATAAAACCTTGTTTTTTTATCCTTAACCAAATCGGTAACTTTGGGCCGGTTAAATCTATCACGGGTGGTACAAAGGTATCCTTTCGGCTTATTAACGATAAAATGGGCTTTTCCCTGGATAAGAACGGGCTTTCCCTGAAATTCAATCTTATCTTTCTCAAAATCAACCTTTCGCCCTAAATCTTTTACCACCTTGTCATTGACTTTGACTTTCCCCAGCTTTATGAATTTTTCTGCTTGACGACGGGAAGCTATGCCGGCTTGCGAAAACAGTTTATTTAGTCGAATTAACATGGGGAATTTTAAGGCAGGCTTAAAGGCTGGCCGTTAACCGTAAAGCAGATTCTATTTCTTCCTTCTTTTTTGGCGCGATACAGTTCTTTATCAGCCCTCTTTATTAAATCCGGGATGGACAAATCACTATCTTCCGGCCACTTCCAGGTATGTAAACCAAGGCTAACGGTCAATTTTAAATCTTGGTTCTGAAAAGAAAAAGATTTTTGTTCGATAATTTTTCTTAGCTCTTCTGCCTTCGTCTTGGCTCCATCGATATCGGTATCGACCAGGATAATAGCAAATTCCTCACCGCCATAACGGCCGCAGAAATCGACTATCCGGATATTTTCTTTAAAAATCGCCGCCGCCGATTTTAAAACTTCATCGCCTATCTGATGTCCATAAGTGTCGTTTATTCGTTTAAAATGGTCTAAATCGATCATTAAAAAACTGGTTGCTAAATGAAACCGGCGGGAACGTTCGATTTCTTCCGCTAAACGCATCATAAAATACTCATGATTCAATAAACCGGTAAGTCTATCTAAAATTGCCAATTCGGACTGAATGGCGCTCCCTAAAGCTAAAGATGCCTGGCTTTTTAAAATAGAAGAAAGAATAGGATGCTGCTGGAACCGCTTGAATTTATCCCTTGGACCATAGAGGCCTAAGAGGCCTAAAAAATCATCCCCCACTACCAGAGGAATTAATAGAAAGGATGTAGCTCCTTCCAATAACGGAATTTTGTCTGGACGCAAAAAAAAGTTAAACTTTGGATTGGCAATATCCTCAAGCCAAATATTGTCTTTATCCCGCAGGATTTCTTTAATTATCGGCTCTTCAAATTTATATTCAATTTTTTTAAACATCGTCCGGTCAACTTTTAAACCAGCTTCGTAAATAAACGAGTTAATTTGATAACTATGCAACAAAAGAAACGCGGCGGAAAACTGCGAGGTTTTGACCGCAGAATTAAGGATTGATCTAACCAGGCCGGTCTTTTCCAAGCTGGAGTTTAAATCTTTAGATAGCTTTTCAACCGCTTTGAAACTCGCTGTTTGGTCAGTTTGTTTTTCTTCCTGCTCCAGAAAATATTTTTTTATTTTATTGACCCAGCGAAGGATAGCCGTATAAAAAACAGTTATGGGGAAAAATAGAAAAAACGCTAAAAACACCAAGCTCAAAGCAATGGAAACCGTCTTTGAGCGAACACTGATGATTTTTCCAAAGAAAGAAGGAAGCACCCGTCCAGTAAAACCCAGATAAATAACGATAAAAGAAAGCGTTATGAAAACAAACAATAGGAAAGTAAAATGGTAGGTGCGGACATTGAGCACCTTTTTGTTAATTAATTTTTCCTTGCGTAAAATATCTTTCTTTTGGAAGCTCTGAAAAAAGGTTTTTAGGTCTTTTATTTCAACCCAGGGTTTTGTTTCGTCACTCTGGAAAAGTAAATCCCCTTCGGCTATCTCTCCCCGGCGGTAAGCCCGCATTAATGAAGGAAAGTGCTTTCGGGTATATATTTTCCCTCTCTGGTCTTTTAATCTCCAGTTAAATTCAATCATCGTTATATTTATTGTAGTTCATAATGCCGGGGAGCTCCCGGCGGGGTTTGGCTTCCGGCCACTCCTTTGGATAGCCCAATGGGGTTAAAGCAACAACCCTTACCGCCTTGGGAAGCTGAAGGATTCTTTTTACCTCTTTTTCGTCGAAAGCGCCAATCCAGCAGGTGCCTAACCCTTTAGAGCGGGCTGCCAGGGTAAGATGGTCAAAAATAATAGCTAAATCTACAGAAAAACTCTTCATATACTGGCCCATATGGGTGAAACATTTTTCTTCGTTGGCACAACCGACAATTAGAAGAGGAGCTTCAGAAATAAAAGCTTGATTGCGGCAGGCCGGAACTAACTTTTTCTGAATGGCTTTATCATCAATAACGATAAATCTCCAAGGCTGAAGATTCTTGGCGGAAGGGGCTTTTCTTACCACTTCAAAAATTTCTTGTATATCTTTTTCGTCAATTTCATCAGGCAGATAGCTTCTTACACTTCTGCGCTTTTCAATGACTTCAAATAAATCCATCGATTTCACTTTCCCATTACCTGGATGACCACCTGACGTTCCCGGGGGCGGTTATCAAAATCAAGATAAACAATCTGCTGCCAGGTACCCAGGCAAAGTTTATTTTGAGTAAACGGCACGCTCAAAGATGATTTTAAAAAAGAAGAACGAATATGAGCGTAGCCATTTCCATCGCCCCAACGGGCATTGTGGGCATATTGCGCATTTTCCGGTATAATTTTATCAAAGGAAGTTTTCAAATCCTGAATCAAACCAGGTTCATATTCAACCGTGGTAATACCAGCCGTTGAACCAACGGTAAAAATGTTAACAGTCCCCTCCTTAAAACCAGACTTCTCCATTACATCTTCCACTTTATCGGTAAGGTCGATTATATCCGTATGCCCCTTGGTTGAAAACCTTATTTTTTGTGTTTTAATATCCATCTGATATCTTTGCTCTTTTTCCCGGTTTTATTTAATTTCGTTCATACTAAACTAAATCCGGATTTTTGTCAATAGATTCATGTATCTCGAGATTGTTTTGATAGGCATAAGCTTCAAATGCGCCATACTTCCTTTCAAGCTTTCTATCTGCAAAAAACGGCTTCAAATGAGCAGGAATAAGCAAAAACAACCAAGTTTAAGCAAAACCTTTTAAAGTGATTTCTCTAAATAGTCATATAAATCCTTATAAATCAAATGATTACAAAAATTAAGGAAGGTAAAATAAAGGGTTTTTTGGTTTAGTCCCTTTTCTTATTTCAAAATGAAGATGGTTTCCCCGGGCCCGCCCGGTAGAACCAACTTTGGCAATTAACTGTCCTTGTTTAACCTTTTCGTTTTCTTTAACTAAATTTACCTGATTGTGGGCATAAACCGAAGAAAAACCGTCACCATGGTCAATAATAATTACATTGCCATAGCCCCGCATCACCTGGCTGTAAGAAACTGTCCCTTTCCGACTGGCCCTAACCGCTCTCCCCCGGGGAGCAGCAATGTCTATGCCGTAATGAAAACCCCCCTTTCGCTTTCCAAAGTAAGAGGAAAGACGCCCCTTAACCGGCCAGATGAAATCCCCCTTGGCTAAATCAGGGATTTCCTCCGAAGGCTTGATTTTTACTTTTCTTTTTCCCTTTGTATATCCGGGTTGATAGGTAACTACACTTTTTTTGCTCTTTTCGCCGGGAACAAAAATTAACTGTCCGGCTCGAATCCGACGGGCATCAGGAATACGGTTTACCCGGACAATCTCTTCCAGGGGGACGCCATAAGTTTTGGCAATCCGCCAGAGAGTCTGCCCTTTCTTTACTCGATGATAAATTCCATTTAGATTCTTTTTAAGGGCAAAAAGTTGAAGAGGCCCAGGGGCGCTGAAATGAAGGCCGGCACAGCCGGTTAAAAGAAAGGAAAATATAAATAGGAAAAAAACGGAATTTTTTTTTATCAGCATAGGAATGAAACTATTCTGGCTGACCATTATTTACTTTACACCGGCTAATCAAACTGGTGTGCTTGGTTATTTTTATGGCCAAATCATCAAGGACAGAATAGATACAGGGGATAATCACTAAGGTGAGAACGGTAGCAAATAAAAGCCCCCAGCATAAAGCCATAGCCGTGGGCACCAAAAAAGGATCTTTACCGCCAATACCATAGGCTACGGTGGAAAGTCCGCCAACGGTAGTAATGGTAGTCAGCATAACCGGCCTTATTCTCATCTGGCCGGCTTTAATAATCGACTCCCTTCTTTCTATTCCGGCTCTCCTCAATTTGTTAATAAAGTCAACCAGGATTATCGAGTCATTAACCACAATGCCGATTAAACCGATGATGCCGAAAATTGCCAGAAAAGACAAAGGTAAACCGTGAAATAAAAACGCCACCACTACACCAATAAGACCAAACGGAACAGCCATTAAAACAATTAACGGTTGAATTAATGACCTAAAAAATGATGCCAGGATTAAAAGGATAACCAGAAAGGCAAAAAAACCTGCCTTAAGCAAACTTTTTAGCGACTCTACCGTTTCTTCCTGTTCTCCGCCATATTTAACCGAATACCCGAGGTACCTATCCGGGATATCACGAAATTTTTTCTCCAGCATTTTATTTACTTTCATTGAAGTTGCTTTTTCATTATCAACATTACTTGATACCGTGACTACCCGTTTCCCATCCAAGTGGCGAATAGTGGTTGTCCCCGGGACTTTTTCAATGTCTGCCACTTTTTTGAGCGGAATTAAATTGCCGAATTGGTTTAAGACAAAAATACTTTCGAAAACAGAAACATCCTTGGTTTCCTCTTTATTAAATCTTATGGTTACATCAGTTTCCTCTTCGGCTTTAATTGGTTTGATAGCAGTGGCAATATTTCCTTCGAAAACCCCCCGGATTGTCTGGGCAATCTTTCTGATGGTCAAACCGGCCATTGTTGCCTTTTCCCGGTCAACCCTGACCCGAATTTCCTCTTTACCGGGTTTATGATCCCAGGTAATATCGGAGGTGCCGTCAACGGCAGATAAAAAATCCATATATTCGGCGGCTATTTGGTCAAGAATATTAAAATCCTCGCCTCTTATTTGCGCCTCAACCGGCTTGCCTACCGGCGGACCACCTTCGGCTTTATCAAATCTAAGGTCAGTAAGCCCTTCGATTTTCTTGGTTTTTTCCCGCAATTCGGCAATTATTTCATCGGCTTTTCTTTTTCTATCTTGTTCCGGAGTAAGATAAACTGTTACTTGTCCGAGATTACTTCCCCGGCCGGCAAACGGATCCTGACGGTCCTCGGCACTTTCACCCACGGTGGTAACATAGGTATCCAGCTCGTTTTTCGGCAGCTCGGAGACAATACGTTCAATGGGAAGCATCAGCTTATTTGTCTTTTCCAAAGGTGTTTCAATGGGGGCTTCAACCCTGATAAAAAAGTAATCTATGCCGGTACTTGGGAAAAGAATAAATTTTATAACGGTGAAAGACAAAATCATGCAAATAATAAAAAAAAGTGAAAAACCGCCCAGGACTCGATATTTCCTCTGGATGGCCGCCTGGAGTATTTTGGAGTAGAAAGAAACCAGCCTTTTGAACCAGGGAATACTTTTAACTGACTTTAAGGCCTTAACCTGGTCGTTAACTTTTGCTTTTACAAAATCAGCCAGATGGGAAGGTAGGATAATAAGGGCTTCCCCAAGTGATGCCAGCAAAGCCACAATTACCACCGCCGGTAAATTCCAGATAAATTTACCCATGATACCGGACATAAATAGCAAGGGAGAAAAGGCAGCGATAGTTGTCGCTACCGCGGTAATAACGGCTCCCATCACTTCTTCTGTCCCTTTAACCGCGGCTAACCGCGGTGATACCCCTTCTTCAATATGCCGGTAAACATTTTCAGCGACAATAATACCGTCATCAACCAGCATACCCAGAACGATAATCAAGCCAAACATACTAACGACATTTATGGTCATTCCCATAGCATTCATCGCAATAAAAGTAGCAAAAAAAGCAATAGGTATGCCTAGAAAAGTCAAAAAAGCTACCCTTTTCTCTAAAAAGATGAGCAAGGCCCCGATAACGATTAATATAGCAAACCAGGCGTTGTTCCTAAGAACATTAAGGCGGCGTTTAGCAAAGAATGAATAATCATTGACATAGGATATCATAAGTTTTCCATGCTGAAGGTTTAAATACTTTTCGGATTCTTTCTTTACTCTGGCAACTATCTTTAAGGCATCTCCAGACTCTTTCTTAATAACCGTCAGATTAACCGACCGAGTGCCCAATGTCTTATTGATTATGCTTTCGTCTTTAAAGGAATCGGATACCTTAGCCACATCCTTTATCCGCAACCAATTACCGGCGTCATTAGCCCGGATAATTACCTCTTCTATTTCTTCAGTAGTTAGAAATTCTCCGGTGGTCCTGATGCTGTATTCGGTTGCTTCGGTATCAAGTTTTCCGGCGGGAAGACTAATGTTGCGAGCGGCCAGGGCATTTTCTATCTCTTCAAAAGAAACATAGTATTCCTTCAGTTTTTCCGGATCGACCAGAATTTGAATTTCTCTTTCCCGATAGCCTTCTTTTTTGATGCGGGCGACTCCTTTTATATCTTCCAGGATATCCCCCAGGGTATCGGCATGCTTGCGCAGTTCACCTTCGCTCATTTCCCCCGAAAGGGAAACCTCGATTATCGGATATTGCCGGGCGGTCAATTCCGCTACCAACGGATCATCAACATCCCCGGGTAAATTTTTCACTCTATCCACCGCGCTCTGGATATCTCTGATTACCTTCTGTTTATTCTTTTCATCCGGATCGATGATAGTATAAATTACGGCCATATTCGTCCCGGATGAGGAATGTATTTCTTTTAGCCCATCAACTTGTTTAAGTTCCTTCTCTATGGGAATGGTTATGAGCTTCTCAATATCCAAAGGAGTAGCCCCTGGATAGGTAGCGGTAACGCTCACAACATCAAAAGAAACATTGGGAAATATTTCTTTATTGAGGCCTACCAAAACGATAATCCCGGAGATAATAACGATGATAGAAACCAAATTTATAAATAAGGATTGATTAACGCTAAAGCGGGGCAAGCTCATAATTTATCCTCATATTCCGATAGCAAAACGTTCATCCCCTTTTCAAGGTTAACCCGGGCTTTTTCAAAATTAAGGATACCTTGAGCTACCTGAAGCTGGGCCCGGAGGTTATCCTCTTGATAGTCAATTAACCTTTTGGTATCCGACCGGCCATAGTTAAATCGTTTTTCCTCTTCCCGGAGCTTTTCCTCTTGCAGTTGGGAAGCCTTTATGAGATTTTTTAAATTGGCGTGATAAGTTGTATAATCGCGGAAATCATTGCCTATTTCAGTGATGATGGTTCTCTCAATCGTCTTAAGGTTAATAATGGCTTTTTCTTTGTTGTGCCGGGCCTTCTTAAATTCGCCTCTGGCTTTTTTATTTTCCAGAGGGATCGATATTTCCACCCCGGCATAATAATAGTTATTGTCTTCATCAGCTATCTTCTTTGAGGCATCGGTAAAATTCGAGTCTATTCCATTGGCGGCCATGGTAGCTACCAGATCAATCTCCGGCCAGCATTCATTGGCTTTAGTCTTTAAGGTAATATTCTTTATCATCACTTCTCTCGTGGCCTTTTGATAATCCCTCCTTTTTTGAAAGGCCGTTCGGAGAGAATTCTCCAACGTAAATTTTATTTCTTTATACTCCAAACCTTGCGCTGGCTTAATTCGATAAATCGGGTCCATATTCATAAAAAGCTTGAGGCTCTCTTCCGATTGCCGGTATTTATTTTCAGCAATAGCCGTTTCGCTTTCCCTTATCAAAACATTCGCCTTCGAAGCCAAAAAGTCTCCCCTTTCAATACGGCCGATATCATAATTGCGGATATTGGCCTTATGCAGCTTTTTAGACTTTTCTAAAATCTGACGGTAAACATCTAAATCCTTCTTAGCATATACCCACTGCCAGTAGGCCTTTTCAACTTCGGCCACTAATAATTCGATTCTTTCTTTGGTATCCAAATCGGCATTTTTAATTGCCAAATTGGTTACCGATATCTTTTGCCTGTCGATTTGACCAAAGAAATTCTTGGCTAAAGGCTGGCGCGCCTCCAGAGATGCATCAGCGGTATGAGCCGGATTCTGCGAAACATACTGGGAGTTACTCCAGGCTCTGCTATCCGAAAAAGAAAAGGTTAATTCCGTCCCTGAGGGCAGCTTTTTTGAAAGACCGGCGGAATAGGAATTTGTTTTTGTCTGATCGGGGCCGAAAATAGAAAGACTCTCTCTTTTGTCATCAGAGAAATACAGATCGGCAAATAGTCTCGTATCAAATATCGCTTCCTCTATTCCCTGATCGGCTTCTGCAATCAAAAAATCCAGCTTGGCTAATTTAACCACCGAACTGTTTTCAAGGGCAAAGTTAACGCATTCCTCCAGAGAAATGACTCTATTTTCCGGGGAAGCCAATTTATGTTCCTCTGCCCCGGCGGGAAAAAAGCCAAGACTAAAAAGGCAGATGGCCGAAAGGAGAAAGATAGTAAGTCTGTCTTTTTGCATTTTCGTCTTTTTTTATTTTAAAAATTTTTCAAAGTAAAACTGGCGGTGCCTTTTAAACAAAGTTCGAACCTATTTTTATAATAACGAGTAATTTAAGGTGTCGCTCGTCCGTCTCTGCCCTTAGGCGATAAAATAAAAACTTCTATCGGGCAGAGTGGCCGAATATGTAGCGCTCGCTTACAAGGGATATTGGGGCTCGCTTTATGCCCTCCCTTTCGCCGTCCGCCTTCGGCGGAACGCCCTCCGAGGAGGGTTCGGCGACTCTTGCAGAGGGCTTTTAACCCCACCCCTTTTTATTCCCCTCTCCCTTTCCTCAAAGGGAGGGGAAAAGGGAAAACGCGAATTTTTTAAATCTTCTTATGGCGGGCGTGGTGCGGACACGCCCGCCATATACAAAGGGACGGGCAAAATTTGATGGTAAAATCTACCTTATTATGCCAAAAATATTACTTTAAATTAATCTCTTTTAATTCACTAATCAAATTATCAATTGTTCCGTGATGGTAATGCTTCGAGTGACTATTATTCACTCATTCTTTTAAATTCCTTACCACCCCAAGCCCATATTTCCCAATCTGGCTCATCTGCGTAAGACCAGCCTTTTTCTTCAAACTTAGGTATGCCTACTTTTATTTTAGGCGGCGCAGAATTAAAATCCGTAAGGATAGCGCAACCGCTACCATTCTCAAATATTTTATACAATTTATTATCCTTATAGCCATAGATAGCTAGATTAGTATAATGCATACCACCAGAAGACCAAGCTACTATCTGCTTAACTCCATCCTTGTTGAGGCTTACAAATTCTATCTTATCAAAGCGGTCTGGCATAGAGAAACGACCTATCTGTTCCCCATCCGAATTATATACCGCAATTGTTCCTTCTTTCTCAAATGGCAGGATATTTTCTGGTATCTCAAATTGCTGATAAACTGCGATAATCTCCTCTTTGCCATCGCCATCTAAATCAATATGCTGATAATTCATTTGAGCATAGGCGAGGGATGAGAGGAGAAGTAGGTCCAGAATTAGAATAGTTAAGGACTTCATTTCTTTTTATTTTTTAAGGTATAAATTAATAAGCCACCGATAATTAAAGTTGTCATATGCGTCCCTATTAAGTATGGTGTGCTTTGTGACTTGTATTGACCTACATTCGCAGACCAACACCACCACCCTATACTAATAATAATTCCCATCACCCACAATACAATCAATTGTTTTTTATTCATCCTTATAACCTCTTGCCTTGCTTAACATTGATTAGCCCAATTATTCGGAACTAACCCAATATTATTTTTTATAAAATCCTTAAAATAAGTTAGGTATCCAATCCATCTTGCAGAATTAGCTACGCCTAATATTTCAAATTGTTTAGGGTTATATTTATCAACGAATGTGATTGGAACACCCATTACACCATCATAATTCATTGGGATATCAGAAACTTTATCAACGTTTATGACATTGTAATTGTCATATTTAGGAAATTCTTTCGGTGTGTATTTCTTATATAATTCCATACTTTCATGTCGTTTGGTTGTATCAAGATTCGTATACCATAAAATTCTGCCCATGCTGAAGTATTTCACGCCGTTTACTATTTTCTTTCTTGATTCTGTTGGTATGTCATAATCCATTGGGACTTGAAACCATTTTGTGCCGCCGTTATCATACCCAAGCCATAATTTATTATCCTTGATATAACCAAAGGTTTCTTTGTAGGTTATGGCGTTTTGATCGCCAAGAATCAAAAACTTTTTATTGTATTTCATTAGCTGAGCGACATACTCGCGAAACAGAGAAAAGGGTGGATTGGTTACGACAATATCGGCTTGCTTCAGTAGTTCTATACACTCAGCACTTCGAAAATCACCACTACCTTTTAATGGGGTAGCGGTATTTTTGTCGTGTTTGAGTAAATACTTCACATCATCAAGATTTATTGCTCCGTCTTTATCGGCATCCGGCACTTCTTTGATTTCAATTTTAAACGGCTCTTTACCCGATGGCTTTAGCCCTTCTATTTCAAACAGTAATAACTGCCCGCCGACAATCGGCGATTTAACATAGCTTGTAGCAATAAGTTTCTTTAGTTTTAGTGGTTTAAAATTAGCAGCGAAATATTTAAAAAAATTGCTCTCGAAAGGGTCATCGCAATTGCAATAAACAATCTTACTGCGAAACTGTTCTTTGTAATGCTTTAACTCTTTTTCAATATCAACAAGCTGGGTATAAAACTCGTCCTTTTTGGCTTGGCTGGCTTTGTGTAAATTTTTATTTAAAGATTTGGTTGCCATATTTATTTCATTAAATCATCAACGCCAACATTTAATGCATTGGCAATTTTTCCTTCCCTCCTCGTCGGAGGGTTCATTCTAAAGACTGGCACTTTAGATAAACCGCTTTTTTAAAAACGCAAATCCTGATCCTGATTTTAAGTATCGCTCAAATTCAACAGCTTTTTTCTTCTGGCTGAAAGTTATGTATGTGACTAATTCCCAAGGCCCATATTTACGGCTATAATATGACTTATCAGCATTATGTTCATCCACTCGACGAGAAATATCTTCAGTCAAGCCAATATAAATTCTGTCTGGATATGTTTTGCTGATAAGTATGTAAACTATATGCATATCCATAATTGTCCTGCTCTGCTTCGCCCTTCAACACAAAAACTCCAGTAGGGCTTCGCAGGAGCATTCTGCTTCGCCAATTTCTCCGAAGCTCAAAGCTGAAAAACTTTGAGCAAAGCAGAATGGCGGAGAGGCAGGGATTCGAACCCTGGGAGCCAAAAAAGGCTCAACTGCTTAGCAGGCAGCTCCGATAGGCCGCTCCGGCACCTCTCCAAATTTCGCTGTTCGCTCATAGCTCGTGGCTCATAGTCAATATACCTTAACTTTTTGAACCAATGGCCAGCAGCCATGAGCTATTCTGGAGCGGGATACGGGATTCGAACCCGTGACTTCAACCTTGGGAAGGTTGCACTCTACCACTGAGTTAATCCCGCTTCCCTGGATAATTTTTCTTCAAAATCCTATAGGTTTTGCTTCACACATTTAGCTTAAAATCTTCGAAATGAGAAATACCGATAAATTCGATATATCGCCTGGTAATCTCGTCCTTACTTAATTTTCTTAAACGATTAAGACTAAAATCCTCCACGGTAAAAGAAGCCATGACACTGCCGTAAACAACGGCTTTTTTTAGCTGGCTCTCGTCAATTTTTTTAACGCCGGCTAAATAACCAAGAAATCCGCCGGCAAAGGTGTCCCCCGCTCCGGTTGGGTCGTAAAGACTTTCTAAAGGATAAGCCGGGGTAGCAAAATAGGTCGATTGGGAAAGCAATATGGCTCCATGCTCCCCTTTTTTAATAATTATATATTCCGGGCCTAAACAAAGAAGTTTCCTTCCCGCTTTTATTAAATTCGGCTCCTTGGTCAATTCCCTGGCTTCCGAATCATTCAAAACCAAGACATTTATCTTCTTTAACACCTCCAGCAGAATTTCTTTTTTATGTTCAATCCAAAAATTCATCGTGTCGCCAATAACCAATTTAGGATTTTTTACCTGCTTTAGCACTTCCAATTGAAGTTCAGGGTCGATGTTTGCCAAAAAAACATATTTAAGATGGCAATATTCCGCGGGTATCTGCGGATGAAAGTTTTCGAAAACATTTAAATCCGTCGAAATCGTATTTGCCGCATTTAAATCGAAATCGTAAGAACCTTTCCAACGAAAGGTTTTGCCTTCTTTAATTTGTATCCCTTTAAGATCAATCGATTTTTCCCGCAGCAAATTCAGGTGCTCCTCGGGAAAATCATTGCCGACTACTCCGACTAAATACGAAGGATTAAAGAAACTGGCGGCATAGGAAGAATATGTCGCCGAACCCCCTAAAACCTCCTTCACCCGGCCAAAAGGGGTTTTTACGGAATCGAGAGCAATAGAGCCAACTACTAAGATAGCCATTTTTCCACCCCCTTTAAAGAACAATACTTTCCGCACATGGTGCAAACATCCGATACTTTCGGATTGCTTTTCATCCTTAATTTTCTGGCTCTATCCGGATTAACGGCCAGTTCTATCTGTTCTTTCCACTTTCTCTCTCCTCTCATCTTGCCCATTCGATTATCCCATTCAAGCGCTCCTTTAACCCCTTTCGAAATATCAGCAACATGGGCGGCAATGCGGGAAGCAATAACCCCTTCAACAACATCATCAAGCGTCGGCAGGCGAAGATGCTCCGAGGGTGTGACATAACAGAGAAAATCGGCTCCGGCGGCTCCGGCGACCGCTCCTCCGATAGCGGCAGTCAAATGGTCATATCCAGGAGCCACATCCGTAACTATCGGGCCTAAAACGTAAAAAGGAGCCTCCTGGCAAAGAGATTTTTCTAAAAGCACGTTGGCTTCCACCTGGTTCAAAGGAAGATGGCCGGGGCCTTCAATCATCACCTGAACATTTTTCTCCCGAGCGCGAACAGCCAATTCACCCAGAATTATC
>Ga0180433_10001486_pt1 | contig 38972 bp, 34 predicted proteins | sample SS_ome_8_FD_132980 | JGI IMG/M metagenome (GOLD analysis project Ga0180433, IMG submission 132980) | Hypersaline lake sediment archaeal communities from the Salton Sea, California, USA - SS_1_D_1 metaG | ecosystem: Environmental > Aquatic > Non-marine Saline and Alkaline > Hypersaline >... | reverse complement strand
TAACAAAGATTCTGAAGGATAAACAGTCAAATGTGGCCCTCCGACCCCAACTATAATTCTGGCCGAAATACTTTTCACAACCTTAATCGCATCCTTTAATTCAGGCCACAGAAGTGTCATAGATGAAAAAAGAACGATATCGGGTGAATTTCTCTTTATTTCTTTCTTAAAGGCGGGGGGGGGAAGATTTGCAATTTGATTATCTAAAATTTTTACTTGATACCCTGCGTTTCTTAAAACTGAAGCAATATAGGCTAAACCTAAAGGCGGATATATCCCGGTAATATTTGTCTCGTTCGAAAAATTGCGACTTTTGATTCTTATTAATAAAATCTTCATCACAAACACCAAACTGGAAAATAAATTATTGCGTAATTACCGATTTAACATTGAACCATCTTCTAATAGTTCTTAAATCAATTTCATCTTTAAATAAAAGATTCAAAAAAACAAAAAACATTTTGGAGACATTGGCTAATTCCGCTGTCCACCTTATCAAAAACGGGTATTTTTTAAAATATTCACTCTTAGAAATAAACTGCAAAATATTTTTGGGAATAAATCTTTTAGAAAGCAATACCAATAAACTTAACCAAAAAATATCTTCCTTAGATCTTTTAAAATTTAAATCCACTCTATATTGGAAAAATATCCTTTTGGCCGCTTGAATTTGTTCCTCATATTTCAATTGTTTATTCACAATCATTCTTTTCGCCAAAGGAGTATTGGGATAAATAGTTAAAGAAAACAGATAAAGCTCAAAGGGACGCGGCAAAGAAAAGATCAAGTCAAAAAGTTCTTTTTTATCTTGCGAATTAGATACTGGATCATCCACAATTAGCTGGTAACAGGTTTTTAATTTAAGGCTGCGAATAATTCCCCCAGCCAGAAATACCTGAGTATTAGTTTGATTCCGGTTATACAAAACTTTATTTATTCGCTCTGTATTTTGAACACCCATTATTACGGCATCCAAACCTGCCTTTTGCAATAACACCAAATTATCTTTATTCACAAATTGCGGATGGAGCAAAATATCAAATGGCAAAGCTATATCTTCTTTATATCTTTTGCTGAATTTTTTCACCCACTCTTTATCCGCAACAAATAATTCATCATCAAATCTAACTCTTTTTATCCTTCTAAAAATCTTTTTTGCTTGTTTCAATTCTGAAATTACGTTTTCCACAGAGCGATAGCGATATTTATATCCGCCATGATTCTCATAGAGCTTTTCCAATAAAGAAATTATACAAAAGGAGCAGTTTTTATATAAACAGCCTCGAGAAGCAGTTATTAGATAGATTCTGTCATTCAAACAGGGATCCCCTTTAAGTAATGATTTTTTATTAATGAAAAACTTGTCCGGACTTGTAAAATTTCGAAATGCTACTGAATCTAAATCAATGATTAAAGGGCGAGGCGGATTTTTAAAAATAATTCCATCTTCGTTTACCCAAATATTAGGAATATTTCTTAAGTTTTCATTATTAAAAAATTTATTTATAAATTCGAGGAAGGCCTCTTCTGACTCCCCGATTGAAATAAAATCCACAACTTCTATGCATTCATCAGGCATAGAAGTTGGGTGCATCCCGCCCCATATAACTGGCAGCTTTAGCTTCTCCCTTATTTCGCTTGTGATAAGTTTAGCTATATCCATAAATCCGGAAGCCCTGACACTAACACCTGCCAAAGATACATTATATTGTTTCAAAATCCCTATCAGGTTTTTGATTTCCAGCTCGCTTGGCCATTCTAAAAGATTATTCTTCCAATCCTTAAGATAAATTTCCACTACTCTATAACCATTCTTTCGCAATAAAGCCGATAAGAGTCTTAGCCCATAATTTTCTGCGACATAAAGCGAAATAAGCCCTATTGCCTTTTCGTTCTGCATTTTCGAAACACACCCTTTTATCGACATCTTTTTATAAAAAAACGGAAATTAACTGCCGCTCTCTCCTCTATGGCATATAAACTACACCAATTTGTAAATTTTGCTTACAAGTTTTATGCTTTTTTGTAAACAGCCCTGGCAATTTCTCGCTTCTCTTCTAAATTTTTCAATCGCTTCACCGAACCAAATATTTTTAAAATCTTCTTGTAAAAGATTTGCCACCTTTTTTTGCTTTAAACCGCAAATAACAAGATCAGCATTTGGCAAAATATAAATTAAATCCCTCAACTCCCCGCAATCAAACCTAAAATTATTATAATATTCTCTTTCTAAGAAAAACCTGTTCAAATAATTGCTAAATCTTGATTCTAAATAATTCCCAGTGGTTTTCTGTGAATCAATTAATTCTTTATATGCCTTTAGTACTTCCTCTGGAATTTTTCTGAAAGATTTTGAGGTATCAAAACCAACATTTTCTACAAATGGCTTTATCGGATATCCGGCAATGAAACCTATTTTATTAGCTGTACAGAATCTATGCATTTCAGCCAAAGAAGGAATAGTTTCTTTACGTAATCCATAATTTATTCCTAAACGGAAAGGATATTTTTTCTTTAAATTTATTAACGCTAATATTGTCTCTTTAACTTTTTTAAAACAGCCCTCCACTCCTCTAATTCCGTCGTGCACTTTGCCTATACCATCAAGTGAAACCCTTAAATGGAGATTGGCAGAAGAGGCCTGCCGTATAAACCTAATAATTCTATCGGTATAAGTCCCGTTGGTAGTAACTTGAATTATATAAGGATTGATGTTTTTTTTGACTTCGTTAACTATTACACCGAGATCTTCTCTTTCAAAGGGTTCCCCTCCGGTAATTTTAATAATATCTAAAAATGGTAGCTTTTTTGTAACATCCCGAATTGCTGCTTCATCTAATTCTAAAGATGATTCTTTTCGCCAAATGTTACATCCCCGGCATTTTAGATTACATCTCCATGTAATAAAGAAATGGGCAAACCGAGGATAACTGTAATGATTAAATATATTTTGAAAGTTATTTCTTGCAATATTAAAATAGGCTTTTATTCGAGAATTAATCACCATACTGGAGATAAGACCTGTTCGCCAATAGCAGTTTTCTTTTAGATTCATTCAAAGAAACACCAGAAGTTTTTAAATAATGGCTAATTAACCTATTCATTATTGGTGTTTTCCTTTTGATAAAATCGCTTACTTTTTCATTATTATAAATTGGATGAAGGTTAAAAAATATATCTTTCCAATGCTGAAGAAATCCGGGAATACATATAGGCTGGACACCAAGAGTTCCCTTCCCTACAACTAACCCTGGCCAAATGCTCCATTGCCTAAGTTGTTTTTTTTCGTCTCGTTTTAGAATCTGCAAATCCAATAAAGGAGTAGAAAATATAATTCCATAAGAAGCATAAATTTTTTTCATTGCATCCACGGTTACTGGAATTGACATAACCGCAAATTTATGCCCGCCAACAGAACTGCAATAAAAAGACTTAGGAATTAACCGCGCCAGATTATAAATAATCATATAGGTATGCAAAGAGAGCGTGCAGCCCAAGCACCAGATAAAATTACTTTTATATCTATGGTAATCGTCTTTAATCGAATTTATTAAAATTTCCTTAAAAATAGCCTTTGTATTGAAAAGGGTTTGGCGCACTTTTACCCCACCTAATAATCTTTCTATATCATGGATGTGCTTATTACGAAATCCAGGATATAAATTACCATATCCAGAATCAACTGTTACTAAATGGACGTTCTTTTTATACTTCAAACCGAAATAGCAAGCCACAAAGGTGGAATCAATACCGCCAGAAAAACATACACTAAAATCGGTTGGAAATTTATAAAATTGAAATTTCTGGGAGGAGGGTAGATTTCCTGGGAGATCACTTATAAAATTATTGGATTGATTCCTCATAAACTTTCAACACTTCTCTGGCCGTTCTTTCCCAACTAAAAACATGAGATTTAATTAAACCCTTTTCTTTCAATTCTTGCCTAATCCGGGCATCAGTTAAAACCTGTCTTATTGCCTCAGTCAGTTCGGTTTGATTATGAGGATTGATAAGCAGTGCTGCCTCTCCGGCTACTTCGGGTAAAGAGGCCACTTTTGAGGTAATGACCGGACAGCCGGAAGCAAAGGCCTCTACCACCGGCAGGCCAAAACCCTCATAAAAAGTCGGCAAGATAAAAACCTCGGCCCGATTATACCAATAGACCAAATCTTCTTCGTCTAGATAACCGGTAAAAATTACTTCGTTTTCTAACTTTAATTCTTCAACCAGATGTTCTGCTTCCGGGTAACGGGGATCTTTTTCACCGGCAACTACCAATTTTAAATCTGAAAAAGTGCCCTTCAAATCCTTAAAAGACCGAATTAAGCCGATGATATTCTTATAGGGGTCGAAGCGGCCGACAAAAAGTAAAACCCGGGCATCAGTGGAAACAATATCAGCCAACCTTTCTTTTACCTTATCTCTCGGCATGGGATAATAAATAGGGCTGACCCCATTATAAATAATCCTGATTTTCTCCTCTTTAACCTTCAAAAATTCCATCAGGTCTTTTCTGGAATGTTTGGAAATGGTAATAACCCTTTTTGCCTTGAAGGTCGCGGACTTCAAGATAAACTTATATAACCAGAGGAGCTTGACCTTTTTTGCCTTGGGGGTAAAATGGGGGAAAAGAAGGGGGATAAGGTCATGAAGGGTTACTACTAATCTGGGTTTTATAAATAGCGGCACAAAAAAATGCGGCGAGTGAAATACATCCAATTTGAGCTTTTTTAATTTACGGGGGAGCAAAAATTGATTAAGAGGCGAACTGCCGGAATAAGGGACCGCCACCAGGGAAAAATTCGGCTTGCTATTGAGCTTTAATTTTTCTATAAGGGCCGGGTTATTGGAGAAGATAAAATATTCGTTCTTACTGTCTATCTCCGCTAAATTCTTAATTAAGCGCTGGGTATAAACACCAATCCCTGAAATTTTAGGAAAAATCCAGCGGGCATCAATTCCAATTTTCATTTTTAATCACCTTTCGACTAACCAGCCTCAGATTCTTAATGCCGGCCGGCCATTTCTTCGTATAAAGACAGGGTCTCCTGAGCCGCCTTTTCCCAGGTAAATTCTTTTCTCCGATTAAACCCCTTTCGGACTAAATCCCTTTGTAAATTTTCATTTTTTAGGATTTCTTCCATCGCGCCGGCTATCTCCTGAATATTCCGCTCCGAAACCTTAAAAGCTGCCTCTCCGACGACTTCATTTAGGGCTTGCGTGGTAATGACCGGCACCCCGCAGGCCATTGCCTCCAGAGGCGGCAGCCCAAATCCCTCGTAAAAAGAGGGAAAAACAAAAATCTCGGCTAAATTATAGATAAAAGGCAAATCAATATCGCTGACATATTCCGTTAAAACCACCTCGTTAGTGATATCCATTTTTCTCATCTTTTCAAAAAATCCCTGATAACTCCAGCCTCTTTTCCCCACCATGACTAATTTATGATGCGTTTTATTTCTGGCTTTAAAAACGGCAAAGGCCTCAAGCAGCCCGGAAATATTTTTCCTCGGTTCGATGGTTCCCACCCAGAGAATAAATTTTTCGGGCAATTTATATTTTTTCTTTATTGCCCCGAGCTTTTTTCTATCTGCAATTTTCCGGAAATTTTCGCCTACCCCTTCGGGGATTATTTTAATTTTTTCGTCCGGCACCGGATAAAATTTCAATAGCTCCTCCTTTGTAAACCGGGAAACAGCAATGATTTTATCTGCTTTAGCCAAAGTTTTAGGTAAATTATCATTCAAAAAAGCCAGATTCTTTTTCTCGATATATTCAGGGAACCGGCGAAAGGCCAAATCATGAACGGTAACAACGGTTTTCCCGGATTTTACCGGCCGGGAAATAAAATTGGGGAAATGGAAAATATCCGCTTCTCCCGATAACCGGTCAAATCTGTAAGGATAGCCCCTTTTCCAGAGAAAACTAAAAACCCGGCCGGGAAGCCTTATTCCTTTATTGGTAAAATTCCCGGCTGCCTTATTTATTCCTTTGAATTTTGAGCGAAAGTTGAAGTAAAAAAGAACGAATTGATAATTAGAAGGGAGGCGCATCAGCGCTTTAACTAAAGCTTCTGTATACTTGCCTACTCCGGTTTTCTTTCCAATAACTGTTTGAACGTCAATTACAATGCGCATACTTTTTGAAAATTACACTTTTTGCATATATTTTCATTGGATGTTCTGGCAAATTTCTCCTCATCTGTTTCATTTTTTTCTTCGGACCTTAAAAGTTTCTTCATATCGCTGATACTCCCCGATATATACTCTTTCATTCCCTCTACCAGATCGCTACTGAGCTTTAAATGGTACAAATCGTTTTCATTTAAATCAAAGGCAGTAACATTGATTTTTTTAAAGGCTGTTTTCCATTTTTCCCTGGCATATAGGGCATAACAAGCCAGTTGAATGTTGGTGTCGTGTTTATCTATTTTTCCGGTTTTCCAATCAATAATATAAACCTCTCCATCTCTCCGGAATGAACAATCCAGCATGACATAAACCTTAACTTCGTCAAAATGGAAGAAGGATAATTCCTCCGTCTCCAGCCAGCATTCCCTGGGCATATCGTAGAGATTCTGGTATAAAGCCGAATTATAAAAATTCCTGAGGCATTTTTCCACCCGCCAGGCGATTAATTTCCAATCCTCATCGTTAATTTCGATATTATATTCGTGTTCAAACAAAGCACAGGTCTTAGGATTCTGGCGGTAAAGTTTTCTTCTGGAAGAAGCAAAGTCGGAACGCATCTTATCCATAGTTATTTTAATAATTTTCTCTATCGGTAAAGGCCGGATCCCGTGCGAAAGGTTTTTCAGGCTTCTTTCGATACAGGAATGAACGACACTGCCAATCCACATATATCGATTTTGCAGCTTTTTCAGAATATATATCTCGCGTGTTCTCTTTGGCGCATCCAACATCCATCCGCCCCAGCTGCCGTAATAATTATAATAATATTTCCTCAAGCACGCCCTGAATATCGCATCTCTTGACTTTGACCAGGAGAATTCATTCTCAATTTTTTTCCCGAATATTAAATCTTTCATTTGCCGAACTGTTGGCTGTCCGGTATGGACTAATCCAAGATTTCTTTAATTACATAAATCGGCTTCTGTTGGGATTCATGGTGCGCTCTAACGATCATTTCCCCCAATAACCCCAGGCTGATAAATTGAAAACCGATAATGATTAAAAGGACCGCTAATAACAAAAGCGGCCGGCCGGCAATCCCCTGATTGAAAAATAATCTCACTATGGAAAGGTAGAAAGCAATGGCAAATCCGCCGAGAGCCGCCAGCACGCCAACCAAGCCGAATATCTGCATCGGCCGGGTAGCAAAACTTAATAAAAACTTTACCGTAAACAAATCCAATAAAACCCTGATTGTCCGCGAGACGCCATATTTGGATTTTCCTTTACGCCGGGGATGATGTTGAACCTTCACCTCGGCAAAAGAAATCCCCCTGATACTGGCCAGGGCGGGGATAAAACGATGCATTTCTCCATATAACCTGAGCGTTTTAATTACCTCCCGCCGGTAGGCCTTAAGGGTGCAGCCGTAGTCGTGCAGTTTAACCTTACTGACATGAGAAATCATAAAGTTGGCTACCTTTGAAGGCAAACGTCTGGTAAAAAATGGCTCTTTCCTATTGTAACGCCAGCCGCTAACCAAATCATACCCTTCGTTAATCTTTCTAAGTAAGCTGGCAATATCTTCCGGGTCATTTTGCGAATCAGCATCAATAGTAACAATTGTTTTTCCCCGGGCATGGGTAAACCCGGCTGAAAGGGCCGCCGTCTGGCCAAAATTTCTTCGAAAAGAAATTATTTTAATCGAGCGGTCATGCTGGTGGATCTTCTTTAAAACAACAAGGGAACCATCCTTACTGCCGTCGTTAATCCAGATTATTTCGTAGGCAAGGTGAAGTTTACTTAAAACCTCTTTTAATCTTTGGTAAAGAGCCAGGATGCTTTCTTCCTCGTTATAAAGAGGCACGATTACAGTTAAATCCAATAATTTTTTTTCTTCTTCCATATTTTCTTTTTCCATTTTTTCTCTCCCTTGTCCGCTGTTTTACGGATCCCATTCGCCAGTTACCATTCGCTAATCTATTCGCTCCAATCGGGAAACTTATTCCTAGGACAAGAGGTTAGCTGAATCCGTTTTTTTCCGTCGGCACTGATAATATAAAGATCCCAGTCGCCGTTTTTACCATTAGGGGAAGCCGCGTAAACGATCCATTTCCCGTCAGGCGACCAGGCCGGATAATAATCAGATAGTTCCGGGGTAGTCGTCAATCTCCTTTGCTCCTGTCCGTCAGCTTCCATCAGCCAGATATCCCCGATTGAATCACTCACATCCGAAACATAAGCAATCGTCTTTCCATCCGGCGACCAGTCCGGGCGACAGTTCCCTCCCCGGCTGGTAATTCGGGACATCTTCGTATCTTCTAAGTCCATTAGGTAAACATTCCAGCCCAGCTCGCTGCCTGTAAAAAGAATTCTTTTTCCATCTGGCGAAAAACTAGCCAGCCCGGTTCGAAAATTCACTTCGGTCAAAAGCTCTTCTTCTGCTGTATCGAGATTAATAAGGTAAATTCTTTCTTTCTGATTCCGGTCGGAGGTAAAAGCGATTTGCCGCCCATTCGGTGCCCAAGCCGGGTCATAGTTATTAAAATCACCCTGGGTTATCCGTCTCTGGTTTTTTCCGTCTGCCTCCATAAGATAAATCTGCCATTTTCCGGTCCGATTGGATTTAAAGGCAATCTGTTTCCCGTCTGGAGAATAAACCGGATATTCATCAGATGCCTCGTTATCGGTCAATTTAACCAATTTTTTACCGTTAGCCTCGATGCGGAAAATCTCCCAATCCCCGTCTCTATCTGATTGAAAAACAATCTTTCCTTTTAAAGCAGGAAGCATTTCTCCTTCTAATGAAGAGTCTTTAGCGATCTCTTCCTTTTTTTCTGCTCCACAGCCAAAAATAAACAACAGTACTATAAATAAACTGGTTTTCCTGAATTTCACCTTTCCTCCTTTACCAAACTATAAACATTTTTTATCTGGCCGAGATATTGTTTTTGGTTAAACCTTTTTAAAGCAAACTCTCTTGCTTTTTTCGCTAAGTTTTCACCTAAATTTCCATCTTCTAAAATTCTTAAAATACCTTTGGCTATCCCCTGGCCATCCACTTCGGTTAACAGCGCTATTTCATCATTTAAAATTTGAGTATGGCTAAAAATATTCGTCGCTATCATGGGTTTGCCTGAAAAAAGATAGGAATATATTTTTAAAGGGGTATTATTCCCGATTCGGCGTGGAGAGACAAGAATATCGGCATATTTCATAAATACGGGCATCTCCCCTATCGCTTTTTCTCCCGTAAATACTATCTCATTAATCAGCCCGGATCCCTGGGCCAGCTGGCGAAATTTATCAACATTTTCTTTTTTTCCGCCGACAATAACAAATTTAACCCTGGGATAATTTTTAATAACTAATCGGGCCGCTTCAATTAGAAGGTCTATCCCTTGATTATATTGTAAGTTACCCGTATAAAGGACGATTTTATTCCCTTTTTCTTTCAATTTCTCGAGTAATTCGATACTTTCCGGAGGTGGGGCCGATTGAGCTTCAGTCAAAGGTAAATTCTCAATTAAAAAGATTTTCTCTTTGTTTACCCTTTCCCCCGCCCAATTTTTCAGATATGGACAAATGGCAATAACGGCGCTGGAATTTTTCAAAAGCCATCCCTCGGCAATTTTAGCTAAATTTAACAAGAATGGACTGGCAATAAATTTATAATTGACCAATTGTTCCGGAAGGCTTGAGTGCATATCATACATATGGAAAAGGCCGAATATCCTCTTTAGTAAAGCCCCCAGAAACCCTGCTTCTTCATGGCTGTGAATGCAGTCATAGTCGCCTCGATAAACAAACCAAATAGCCTTTAAGAAAAGAAAGAAATCCAGAGGAATTTTATTCCAGGACGGCCCAATCTTAACATCTTTTATCCAGAAGGGACGAAAAGAGCGAAAAATACGGAGGCCGGCTAAATTAACCTCATCTCCTAAAGGATAAGTAAGCAAATCGACTTTATAACCAAGCTGGCTGAAAGCCTCAAGCCTCTGGCGGATGCTAAAGGGTGTTCCTCTAATTCGGAAAAACGGCTCTGGCGCCACCATCAGTATTTTCATAATAATTTCTATCTAACTTTTTTTGTTTTTTGGCTATCAGCCATTAGCCACTTTGGCTCTTAGCTTTTTCACATTACACATCACACATTACACGTTACACAATTTTATTACACACAACACATTACACAATTACAATGAGCCAAGAGCTATCAGCCATCCATGCTAAGTTTAAACAGTCTCACCGGCAGGTCTTTAATTCGATAGACTTCAATTTCCTCTGCCTTTTTCATTATCTCCGGATAATTTCTATTTAACATTCGCAATTCTTCCCGGTTATTTCCGTCCCAGAGGATTAAATGCGTAACCGGATAGCGCGGGAATGCTTCCTTTTCATTCCCTTCGCCCAGGTATAAAGCCCGGTGGGAGTTTTCCAAACATAAAAGCGGCGACCAGAGCCCGGCTATATAAGCCTTATCCAGAATCCGGCCGATTTCCCGCGAGGTGTTTATTACCGTGTAAGCCGGATGAATAAACCATTTGGCATAACGATAGCCATTAGTCAGCGCGGCAGTCAAAAACATCGCCAGCACAAAAAGCTTAATTGGCGATAAATCAACTTCGGCCTTTTTTCTAAAAATCGCGCTTATCGTTAAGAATAAATAGTACCCCAGCCAAACAAAAAGAGTAGAGAAAGCTATAAAAATTAGAAAACTGATTAGCTGGCGACCGGTAAAAAAACGGTAAACTAATTTAAAAATCGCCAGGCCCCAAATCGAATATAGAGCCCAAAAAATAGTTCCCGGCTTATTTCCCGAAAAAACTTTCCCCTTCATCAATCTATTTAAAGCAAAGGCAGTAACCAAACAGAAGGCCGGAATGACCGAAACAAAATATCTAAGCGGATTATAATTCAAAATTGAAAAAAAGATAATCCCGCCGCCCCACCAGAGCCAGGCAAAAAATTCGCTGGGATTTACCTTCTTCCACTCTTTAAAGAGGGAGTAAAGGAAAAAGGGGAAATAAAAAAGGCTGGTTAGGAAAATCAGCGGGGTCTTGGCCAGATAAAAAATTCTCGGACGTCTTAAATTACCTGCCAATCTTTCCCAGCTGCCGGGAATAGCCGTCTTTAACCAGCGCCCGCCATATCTGGCAAAGTAAGCATGATTGGGCTGGTAAAAAAAGAAAAACCAGAGGAGAAAAGCTATCATTAATCCGGAAAAGAAATAAGCCAAAGACGCAAAAATTTCTTTTTTTGCCCCCTTCCCTTTTTGACTTAAGGCGAACATTAAAGAAATGACCGAAGCCATAAGAAAATAAACCGCCGTCCCTTTAGAGATATAGGCCAGAAAAGAAGCTAATCCCGCCAGAAATAGAATTTTTGGCTTTTCTAAGCCCTTTTGCCAGAGGAAAAAGGCAATCAATAAAACGGCGCTCATAAAACTGTCAGTCAAGCCAAGCCGGCTGTACATCAGGTATATATAGTTCACCCCCAATAAAAACGCTGCCCCAAAGGCAACTTCAAAATCGTTCTTTTGCAAAGCCAGATAAAAAAGAATCAACCCTAAGAAGGAAATCATTACCGCCACCAGCCGAACCTGCCTCAAACCCGAGCCGAAAAGCAGAAAGGAGCCATATTCACTTAGGGTAAGAAAAGGGTTATAAAACATTGGATTCCAGTCGTCAGTAATCCACCTGCCAAACAAAATTTTATTACGGGCGTTATGGGCATGCGCTCCCTCATCGCCAAACACCCCTCCGCTCCAGCTTAGTTGTATCGGCGGATCGGCCGCCAGGTGCCCTAACTTAAGCCCCAGAAGAAGAATAAAAAAACAAATAACCAGAATAATTTTTTTCTTTCTGAACATCTAAGCAACCCTTGAAGTTTCGAAATTTCTCTGCCTGGTATCCCCTGATTTTTAAAATCTAAGGCCCATCTCTCCCATTATCTGCATCCGGACATCATCACCGCTTCTTCTGGTAATAACACCTCCGGGAAAATAATCCCCCGGGATGAACCAGCCGGTAAATAAAGCAAAGGAAAGATGCTCGTTAAATTGATAATCTAAGCGTAAATCAATTTCATCGCCGTCGTGTTTTCCTTCGCGGTCCAGCGGTTTTTCAATAGCTTGATAATCGAACCACTCCAACAGAAAATTGAACTTATCGGCCGGCTGGCATCTAAAGGTTGTCCGGAAAATCCTTTTATTATCCTCGGTATATTTGGTATGCAGTTCCCCAAAGCGTTCTGAACGAAAAAGGGGATGGAAAGCATTATAATCGCCGGAATCAGGATATTCCTCACCGGTGAAATTAATTAAAGTTAAAGCCAGGCTGGGACTATACCTGTAGGGGAAACAATATTCCCCCCCCAGATATCCTCCCCAAGACCGATAATCCCTTTTGGGCAAAGGAAACGAATAGTTGCGAAAATCGCCCCATTCATAGCAAATCTCCCCTTTAAGGCGAAAATTTTCAAGTATTTCACCGGCTGCTCTTCCTCCTACTATCCACACCTTGATTTTATTCGGGTGGTTATGCAGTTTGCGCGACAAATCGTTATTGAAAAATAAATAGGGCTCAATCACATATTTAGAGTCCCGTCCGGCCAGAAAGGTGTCCTCTGGAAAATCGTCTGATAAGAAAGTTCTCTCTGCACCGTTATCATCTTCAGGCCCCGCTTCTAAAGAAGCAAATTCATAATGAGCAACTACACCGGCAAAATCATGTTCGCCGATATAATCCGGCAGAGAATCATCCGGCTGGTAAATCCGGCTGTAAAATCCATCAAGCCAGAATCGGTCGGCTAAAAATCTAAGTTTAACCGCCGTAAAATTCTCCGGGTCATCTTCAGTGAAATCCCTGAACACATCGCGGTCACCGGTAAGGAATCCTTCCCCGTAGCGAAGCTCCTGTTTCCCTACGGTTAATTCGAATGGCCAATCAAAAATATTATTCAATTTGAAATTGGCTAAATCTATCTCTATCTTTGAATCGTTCAGATGGTCCGCATAATCGTCTCCAAAATAGTGCGGCATTCTGATTTGCCCCTGGAGCTCCAGCATTTCATCGAATAAACTAACCGTACCAAATAACCGCCCCCGAATCTGATATAGGTCGCGTGTTTTTTTGTCGTTTTTATCGAATGTTTCGTCTGCCTGCCGATAAAAAACGCGGAATCTCAGGTCTCCGCCGTAATCGAAACTTGCCTCCTGGGCACCGGCCCGGGTTGATAAATAAAAAAAACATATAAAAACAAACACAACTATTTTTTTCTTAGGCATTTTCATCCTCCTTTTATGGGTACCGTCTTCCGGAATGCATAGATAAAACCTCCGATTACCCCCCAGATAACTACCATTCCATAGGCAATCCAGGAAAGTGTTACCGCCCCTGCGGCATCCGCTCCCAGCTTGGATAGAAAAATTACAAAAATATTCTCTCGCACCCCGATACCGTTAATTGAAACCGGAACCATCAAAATGACCGTAATAATCGGGATAATCAGGAAAAAATGAATCGGGTTGATATCCAATCCCAAAGCCCGCGAAATAAAGTAATAATGAAGAATGACGTTTATCTGTAAAAGCAGGGCGTAGAGCATATTGCCCCAGAAACGCTTTTTTTCTTTTTTATAAACGGTAATTGCCTGATGGGCCTCTTTAGCTTTAAGCTTAATCTTGTTTAGCAGGGGAAGATTAAAAAGCCGTCCTATTTTCTCGGCCGCCTTCGGTTGAATTACCAAAATTAAGCCAAAAATCAGAATTAACAAAACTAATACAGAAATCCAGATTAAGGGGATATTGCCAATGATTTTTATTTCAAAGAGCAAAGCCGCCGTAGCAATGGCCACCAGCGCCATCACCCCCGTTGTCCTTTCCACCAGAACGACCATAAAGGATTTGACCGCATTATGGCTGTAACGGACGGTGTCGTAAGCCCTCACCGTATCTCCTCCGATGGTCGTCGGTAAAAGGTTGTTAAAAAATGTGCCGACGATATAAGAAGAAAGCAGCTTCGGAAGAGGCACTTTTATCTTCTGTGCGGATAAAAGAAGCTGCCAGCGCAAAATGCTAAAGAGATATCCGCTTAAATGGAGTAGGAAAGCACAAAGGACCCAGAAATAATTAGTCGATTTAAAGGCAATCCCGATAGCCTCAAGATTAGTCCGCCGTAAAAGGTAGTAGAGAAGAAAAAAGCTAAGAAGAAATTTAAAAACAAGAAAAACCTTATTCTTTTTCATCGTCTTTTTATAACTCTCGCCGGGACACCGGCGGCCACGACGAATTCCGGTAAATTTTTATTGACTAAAGCGGCCGCCCCGACAACCGTACCCGAGCCAACCGTTACGCCGTCTAAAACAGTCACCCGGGCTCCTAACCAGACATTATCCTGGATGACAATACCGCCCAGGTTTACCGAAGGCTGAGCGATAATCGGGATATCAATCCTTAAAAAATCGTGGTTCCCTCCTCCGACCAGATAGGTATAAGCGGCAATCAATATATTCCGGCCTAACTTCACCGAACTCTCTGAATGAATCAGGCAGCAAGTCCCGATGTTGGTATTTTCGCCAACCTCGATTTTTCCTCCTTTACAGCTTAAAATCGTATTTCGGCTGATTATCACCTTGTCAGCAAGGCTGATACCGCTTTTTTCGTCCCCCTTGGCATCCAGAACGCAATAATCGTCAATAATTACGTTATTCCCCAGTAGAATCTTCTCGGGATGCCGAATGGTCAGGTGTTTTCCTAAAATTACACCTTTCCCCATTTTTTTAAAAAGCAGCCGGTAAAAAATCTTTCTTGAAAAAATTCCCAGAGCGCCGTTCATTCCGCCAAGAAGGAAAGTAACAATTTCGTATTTAAACAAAGAAAATAATCCGTCTTTACCAGTCACTAAAGCCCTGTATTTTTTAAAAGCCGAGCCTTTTTTAGTTAAAGCCGTCTGCAATTCGGTTTTTTCTCTCATAACCAGCCTTTCTTTCGATACCAATCGACGGTTAAATTTATTCCTTCGGACAAGGTATGATTAGGCGTAAAAGACAGCTCCCTTTCGGCTTTGGATATATCGTAATGCTGGTCTCGGGTGAAAAATTCGAGACCCCTTTGAGAAAGCGGAGGCCTTTTTCCAAAAAGATAGTACGGCTTTTCCAGAAAAAAGGCGCCGGTTTTAGCCAACTTCAAGGGAATATGTATCTTAGGCAAAGGTTTATCCAAAGCTCTGGCGATTAAATTAACCAGCGTATTTAACTCAACCACTTCTTCCCCTCCGACAATAAAAATCTCCCCCATGGCTTTTTCGTTAAAGGCGCAGAGTTTGAGAGCGTCAACTAAATCGTCGACAAAAAGCGGATGTATCAATACCTTCCCCTGGCCGACGACTCTAAAGATTCTTTTCTTTATCGCTTTAAAAAGTTTAAAGGTCCTTTTATCTCGCGGTCCGTAAACCCAGGTGGGCCGGACGATAATCCCGGGTATATCCTCTTTGCTAAAAAAATCGAGACAGATATTCTCGGCTTCGAATTTAGTCTGCCCGTATAGGTTATCAGGTCTTGGCGGTATTTTTTCATCGGTTGGCAGCTTCTTCAGCTTTCCATAAACGGCCACACTGCTGCAATAGACGAAAGCTTTTAAAACCGACTTATCAACGGCCTTCAAAAGGCTTTTGGTAATCGAAACATTGGCTTGATAGTAAAGATGAACTTTTTCCCGCGGGGCGTTAATTAAACCGGCTAAATGAAAGATGACCTCTTTTCCTAGAGCCGCTTTCTTTAAAACCTCTAAATCGGTAAACGAAACATAGCATAAATTCACCTTCTGGTCTTTAAGATTAGCTAAACTGGAGGCCTGGCGGCTGAGAACGGTTACCTCATGGCCATCCTTTACCAATTTTTCCACTAATCGGCTGCCGACAAAACCGGTTGCCCCGGTTATTAAAATATTCAAGTTATGGCCTTATTTTCAGCTTCTATGATTAGCACATATCCGGTTTGAAATAGATAATCAAGCCGCGAGAACAAAAAAAGAAACGGATAGATAAAAGAATAAATCTTAAAAAGCTTCCTGTTTTTTTTGAATTCAGCCGAAGTGGCCGGTGAGATACCGCCTTTAGTTCCTTTTTGCCTTTTTTTTGGGGAAAGTTTCACATAACCGGCATTCAATAATAATTCAAATAGCTCGGTAACAAAGCCGGAATAAGAATCGCAATTAATAATTCGCATTTTGAATCTTTCAAGCTTCTCCTTTAGTTCCGAAAACGTATAGCCTGCCCTTACATGCCCGTAAAAAGCAGGCTTGATACCAATTTTTCTTTCTACCCAGTCAAGAACCGGCCCTTTACTGGATTTTGGCACGGTAATATAAAGATGCCCTTCCGGTTTAAGAATCCGCTTCATTTCTTTTAAAAATAGTTCATCTTCTTCAACATGCTCGAGGATATCAACGGCCAGGATGCCGTCAAAAGTATGGTCGTAGAAATTAAGCTTTTTAGGGTCGACCAAAAAAACCTTCTCTTTCAATAGAAGTTTCGTTACCCTGACATTCTCCTCATCAATATCCGAATGGTACCAATCTCCTCCCTGCTTTCTCAAGTAATAACTGAGAACGCCCTTTTCACAACCAATCTCCAGATATTTATATTCCCGGTCAAAATGAACGAAAGAAAGAATTTGCTCCACTTTCTCTTTCTTTTTCAAAGACCGCGAAGCCAATTTCAACTGCCAATGCTTTTCAGGATTTCTCATTTTCTATTTAAGTTACTCCCCAATCTATTCGCTATCAGCCACTTTGGCTCTTAGCTCATAGTCAAAATCTTTTCTCCCACATCTTTCATCCTACTTTCTGTCATCTGTCTTCTGTTTTCTGTAATCTGTTCTGATATCACCGGTGCCCAAAAAAGATTTCCTTAAAAAATATTTTCAAATTCGGCCTGGGGATACCTAAAAAAGTAGGCCGTTTAAGCATATCACATCCCCTGCATGGCTCTAAAGTAGCCACCTTTCTCTCTCTCATTGCCCTCCGCAGAGATATATAGGGTTTGTCAACCCATATATAAGCAAGAGAATTATTATTTACACTGCCCATAATGAGACGGCCAAAAAAGTCCTGCGGACAGGGAGAAACCTCACCGTTCCAGAGAATAACCATAGCGAACCAGGGAAAGGTACAGGCAGAAAATTTCACTGACTTGGCTGTTTTTTCATTCTCTTTTGACGCATAGCTCCCTCCCCAATTATGCGGTGATTTTACCACAAACCTATTCAGGTGTAAACCATAAAGCTTATCCTTTAGCTCTTGCTTCTCCGTTTGGTAATTCCCTGTTTTTACCTCATCGAGCTCCATAGTTTCAAAAATAGTAAAAGGGCTAACTTTTCCTAAATCTTCCTTCAAACGGAGGAAGTTAGAAATATTATCAATAGTCGCTTTAAAATTAGCCGGCGGACGGATTTTCTCATAGGTCTCCGGCGTAAATCCATCGAAGGAAAAAGAAATAAAATCCAATCCGGCATCAATAATTCCCCGACCTTTTTCTCCATCAAGAAGGGTAGCGTTGGTATGCAACCGGGTGTAAAGACCGGCTTTCTTAGCGTAGTCAACCATTCTTGCTAATTCTGGGTGAAGCAGGGATTCCCCCCGATGATGCAGATTTATGTCATACACAAATTTTTTCGCTTCATCGATTATTTTTTTAAAAAGTTCAAAGTCCATAAGACCGCCTTTGATAGAATCGGGACTGCTTTGCGGACACATCACACAGCGCAAATTACAGGCACTGCTTAATTCGATCCAGAGCCGAATGGGCAGATAATTTAATTTCTCCTCCTGCCGTCGGTAGCTGGAGGCAATCTGTGATAATCTTTGTCCTCTTTTTAATTTATTCATTTTCACCCGTCCGTTAATTTTCTTTTCCCTATACGCTACCCGCTGTACGCTATTCGCTAACCGCTATACGCTAATTAGCGACGCCCCCGGCCAATTTTTCTTTTAAAGTAGCTCTTTCCCGCTATGAACAAATGCTTTAAATCGCTAAAAGACCTCACTCCTTTAATGGCTTCGGGAATTCTCTTCCAGATTGAAATTTTGCTTTCTACCGCCCAATCAACGGCTAATTGCGAAAGCTCGGTCCAGCTTAAAGTGTCGATAAAAAGCGGCGCCTGACCGTGAGCGGCTCCAACCGAGATGCTTTTCTGGCTTTTAAGATTCGACCAGGAAAAATTATCGGTTAAAATATTTTTTTCCTTGGCTATTTTCTCGATTCTGGTCCCGGGATAAATTCGCAAAAAACTTAACGAAACTTGTCCGCCGATTTCCCGCATTAAATCCAGGGTCATCTGCGCTTCTTTCATCGTTTCCGAAGGGAAACCGATGATATAACTGGGATTTTTGACAATTCCTAATTCATCAAGCCATCTGGAAAGGCACCTGACCTGTTCCAGGGTTATTTTTTTTCCGCAAACTTCGTCTAAAATTCTTTGCGAACCGGATTCAACGCCAAAAAATATTTTAAAACAGCCGGCCTCTTTCATCGCCGTAAGCAGTCCCTTATCAACCGTATCGGCCCGGATGGAACAGGTAAACTTTATATTAAGATTCTTTTTCACAATCAAATCGCAAATTTTAAGTACCCTCTCTTTACTCATGGTAAAAGTATCGTCATAAAACCATATCGTTCTGATTCCGGTATTTCGAATAATCTCTTCTAATTCGGCAATGATACTCTCTGGAGATCTCGCCCGCCAGAGTCTCCCTGACATCTGGCTGGTAATACAAAAAGAACAGCCAAAAGGACATCCCCGGCTGGTTATTAGATGGGTAGTTTGGCGCCAGCCTTCTCCCGGCACAAAAAGCCGGAAATTATATTTTTCTATCGGCACTAATTCCCGGGCCGGAAAGGGGAGGCTGTCTAAATCTGTAAGTAGAGGGGCCGAAGGATTGCGACAGATATTCCCATCCTTGCGATAGGTAATCCCGGAAATATCTTCTATCTTCAATTTATTTTCATACGCGCGGCATAAATCCAGAAGAATGTTTTCTCCTTCCCCGCGGACGACCATATCAACTGCCGGATTGTAAAGCAAGGTATCTCTATCGCAAAAGGTAGGATGGGGGCCGCCTATTACCACCCAGCTTTCCGGAGAAACCTTTTTTGCCGCCCGGGCGGCGGCAAAAGATTCGAAGCGGAATTCCGTTAAACAGGTAATCCCGATAATTTGGGCCTGGGCTTTTTTTATCTCCCTCTTCAAACTGCGCCAGGAAAGCCTGTTTACCGAAGCATCGATTACCTCTACTTGAATTCCCTCTTTTTTTAAATATGCGGCTAAAGAAATAAGGCCTAAAGAAGGCAACGGCTCTTTGGAAGTAAATCCTTTAGGTGGAAAAATCAGTAATACTTTCATAGTTTTTACCAGCGGCTTCTCCCCTGCCCGCTATCCGCTAAACGCTATACGCTCTTTTTTCCCTATACGCTGTCTTTTATCCATCCAGCCACTCCTGGGCCCAGATTTCAAAAACTATCAGCGCCCAGAGGCGGTGGCTATTGTCCTTTTTTTTCTCCAGATGCTCCTTAATCAAGGTTTGAATATATCCCTCGTTGAATAAACCGCGTTTTTTTATATTTTCTGGCGAAAGAGATTCCAAAAGCAAGGGCTTAAACTCATTTCGCAGCCAATTTTTAACCGGGCTGCTAAAGCCTTCCTTGTGTCTATTAATAATCTCCGCCGGTAAAAATTCGCTCATTGTTTTCTTCAGGATATATTTGGTTCGAAACCGCTTTAATCTCAATTGAGGAGGAATTCCCGTAATTAACTCCACCACTTTATTATCCAAGAACGGAAATCTGGCCTGCATTGAATTCGCCATACTCATCTGGTCGACCTTTACCAGTCCGGCATCCGGAAGATAAGTCCTCAAATCAACATACTGAAGCTGGCTGGGGCAAGGTAAATCCTTAGCCTGGTTAAAAATTGAACGGACAGGACGATAAGAATCCAAACCATTTAACTTTTGAATTAAAAAAGGTGAATAAAGTGCTTTTTTATCCAGAGGGCTAAAATTAATCATCCAGCGATGATGTTTAATATCAGAAGGTAAATTCAACCCTTCAAACAAACGCCGCATCCGGTTAACCATCCCCTTCTTTTTCCCCCGGGGGGCAATACCCGCCAGATATCTCTTCATAACCCCGGGCAGCCACTCCAGCCGGCCGGCTAAACTTTGGGCCAGATAGGTATCGTATCCGGCAAACAATTCATCACCGCCGTCGCCGCATAGAACGACCTTGACATAATCTTTGGCCAATTGAAAAGCCAGAAAAGTGGGAATAATCGAGGTGTCAGCCAAAGGCTCATCAAGGAATTTAATTAATTGCCGGGCTAAATCCGCTGTCTTAGAGGATAAAAACAGTTCATGATGTTCGGTTTTGAACCGCTCGGAAATTAAGCGGGCATAATTTAATTCGTTATAACTTTTATCTTCGAAACCAATAGAAAATGTTTTAATTGGCTCCTGGCCGATTTGGCTCATTAAAGCTACAATTGTACTTGAATCGAACCCGCCGCTTAAAAGAACTCCCAGCGGAACATCAGCTAAGAGATTTAACCCCACAGACTCTTTCAGGGTCTTCAGTATTTTCTCTTTTAATAAGAGTTCGTTTTTAACCGGCCCTATCGAAAAATTCAGCTGCCAATATGATTTAACTTCTAAATTCCCTTTTTTAAACACCAGGTAATGGCCGGGTAATAACCGTTTAACATCTTTAAAGATACTTTGTTCGCCGATTAGATATTCAAAAGTCAGGTAACAATCTAATGAAGATAAGTCCAGACTTCTAGGAACTTCCGGGTGGGCAATGATGGCCCGGGGTAAACTGGCAAAAATCAACTTATTGCCCTGGTTAAAATAATAAAGCGGCTTAACCCCAATTCTATCCCGGGCCAGACAGAAAATTTCTTTTCTTCTGTCCCAGAGAGCCAGAGAAAAAACCCCTCTTAAACTTTCAAGAAAATCTATCCCCCTTTCCTCGTAAAGATGGACAATAACCTCTAAATCGGAAGAAGTTCTAAACCGGCAGCCCTTCTTTTCGAGTTCACTCTTTAACTCTTTAAAATTATAGATTTCACCGTCACAAATTAAAACAATATCTCCCCGCTGGCTAAAAATCGGCTGTTTTCCGCTAACCAAATCAATAGTCGCCAACCGGCAAACTCCCAGGCCGGCACTTTCTTTAAGGTATATCTCCCTTTCGTCCGGGCCACGGCGGCGAAGAGACTCAAGCATCTTCTCCAGGTGCTCCCTTTCGTCCCTTACATTGCCAGCCTGATTAATTATTCCGCAAATGCCAGACATCTTTATCTTTCCCCATAAAACAAATTATTTTCTCACCGTATATACCACCGCACCGATTATCGCCGTCAAAATTACAAAACTGAACGAGAGCCAGGCAAGGGCCAGAGCCGAGGCGTTAAGCACCCCATAGGCGCTGAAAAAGAAAACATAAGCGCTTTCTCTTACCCCGATACCGCTTATAGTTACCGGCAGTGTCAAAAGCAAAGAAATTACCGGGATAATTAAGAAGTAAACTATAAGGGGAACAGGAATTCCCAAGGCAAAACCAATCAGGTAGTAATGAAGAACAACTACTATTTGTAAAAGTGTCGCCGCCAAAAGTACCCAACCGAGATATTTAGTTTTATGGCGATAGAGATATAAAGCCTCATACATTTCTTTAATCCATTTCTTAAGAATATTCAGTCCCGGTAAATTAAAAATCCGTCCGGAAATACGGGCCAGTGGCGCCCATAAGAGAACCAAGAGAAAAAGAGCCATTAAAACAAAAAATACGGCGCAAATCCATATTAAAAAAGAAGTCTCTTTTACCTCTACCCCGGAAAATAATAAAATAGAGGCGGCAATGGACATTAGAACGAAAAGGCCCGAGAGGCGTTCGATAAAAATAACCATAATGGGCTTGATAGCTGTTTTGCTCCAGCGAATGGTGTCATAGGCCCGAATCATATCTCCCCCGATACCGGTGGGTAAAAAAGTGGTAAAAAAGGTGCCGACAAAATAAGAACCTAAAAGCCTTCGATAAGGAAGCCTTATTCCCTGGGCATCAAGAAGAATTTTCCAGCGAAAAGTACTGATGGGATAATCAATCAGATGAACCAGGTAGGCAACGGCCAGCCAGAAAATATTAACTGATTTGAAGCTTACCCAGACTTGTTTGACATCTACTTTGTTGACAATATACCACACCAGGGCTATACTAAATATAATTTTCGCTGAAGATAGTAAGACTTTTTTCATCATGGCAGTTTGTTCACTAAATATACTTCATAGTTCTTGGTTTTTGGTTCTTCGCTCATCGCTCTTTGCTCTTAGTTTTCTTCTTAACTATCAGCCATCAGCTATGAGCTACTTTATTGGTTCAAGTCTAACCGTATCTACCCAGAGTTTTCCTCTGTTTTGGAAAACCTTCTTAGGCGCTTCGGTTTTATCCGGATAAATAATCCGGAATTCAACGATTTTCTCCTTCTCTAATTCAAAAGGGAAAGAAAATTCTTGATACTCTCCCTGCTCTTTAAAATCAGAGCTTTTAATTAGGCACTCGGCAATCTTCTCTCTCCCGGAATCGCTGGCTACTTCCAGGGCAGCCAGAGGCAAATCGGTCAATTGGTCTGTTTTTAAACGGAAAAATATTTGATAATTACCCTTTGGGTAACGCCGGTAAGGCCCGTAAAGCACCTCTTTATCCCGGGTAAAACCAGGAGAAAATAAAACCGCCTTACCGGATAAGGTATCCTCATCTTCCACCAATAGCCCCCGGTAATAAAGCTCTCCGGCTTGATAAGAATAGAGAGGCTCTTTCTCTCCGGCGAATAAAATATAAACATAATCAACCCAGAGGTCGGCTTTCTTTAAAAAATTCAGGCGGAATTCCGGAAAAATTGGTTCTTTTTGATTAAAATCAAGCACAAAATCCTGATACTTCCCGGCTTCTTTAAAATCCGTCCCTTTTATTTCTTTTTCAACCAATTTATCCTTTCCTCCTCTGGTACAAATATCCAAAACAGCTATTGGCTCACTGAAAGTATTATTTCCTGTTTTGAGGTGAAAAATAATTTTATAGCTACTCCGGGGAAAAACCTGCTGCCGGCCAAAAAGCAGGTATCCTGGCGGATCGGATTCTTCAGAGGCGAAAAGGGCCTGGCCATTTTCCGCCTCTGGATCGTCAATAAGGCGTCCAATCCGGTGATGAAACTGGTCAGCTCTTTTTACCACCCCGCTTACCCATCTTAACTGAGGACCAGCTTTTTTAAAAACTGGCTTATCCCTTAATTCGAAGAGCCAGACAAGTTTATCTCGGGTAATAAACCTTAGATAAGGCGACTGCGTCAGCCTCCTAACTGAATAAGTAGAACGGAAATGACTTACCTTTTGAGGAAAGGCATCTTCATGCATGATAACATATTTGACCTTGAGTTTTTTTAAAAGGCCGTATTCGAGTTCCGTTATGTCGCCTAAATTCAAACTGATTAAAGGATAGAATATTCTCTCCAGATACTCCTGGGGCACCAAAGGATAATAGCCGTTAATAATTCTCACCCGGGTCAGGGTTACGTAATATAGATAAACCGAAGACCAGGCCGTATCCCCCGGCCAGAGAGGTAATTCCAAAACCTTTTTATCCCCGGCATTTTCCTTTATGATTTCGTAAATTCTATTTTTTTCATCCATCAGGCTTATACCCACCCGGGTTCCGGAATTATAGTCAAAAAAGACCCCCAGAAAGATAATGGAAGAAATTGCAATTTTTATTATTTCCCTCCCCTTTCCCTTTTTAATCCGGGAAAACAAATTAATAATTTCTCTGACTCCAAAACCGCCCAATATCGCCAGGCATAGAAAACTTACAATAATTATCCGCCCGGGAACTCGGGGGTAATTAAAATACGGGAAAAATTTATATAAAAATTTGTAAAGCGGGAAAATATTGTTTAAGCTTGTTCCCGTGGCCAAGATAGCGGTTATCCCCAATCCGCCGGCAAAAAAAAGAAGGTTGATTTTCTCCTCATAGCATTTTCTATCCTTTCCCGGCCGGCCCAGGGTGAGAACCAGTCCTAAAAAGGCTAGAACCGAAGCGGTTATTCCTAAATAAATATTTTTTTCGGCATTAAAATTTGTCCGCCGAAACAAATCTTTGACTGCCGGGGAATAAAGTTTTACCTCCGAAATATTCCTCCCCTTCTGGGCAATAGAAGAACTAATTTCAATATGTTTCAAAAAGAGGACAAAGAGGAAAATAATAAATAAAGATAAAAATATCGGCACCCAGGTTTTCAGAAGAGCCCTTTTTAAATTAAAATTGGCCCTTTTCCATTTTGCCAAACTGGTAATAGTTCTTACCGGAAGCATCGTCAGGGTAAAAAGGGTAAGATAGTAAAGAAGGTGGTATTCTATCAAGGCAAAACTAAAAAGGCAAAATCCGTATAGAATTCCAAATCTTATTTTTCTTTCAGAGAAAAGCCTTTCCAGAGAAAAAATGGCCAGGGGCACCAGCCCCCAGAGAAAGCCATTGGTATGCCCGCCCAAAAGCTGGGAAAGGCCAAAGGGCGAAAGGGCAAAAATTAAACCAGCCATAAAAGAAGGAAAATCACTTTTTAGATAAAGTTTGGCCAAAAGAAACATCGTCGCCCCGGAGAAAATTACAGAAAGAATAAGAACGGCATTATAGGCAAAAACCCCTCCGAAAACTGAAAAGATGACAAAAAGGATAGAAAGAGGAAAACGCCTGACCGTAAATATCTTGATGCCTTCGACACTAAATTCATAAGGGTCGAGAAAGAATGGATATTCCGCCCTAAGGGCGTCCTTAGCCAGCCAGAAATGATAATAAAGCTGAAGGTGGTCTCCCTGCCGCAAAGGAGAGATTTCCTCACCCTTAACCGCTGTCCGGGTATAAGGAATACCCTGATTAAAATAAAAAAACAAGGGGTAAGTAATGATTAAACTCAGGCAGAAAAAAAAGAGAATTATTACGCCAATTTTCAGTCTATCGTTTTTCACCTAGATTTTTCCTTCGGTTCCGGTCCGTATAAGTTAACTTCATGCATTGACCACCACCAAACATGATTCTCTCCGGTTTGAGTTAGCCTTACAAATCTAGCTAAATGCGGTTCAAAACAAATTTCTAATTTTGCCTCTTTTCCATCAACAATCGGATGGAACTCGCCATAATAAAAAGCGCCCCAATTTATCCTGGAAACTACGACATCCTGCCAGACTTTCCCGTTTAAGGAAGTAGACAGGACATAACCGCGGGGATAATCGTGGGCTGAACCGTCCAACTCTACCATTAAGCGGCCAACCTCTTCGGTCTTGCCTAAATCCAATTCAAAATACATTCCTGGTATCTGGGCAGTTTTTGTCGTCCAGCGTGTCGTCATATTTCCGTCCAGAGCTTGATTAACTTCACCCTGGTTATAATTAGAGAAGGCTTTTGCTTTAGACAAATCTATTTCTTCGTAATTTCTTTTGAAAGGCCCGAAGTCGTAAAATAAAGTTGCTCCGCCGATATATTTCCTCTTATACGATTCTGTCCCGATATTTTTAAGCAGTTGAGGAAAGTTTTTTTCATCTCCCGGAAAATAAAACGCCGCATTTTTACTCCTTTGAGCAGCTTCAAAATATGGCGGGTAACGGCTGGGATTCCACTCCGTAAAGATGATTTTCTCTCCGGCATCAAAGGTATACTGATAGCTTCTCCAGTAATCATTTACGTAAACATGCTTAATTCCTTTTTTTTCTAAAAATGAAAATGCTTCTTTTTGGGTTTTTTGAGTCAGGAAGAATAAGTCTCTTTTGCCTTTATCAAAAATATCGATAGAGACAATGTTCTGCTGGAGATTGGCGGCAAGGATAATAGCTAAAAAGAAAACGGAAAGTTTTTTGTGTTTCTGGCCAAACCGGTTGAGAAAATAAGCGAGAGAAATCGGCACCCCTAAATATAAAGTCAACAGATACCTGCGGGTATTAATAAGGGCATAACCGCTCAGGATATAGATTAAGGCAAAAAAAATAAAGAAAACGATAAACATCTCCATTCCGTTGCTTTTTCTAAGAGAAAGCCTGCCTAAATAAAGCAATCCCCTCCAGCGCTCTTTCACAACATATAAAAAGGCGAACAGATAAATGCCCAATAAGGCCTGGGATATAAACGGGAGAAAAACTGTCCGCGGCTGTGACTTTATCACCCCAAAAATTTCCGGGAGGCCGATTATAATGAAATTTCTGAACGATAATCCGATATCAACAAATTTATTTGCGCCTACCGCCTGAAATAAACCGAACCCATGGGTAAAGCAATAATACCATAAAGGGCTGCCGCCGATTAAAATCCCTAAAACCAGCATTAAGAATCTTTGAGTAAAAAATATGCGTTTTTTTCGCAGGAAAATAAAAATTAGGCTGGTTAAGATAAAATAGATGCTTTGAAAATTTGTCCACCAGGCTAGCCCATAAAATATTCCCAAAATAAAGAAACGCCTCCTTGAATTCATACCATCTTTTTCAAAAACCATCCGATAGGTAAGATAGAAAACAACTGCACCCAGGATTAAATTCTCTACATAGTTTGCCCTGGCTAAACCAGCATTGGCAACCAGGTATCGGGCAGGGAAAGCAGTTAATAAAAGGGTTAAAATTCCTGTTTTTCTGCCGAAAGCCCGCTTAGCTAACAGGTACATAAGCAGCATAAATAAAATCGACTCAAGTACGGGAACAATATTCAAAGCATAACGCGAGGCGCCAAATACGGCAAAAACCAGGGCCGCCAGGTAAGCTTCGATTGAACCGCAATAAGCCTGCCCCCAGAAAAAAACCGGGAATTCACCTTTTAAAATATGCCGGGCCATTAACCCGGTTATTGCCATATCCGAATCCATAACCGGCAATAGCCAATTAAGGAAACGCAGCATTATTCCCAGGCTTATAATCACAAAAACTATTTTTTTAAGTTTATCCATCTATTCTCTATTCCCCGAATCGCACTTTAAACACAGTAAAAACATACCTTAAAAGATGCCAGAAAAAATTCGTCTTGCTTTTCCCCGAAGGTCTTTTTTGATAAACTACTGGTATTTCCATTATTGAAAAACCCTTTTTGCCCGCTTCATAGAGAAACCTGATAAAGTAATCTCCATAACCTCTAAAAATCTTCTTTAGATTCAAACCAGAAATAATTCCCTTTGAAACAGCAAAGAAACCAGATAAATTGTCATTGGTCTTGATCTGCAGGATAAGTTTGACAAAGGCGTTAAAAAGATAACTTCCCCAGTATCGAAACTGGTTTCCTTTCATCCCTCCTCCGGTGACAAACCTGGAACCAACGGCAATGTCAAAATCCTCAAGTTGTTTAACCAGGATGGGAATTATCCGCGGCTCATGGTTAAAATCTGTATCCATAAAAACTAAATTATCTTTCGTCGCTTTATCGGCACCAAATCTGATGGCCGAAGCCAAACCTCTTTCGTTCTTACGGATATAAGTCTTTACCCGGGGATTTTCTTTAAAAGCCTGTTGGACAATTCCGGCTGTCCCATCCGGGCTATTATCGTCAACCAAAATTATCTCTGTATCAAATCCCGCTCCTTCGGCCACCCGGAAGATTTCCCCGATTAACTCAGCAATATGACCGGCCTCGTTATAAGTCGGTAAAATAACAGAAACGCCCTTTAACAAAATATACTCCCAAGACAGCGTATAGCGTTTAGTAAACGTTTTTTGGCGTATCGCGGACAGCTTATAGTTTAATGTGTATCATTAACGATTCCCTTTTTGAATCTTTCTGACAGCCTCGGCAATATATTTAATCTGGGCTTGGCTTAAATTCGGAAATGAAGGTAAATTCAATCCCCTTGGGGATAATCGCTCAGTGACCGGATAACGCTCCGAATTTTTACCGTTTTTTCTATAAGGCGGCAGTTTATGAAGAGGATAAAAAAACGGCCGGGTATCAATCCCCTTCTTTTTAAGTTTAGCCATCAGTTTATTCCGGGAAAGGCCAAAGGCGGGATTAACTAAAATGCTGTACATCCAGTAAACATTTTTCGCCCAGGAAGCCTCCGGGGGTAAAGTTAACCCTTTAATCATTTTTAAATGGTGATTGTAAAGGTGAGCAATCTTTCTTTTTTCTGCCACAACTTCCTCTATCTTTCCTAACTGGGCCAGGCCAATGGCCGCTTGAATATTAGTCAGGCGAAAATTATAGCCAATAGCCCTATGCCAGTATCGGCGCTGGCGAGACATCCCGTGGTCTCTCAAAAATCTGGCCTTTCGGGCTAAGTTAAGATTATTGGTAACAATCATCCCCCCCTCTCCGGTGGTAATGATTTTGTTGCCATAAAAGCTGAAACAGCCCAGGTCAGACAAACCGCCGACAATTTTCCCTTTATATAAAGCGCCGTGGGCTTCAGCGGCATCCTCAATTAAATTTATTCTATACCTCCGGGTAATTTTTCTAATAGCATCCATATCGGACGGGTGCCCATAGAGATGCACGGCCATGATTGCTTTTGTCCGGCGATTTATTTTCTCCAAAATCTTCCGGGGGGCAATTGTCCAGGTTTCTTCATCCACATCGACAAAAACCGGTTTAGCCCCGGTATAAGCAACTGCATTAGCCGAGGCAACAAAGGTTAAATCAGGGACAATTACCTCATCCCCGCCTCCCACGCCTAAAACTAAAAGGGCCAGCTGAAGAGCGGTAGTTCCGTTAGAGGTAGCTATCCCATATTTCCGGCCGCAAAACTTGCTAAATCGGCTTTCAAACTTATCAATATATCTGCCCAGAGAAGAAATCCAGTTAGTCTTAAAACAATCTAGGACATATTTTTGCTCTTTCCCGCCCAATCTTGGTTCATATACCGGAATAAAATTTTTTTTCTTCATTATCCGTCCTCGCTGCTTGTCCTTGAGTCCGTTCAGAAATATCTTTACCGGCTACTATCTTTCGCGGTGATTTGAGACATAAGCTGAGATGCATCTTGATTAAAAACAGCTAATCGCTTAAAGGCAAAAGGATCGCTTTCTTCGATATTTTCCTGAGTTCCTCCTTTACTGCCAACGGCAAATTTGTATCCGGCCTTTTTAACCAGGCCTCTCACCCGCTCATCATTATCTCCCCCGGGGTAGGCAAAAGAAATTATCCTCTGGCCCAAATGTTCCTCAAGCATTACCTTGCATCCATTTATTTCCCGCCATAAATCCTCATCCGTTAAAGCTTGATTGGTCAAAGAAGGATGGGTCATGGAATGCCCTCCGAATTCAATTCCATAATCAGCCATTTCTTTAATCTCCGGCCAGATTAAATGTAGATTCCATTCTTCCTTTGGATCACCGGTCCAGCGGCTATCAAGACGGCCAGAATCATCGTCGGCTAATGTGCCGCTAATCAGAAATACCGTTCCCTTAAATCCATGTTTTTTCAAAACCGGGTAAGCATAAAGATAAAAATCCCGGAACCCATCGTCAAAGGTAAGTAAAACCGCCTTTCTCGGAAGGGGCTTCTTACCCTTTAAATGTGCTTCTACCTGAGGGAAAGTAACCGTCTGAAATCCGGCTTTTTTTAAAGCCGCCATTTGCGCTTCAAACATATCCACTTCTACCCAGTATTTGTTAGGTTTTTTAATATCAACCCGATGATACATCAAGATAGGCAGTTTGCTTGACTTCTTTTTAAAAGACAACCTTTCGCATCCGCTGATAATCAACGAAAATAAAGCGAATATTAATAAAGCACGCCTGAAGAATTTTTTTCTATTCAAGCCAACCTCCCAGATAATTTTTCAACTGCCTTTCTATTTTTACGGTATGAAAATCCTTTAATCTTTCACTTTGTCTATTGGTAATTTGAGTCCTGAAATCTTTATCTTTAAGTACCAGATCAGCCATTTCCGCAATGGCCGGAAATTTTTTCTCTTTAACCAAAATCCCCGAACCATCCAGCGTTTCCGGGATTGCCGCTGCCTGATAAGCAATTATCGGAACCCTGAAATACATACTTTCAAGAAGAGGTATGCAGAAACCTTCGTGCTCACTCATACAGATAAAAACATCCGCCAGGCTGTAATAAGCCAAAAGCTCATCTGTTTTTACGTGCCCGGTAATGTGGATATCGGCTAAATCCAACTCAATGATTAATCCGCGCAGATAGGCTAAATAGCGGTCTATACCTGAGGCCGAACCAACCAGGAATAATCTCGATTTGGGGTTTATCAGTTTTTTGTAATAATAGAAAATTTGAATGATATCCTCTAATTTTTTGTTAGGGGCTACCCGGCCGACAAAAAGGAAATTATGATAGTAATCAGAAAATTTCGCTAAAATTTTCCGGCTGGGCCTGCCGGATAAATAGCCAAGATTAACAATTAGAGGTAAAACCCCGGTATTCTTAAAACCGGCCTTAAGGAGCTCCTGGCGGTTATATTCGGAAACAGCCAGAGCCAAATCAGGAATCCCGGCCAGCTCTTTAAGTTCCTTCCTCCCCTCGTGAAGAACCATCGCCTTTTCATCGCTTATTGCCTGGAAGTATTCAGGCGGGGTTATATTGTGATAGACAAGAATTCTCTTCCCCAAAACCTCTTTAAAACATTCCGTCAGTTCGGAACCGATAGAAAAATGAAAAATAGTTATATCATTTTCTCTGTTCGTCAGGCGGTATTCGCTGTAATCGTGGATTAAAACCCGGCTTTCCCGGCTGGCGTGCTGATAGATACAGTAAATTTCCGATTGATACCCCCAGCTTCTTATGATTTTCTGTAATTCCAGGACGTAATTACTTATGGCATCCCCGGGGCTGAACCCGGGAAGCATCTGATTTATTCGCATTTTTTCCTTCGCTCACACCCCAAACTTATCCAAAGCCTCTTCGAATCTATCCAGAACCGCCGGCCAGCTATAATTTTTCTCTACATAACGTCTGCCGTTCTCACCCATGCGGTCGGCTAACTCCTTTTCTCTTAAGAAAAAATTAAGACATTCTTCAAATTCAAAATAATTTTTAAAAAACAGCCCGCCTCGACTGCGCCGGCAGTTATCCCTGGTCACCCGGCAGTCATGATGGACTAAAACCGGCCGGCCGGAAAGCCAGGATTCCATGGTCACAATCGAGAGGCTTTCATTGACTGAGGGCTGGCAGAAAACTAAAGCGGCGCTAAACCCGCCAAGTTTATCCCCTGCCTCTTTCAGGTAACCAAGGTCTAAAATTTCCTTTCTCCCTTCAGGAGGAATATTTACTTCACCAGTCCCCATAAGGACCAATTTTAAATCATTTTTGTTATACCGCTTATAAGTCCTGAAATATTCGATTAAGAGAGGGGTGTTTTTCCCTCCTTCTCTTCGGCCGGCAAAAAGGACGAAAGGATCCCTTAAAGCATACTTTTTTCTGAAATTTTCCGGATTATATCTTCTCCCGGTTTCAAATCCCAGGCTGACCATGGTAATTTTTTCATCCGGCAGCCGATAAAGCTCTTTGGCCAATTCGATTTCCGGAAAGGTATTACACATTAATCCCCTTACCCGCTGGAATAAATCTTTATAAATCTTAAGGTAGGCAAAGGGCTCGTCGTGCAGGCAGGGAATGAGGATGGATTTCTCCGGACAGACCTGGGTCCCCCAGTAGGTTAAACCGAATAGATAAGGAATAAAGATAAAACAGTCGTAATTACGGCGGTATTTCGCAATATAATCATATAACTCGTCGGAATTTACGCTTTCTTTGACCCATTTAATCTCTTCTTCACCGGAAATATCCAAGCGGCGGTCAATCCGGCTCTGAATGGCTAAAAACTCATCAGCCCGGCGGTTAAGGTTAACCCGGAAACGCCAGACCCGGATATCATTAATCATTTTTTTTCCCGGTTCATAAAAATTCTTCCAGGTAAAATGGTCCCGGGCGCAGGTAGTAAAGACCTCGACATTATGCCCGCGTTCTTTCACCTTTTCCGCCAGACGCTGGGCGTGAACCTCGGCCCCTCCGGCGGATACAGGCTCATAACGGGGCACGATAAAAGCAATCCGTCTTTTTCTACCCATTCCTTACTTTTTCCTTATTTCTCAATTTTATCTTTAATCTCGGCCAAAGATTTGTCTATCTTCTGATTCAAGCTGAGGAGGGTATTGGTTACCTGGGCATTGAATTCTTTCTGCTGGCTGAAAAGGCGGTAGGTATAAAACTTCAATAATTTCCAGATAATCTTTTTTATCCAGACAACCGGTTTCCCCAGGGGGCCTCCCTTAGAATGTATTTCAAAGTCCCCGATATCGATATCAGAGTTTTTTTTAATCACCTTAAGGTAATACTCAAGAAAATCCCGGTCATCAGTGATTTTTTTAATCTCCAGGCTGCTTACCCGGCTCAAATCGTATTTGTCGTAAAGCCCGGCTTTCTTTTTTTCGGTAATTCTCCTATCGATAATTTCCATAATTCTTTGAACATCAACTTTCTCATCCTTAATTTCAAAAATATCTTTCATCTTATCTCCTTCTACCTATCACCTACTACCTGTTTTATCTCCCACCGGCAGGGTATTTCTACAAAACCTTCTGTTTTCTTCCCGCTCTCCACCCAAATAACATATTGATTATCCAGGCGATGATAATGGGCCTGGTGGTCTTCGGAATGAACGGCTAATGAAAAAAAATATTTCCCGTGAAAAAACGGGATGGAATCGATAATCAAACTAATAACCCCCTTGCCTTCGATAAATGGAATGGAATATTTTTCTAAAAGCGTATTTGTCCCATAGCAGATTCTTCCTTCTTTATCGGTGACGGCAAAACCAAAGCAAGGCCTCTCGATTCTCCTCTTAGCATAAAAAGGAATGTTCACCGTAATCTTATCACCGGTGAGAAAATGCTGGGTTTCCTCGCCCCGGGCATTCAGAAATTTAACCCCTTTTATTTCAACCTCTCTGGTCCCCCATTCTTTGACTAAAATACCGGCCTGCTTATGCAAGCCCAATTCCCTGTATTTCTCCACGACCTCAAGGGGTAAACCCATATCGATGAATTTACCCTCGTCAATCAGCATTATCCGGTCACATATTTTCTTCAATGTCTCCAGGTCATGGGAAACAATAAGCATGGTTTTCCCTCTTTTCTGGAAATCAACGATTTTGTTTAAACATTTCTTCCGGAAGGTTTCATCGCCGACGGCCAGCACTTCATCTATCAAGAGAATATCCGGATCCACCTCTACGGCGATAGAAAAGCCCAAACGGACATACATACCGGAAGAATAGTGCTTTACCGGGACATCGATAAAAGACTCGAGTTGCGAGAAAGCGACAATCTGGTCAAACCTTTTTTCAATTTCTCTCCGCTCCAGTCCCAGGATGGAACCGTTTAAAAATATATTTTCCCGTCCGGTGAGATCCGGATGGAAACCGGCTCCCAGCTCCAAAAGAGTCGACATTCTCCCCTCGACCCTGATTTTTCCTTCGGTGGGAAGCATCGTATTGGCAATTAAGCCCAAGAGAGTGCTTTTACCCGCTCCGTTAGCTCCGATAATGCCTAATGTCTCTCCTTTTTTTACGCAGAAACTCAGATGGCGCAATGCCCAGAATTCGCTTTTTTGCACTCCCCTTTTTAATTTTAAAAGGTCAACAACGGTGGATTTAAGCGTCCGGTAGCGCTCCCTGCGGGGATAAAACCTTTTCCCTAAATCTTCTATTTCAATCGGATTATAGCTCATCGGCAAAATAGTGTTCGAATTTTAAAAAGACCCGGCTCCCGACAGCCAGAAGAACAAAGGCAATACCTAAAGAAAGGCCAAGCAGCTGCCACTCAGGCAGGGCCTGCCCCAGAAAAACCGTCCGGTAAAGGGCAACAATAGAGGCCATCGGGTTTAAAAAATAAATAGACAAGAACCGTTCCGGAACCATTTTTATGGGATAAAGAATGGGGGTGAGAAAAAACCAGGCCAGAAGGAGCACACTGACAATATGCTCTGTATCCCGAAAATAGACGTTGGAACAGGAAATTATTAAAGAGAGTCCCAAGATAAATAACGTCTGGATAATAATTATAAGCGGAAGAAAACCAAGCATTAAAGAAAAGCTGGTTTTAAAGAAAATAAGCAGGAAAAAAAGCACAACCAGGGAAAGGAGAAAATTGACTAAATTGGCCACCACCATGGAGAAAGGAAGAATAATCCGCGGGAAATAGGTCTTTTTAACCAGGTTGGCATTACCGGAGACTGAATTAACCGAATCGCTCAGGCACATGACAAAAAACTGCCAGGGCATAATCCCGGTAAGCAAAACTCTTATATCTATGTTAAATCTCAATATACCGATAAATATAAGGTATATTAGTGTCATAAATAGAGGATTCAAAAGTGTCCACAAAAAGCCTAAAAATGAGCTTTTATAGCGGATTTTGAGATTCCTCAAAACCAGATTCCAGATTAGCTGGCGCCTCTGAATTATCTCCTTGGCCTTCCCCATAAACATAGCACATTATCTTATAAAACAGTCAGGGAAAAGTCAAGGAAAAAGGCGGCATAGGACTGAGGCTCGGGACCAAAACTCTATCTTAAGCCATCGGCCATAATAAATTCCGGTTAAAAACTATGGCTGCCAAAGCGAGGTAAATCAATCGAATCAAACTGCTTTTCCTAACTAAAAAAGGGCATAAATAAAGGGTACCACGGCCGAGCTCTCGCTAAACAGAATCAAAGCCCCTAAAAGAAGAAAAACAATAACAATCGGCAGCAGCCACCATTTTTTATTATCCTTTAAAAAAATCCAGAATTCTTTAATAATCGAAAGTTTACTCACCTGATGAACCTCCTTCTTTTAAAATTGCCGTTCATAATCGGATTTTTCGAATTTTTGCCCGGCTTTAATTATCCAATAACTATTTCTATTATCTTTAAATTTCAAATCCAAAAATCTTTTGCCGGTTAATTTTGCCAGGAGAGCAATCGGGGTAACCACCAGATAAAATAAAAAAATTAGAACCGTCCTGGTGATAAACCAAGCGATAAGCAGGCCAAAAATCATCCATCCCTTTTGGACCGGTTTTAATACAAGCGGTTTAAGTAAGGCAGAAAATAAAAATAGAGAGGCCGCCAGTAAAAAATAAATATAAAAACCCCTCCCCCTCCAAAAGAAAAACAGGCTCAATAAAGAAAAAACGATTGCCAGCGTTATACCAAACTTCCGCAAGGCCTCCTTTCCGCTTTTGATATTTCTAAATTCTTCTATAATCATCGTTTTTTAGTCTAACTCGAACTCTCGAAGCCAATCCCTATCTTTATCCAACGGTTTTTGTTCTTTTTTTTCGAGCAAAAAATTTCCCATAAGCAGATAATCCATATTGGTGCGCCTAAAACATAAATAGGCGTCCTCCGGCGTGCAGACAATCGGCTCACCCCTGACATTAAAGGAGGTGTTGATAACTACCGGCGTGCCATACTTTTTATAAAAACTTTCGATTATTTTATAAAATCTGAGATTGATTTCTTTATCGACGGTCTGAATACGGGCGGAATAATCGACGTGGGTGACCGCCGGGATATTGGAACGGGCCAGACGCCGCTTCTCAAGACCTGGCAATTCCATCTCTTCGGAAGATAGTTCCTTGCGGATATTCTTCTTTACCGAAGCTACCAATAGCATATACGGACTTTCCCTATCTATCTCAAAAAAGTCAGAAACCTTTTCCTTCATTACTGCCGGGGCGAAGGGGCGAAAACTTTCCCGGAATTTAATCTTCAAATTAATTATCTCCTGCATTTTGGGCGAACGGGCGTCGCCGATAATCGAGCGGTTACCCAGAGCCCGGGGGCCAAACTCCATTCGCCCTTGGAAAAGGCCGATTACTTTCTGGGCGGCAATTAAGTCAGCTATTCTTTCCGGGATTTCTTCGTCCTTCAATTCCAGACAAGATATTCTGTTAGCCTTTAAGTAACTTGATATATAGCCTTCTTTAAATGCCGGGCCAAGTAATGAGCCCTGTTGAAAATCATGAATGCCGTCAGAGATTCTTTTATTGCCTAAGTATTGGTACCAGACAAACAAAGCCGCTCCTAAGGCCCCTCCGGCATCGCTGGCCGCCGGCTGTATCCAAATATTTTCAAACGGCCCTTGGCGTAAAATTCTTCCGTTACCGACGCAATTTAAAGCCGCGCCTCCGGCTAAGCAAAGATTCTTCTGGTTGGTTTCTTTATAAACATAATTCGCCATGCGCAGCATGATTTCTTCGGTTACTTTCTGTATGGAGGCGGCTATATCCATATCGCGCTGCCTTAATTTTGCCCCTGGGTTTCTGGCTGGGCCGCCGAATAATTTCTCGAATTTTTTATTAATCATCTTAAGGCCGGCCCCATAAGAAAAATACTCCATATTAATTTTAAAGGAGCCATCTTCTTTCAAATCTACTAACTCAGAAAGAATTAAGTCTTTATACTTAGGTTCGCCATAAGGCGCTAAACCCATAAGTTTATATTCGCCGGAATTCACTTTAAACCCGGCATAATAAGTAAAGGCTGAATAAAGAAGGCCCAGGGAGTGAGGAAAGTAAATCTCTTTCATAATTTTTATCTGGTTAGCCTCACCCTTTCCAAAACTCGCCGTCGCCCATTCGCCGACGCCGTCAATGGTAAGAAAAGCCGCTTCCGGAAAGGGTGAAGGGAAAAAAGCTGAAGCCGCATGAGACTGGTGATGTTCACAAAAAAGAATCTTTCCTTCAAATTTAAGCTCGCCTCTTATAATATCCTTTATCCACAATTTCCCCTTTATCCATAATGGAACAGCCTTGATAAAAGAGTTAATCCCAAAGGGGGCATAGGCAAGATAAGAATTGAGTATCCGTTCGAATTTCACGAATGGCTTGTCGTAGAAAACAACGAAATTTAAATCTTCAACGTGTAGTTTAGCTTCTTTCAAACAAGCCTTAACGGCATTTTGAGGGAAAGAAAAATCGTGTTTTTTTCGGGTAAACCTCTCTTCTTGAACAGCCGAAGATATCCTTCCGTCCTGAACCAAGCAGGCGGCACTGTCATGATAAAAAGCAGAGATTCCTAAAATATTCATCTATCTTTAATATTCTCAGCGCCTGAACTTACCAACAATCTGGGTTTCTTCGATTATATGTCCCTCTATCTTTTGCAAAAGCTCTTTTTTAGTCAAACCGGGATTGATATTAAGTAATACATCCAGGGCATAAAGTTTAAAGAAATAACGGTGTGGATTCCCTGGCGGCGGACAGGGGCCACCGTAACCTACCCTTCCAAAGTCAGTCATCCCCTGTTTGCTGCCATTTCCTAATGTTTCTTGACTTTTTACTCCAGGAGAAAAGCCCTGCTCTCCTGGAGGAATGTTATATATAACCCAATGCACCCAGGTTCCCGCCGGGGCATCCGGGTCATCACAAATAAGAGCAAAGCTTTTTGTCCCTTCCGGAACCTCTGACCAACTGAGAGGCGGCGAAATATCTTCCCCCTGACAGGTGTATTCTTCGGGAATAAACTCATTATTGCCAAAGGCTGCGCTTTTCAATTCTAGAGCCATAATTCCACCTCCTTTAAATAACAAACAGCCAAAAATTAAAACGTAAATAAACCTCAATTTCATTTTCCACCGGACTTCTTACTGTCTACTGACTGCTATCTCCTAACTACTTTATTTACGATAATTAGATCCTTCCCTATTTTTTTCACTTCTTCTAATTTAAATTTGAGGCTTTTATTAATCCCGGGAATTTCTAAATCACCAATTGCCGCCAAGCCTTTTCCTAAAATCCTAGGCGCAATAACAACTATCAATCTACCGACTAATTTTTTCTTTAGAAAAGACGTAATAATCTTACTCCCTCCTTCGACCAGCAGGGTTTTTATTTTCAATTTGCCTAAAAAAATTAGAAGTTTTGTCAAATCTAACCCGCCTGCTTTACCTCCGGGGACAACAATAATTCTTATGCCTCTTTTCTGAAATAATTTAATTTTTCTCTTTGGCGCCCGGGCAGTGGTGGCAATAATTATCGGGACCTTGCCAGCCCCCTTTATAATCCTGGAACCGGGCGGCGTGCGTAATCGAGAGTCCAGAATAATCCGGAGAGGATTCTTACCCTTGACCAAACGAACGGTTAAAAGAGGGTCATCCTTTATCACTGTATTAACCCCGACGAGGACAGCCTGGTGTTCGGCTCTCAACTGATGGGCGAATTTGCGGGCTTCCCTTCCGCTAATCCATCTCGACTGCCCTTTCTGGTCAGCTATTTTGCCATCCAGCGTCTGGGCGTATTTAATAGTTACAAACGGTTTATTTCGACTCATATTTTTGACTTTGATTTGCACTCTTTACAATTCAACTTAACAGAATTTTGGCTTTAATCCACAAACCGATATTTTATCAATACCCTCAAAGAAGAAAAACCGTCCCGCCAGGTAATTTTCTTACCCTCATGAAATTTTCTCCCCAGGTAATTAATCGGCACCTCTTTAATCGAAACGCCCCTTTTAAGAATTTTTGCGGTTATTTCCGGTTCGATTTCAAAATGATTTGATTTTAATCCCAATTCTTTCAATAAACCAGTTTCAACTAATTTATAACAGGTTTCCATATCAGTAAGCCTGGCTTTATATAAAAAATTCGTAGCGAAGGTAAGGAATCGGTTGCCCCACAAATGAAGAATCGACATATTAGAAGGCCGGATTAAAAGCCTAGACCCATATACCGCCCGGTCTTTATTTGCTTCAACTTCAGCCAAAAGCTTAAGGTATTCCTTGGGGTCATACTCTAAATCCCCATCCTGAATAATCACATAGTCTCCGG
>Ga0180433_10001485_pt1 | contig 38991 bp, 33 predicted proteins | sample SS_ome_8_FD_132980 | JGI IMG/M metagenome (GOLD analysis project Ga0180433, IMG submission 132980) | Hypersaline lake sediment archaeal communities from the Salton Sea, California, USA - SS_1_D_1 metaG | ecosystem: Environmental > Aquatic > Non-marine Saline and Alkaline > Hypersaline >... | reverse complement strand
TACGGGTACCGAAAACCTGATGATGGCCGCTGCGCTGGCTGAGGGTGAAACCCTCATAGAAAATGCAGCCCGTGAGCCCGAAGTGGTTGATCTTGCCAATTACATTAACGCCATGGGTGGCAAAATCGAGGGTGCTGGCACTGACACGATTCGCATAGAAGGTGTCGACAGTTTGCGTGGTGCCGAGTATGTCGTACTGCCTGACCGAATTGAGACCGGTACTTTCCTGGTGGCCGCTGCCATGACGCGAGGTTCAATCAAGGTCAGGGATACCGATGCCACCTTGCTGGATGCAGTGCTGGCAAAACTGCGGGAAGCCGGTGCTGTCATTGAGACTGGAGAAGACTGGATTACCCTGGACATGCAGGGGCGTCGTCCCAAGGCTGTCAATATACATACGGCTCCGTATCCGGCTTTCCCAACGGATATGCAGGCACAGTTCACGGCGATGAACAGCATTGCGGAAGGTGTCGGCGTGATAACCGAAACCGTGTTTGAAAATCGCTTCATGCATGTCCAGGAAATGCAGCGCATGGGAGCCAACATCACGCTTGAAGGAAACACCGCCATTTGTGAAGGTGTTGACCGCCTGACTGCAGCTCCGGTGATGGCAACCGACCTCAGAGCCTCTGCCAGCCTGGTGCTGGCCGGACTGGTTGCAGATGGTCAAACCGAAGTTAACCGTATCTACCATATCGATCGCGGCTATCAGGATATCGAAGACAAATTTGCTGGCCTGGGTGCCGTCATTAAAAGACAACCGGGTTGAAATATCCGGCAGCAGGAATTGTTATGAAATTTGACACCCCCATCACCATTGCCTTGTCAAAAGGCCGTATTTTCAAGGAAACACTGCCTTTGCTGGCCTATGCCGGGATTGAAGCGCTGGATGACCCGGAGACCAGCCGAAAACTCATACTGGATACCAATCATGACAACATCAAGCTGGTGATTATTCGCGCCACTGATGTTCCGACCTATGTTCAATGGGGTGCGGCTGATATTGGCGTGGCGGGTAAAGACGTGTTGATTGAACATGGTGGTGAAGGGATATATGAGCCACTTGATCTCAAGATAGCGCGCTGCCGTATGATGGTGGCTGGCAAGCCCGACAGTTCTCTGCAAGGTGACCGTCTGCGTATTGCCACCAAGTACGTAAACTCTGCCAGGCAATACTTTGCCTCCAAGGGGCGGCAGGTTGAAATCATCAAGCTGTATGGTTCCATGGAACTGGCGCCCATTGTAGGTCTTTCGGACCTGATCGTTGACCTGGTCGAGTCAGGCAATACGCTGAAGGCGAATGGCCTGGTGCCTCTGGAGCATATTTCTGATATCAGTTCGCGTCTGGTGATTAACCGTGCCTCCTGGAAAACCAAGCATGATACGATCAAGGCGTTGCTGGATGTTCTGGAAAACGCTGTGACTGACTGATATCGGGTATATATTATTTTCTTTTTGATTTTTCTGGCTGATCGCTATGGCTGATATTACACGACTTGATTCTTCCGATGCCGGTTTCATGGACAGGCTCGAGCAACTTCTTGCCTGGGACTCTGTTTCAGATATGTCTGTCAATGAAACGGTGAACAACATTATTGGCAGTATCCGCAATGACGGAGACAGGGCCTTGCTCGACTTTACCAATCGCTTTGATGGCTGGCAGGCTAAACAGGCAAGCGACCTTTCCATACCTTCTGATGCTCTCGAGAATGCCTGGAATGATCTCGAAAAGGGGCAGCGAGCAGCTCTGCAGCATGCAGCTGATCGAGTCAGGGCCTATGCCGAGCGCCAGAAAATGTCGTCATGGGAATATACCGAAGACGATGGCACCATGCTGGGTCAACAAATTACGCCTTTAGACAAGGTAGGCTTGTATGTGCCGGGAGGAAAAGCGGCGTACCCATCATCGGTATTGATGAATGCTATTCCTGCCAAGGTCGCAGGTGTTGAAGAACTGGTGATGGTGGTTCCGACTCCAGGTGGTGAAACCAACCAGTTGGTGCTGGCTGCTGCCTACATTTCAGGTGTTGATAGCGTGTTTGCAGTTGGAGGAGCCCAGGCTGTTGCAGCTTTGGCCTATGGCACCGAGTCTGTACCAGCCGTCGATAAGATTGTCGGTCCCGGAAATATTTATGTAGCTACAGCCAAGCGTGCTGTGTTTGGCCAGGTTGGCATTGATATGGTGGCCGGGCCATCAGAAATTCTGGTGATCTGTGATGGCAAAACCAGTCCCGACTGGGTTGCCATGGATCTGTTTTCTCAGGCAGAACATGACGAAGACGCACAATCCATCCTGTTATGTCCGGACAAAGAATTTTTGACACAGGTTGAAGTCAGCATCGATAACCTGCTGGCTGGCATGGAGCGCAAGGATATGATTGCAACGGCCCTGAAAGACCGTGGCGCGCTGATCAAGGTTAAAGACCTGGATGAGGCTGCAGAGATTTGTAACTACATTGCCCCGGAACACCTTGAGCTTTCCATCGAAGATCCAAAGGAATATGTTAGCCAGATCAAGCACGCCGGCGCGATTTTTATGGGGCGTTACACTTCAGAACCCCTGGGTGATTACTGTGCCGGGCCTAACCATGTGTTACCAACATCCCGAACCGCGCGTTTCTCATCGCCTCTGGGCGTTTATGATTTTCAGAAGCGCTCAAGTCTGATCATGGTTTCAGAAGAGGGCGCACAGACGCTGGGTAAAACAGCATCTGTGCTGGCGCGTGGTGAAGGGCTCACTGCGCATGCGCAATCGGCCGAATACCGTCTCAAAGATTGAATGGATAACCACAGTAAAAACGACTCACAACACTGGATAAGACAGGAAATCAGAGACCTGTCTGCCTATCATGTAGCCGATGCCAGCGGCATGATCAAACTTGATGCCATGGAAAATCCCTATGTCTGGCCGGATGCACTACGCCAGCAATGGGCCAGCTTAATAGAACAAACTGACGTTAATCGCTATCCTGATCCTTCCTGTCTGGGTCTCAAACAGCAGCTGCGCCAGGTAATGAATATCCCGGAAGATATGGAAATCATGCTCGGCAATGGTTCCGATGAAATCATCCAGATTGTCGCAATGGCAATGTCAGGTACTGGTCGCAGTATCCTTTCTGTGGATCCCGGTTTTGTCATGTACAAAATGATCTCCACTTTCTGTGGCTTGAAATATATTGGAGTGCCGTTAAGGGAAGAAGACTTTTCTCTGGACCTGCCGGCGATATTGCAGGCCATGGATCAGTATCAACCGGCCGTTGTTTTTCTCGCTTACCCAAATAATCCGACCGGTAACCTGTTTGACGAACAGCAGGTAATCGAGGTTATCGAAGCCGCTCCCGGCCTGGTGGTGATTGATGAAGCCTATGCGCCATTTACAGATGAAACCTTTATGCATCGCCTTGGACAATACGATAACCTGGTGGTCATGCGCACGGTTTCAAAGATGGGCCTTGCTGGTTTGCGTCTTGGCTTTCTAGCCGGTCCGCCGGACTGGCTCAATGAGTTTGAAAAATTGCGCCTGCCATATAACATCAATACCCTGACACAGCTCAGTGCTGAGCTGGCTATGAAACACCACGTGGTATTGGATGAGCAGACGGCGCGCATCAGGCAGCAGCGCAAAGTGGTAGTCTCAGCGCTGACGCAAATGCAGGGCTTGACGATCTATCCATCGGATGCAAATTTTATCCTCATCAGGACTGCCGCAGGGCAGGCAGCGCCTATCCATGCGAGACTCAAGGACAAGGGTATACTCATCAAGCTGCTGGATGGTTCTGCTCCCATGCTGAAGGACTGCCTGCGTATTACCATCGGCACCGCAGAAGAAAATCAGAAACTGATAGCGTCAATTGCTGCCTGTCTATAATAGTTGACAAAATTACTAGGGATTACTATAACTTTTTAAACTGGACGTTTAGTTATCATCCTTCATTTGCAGAGGAGGGTTTTCGATGACAGGAATCGCATTCTTTATAATCGCAGCTACTTTGGTGTCTCTGGGTATTCTGGTTGCCGGTGGTGTTTCAATGGCTCGTGGTGGAAAGTATGATGAAGTGCATGCTTTTCCGTTGATGGAAGCAGAAGTCATTGTCCAGGCGCTTGTAGTAGGAATGTTGCTTATCGCAGCTTTTTTCTGGCTTTAGATTGATTATTTGATAGATAGCCATAGCCGGAGATTTCTCCGGCTTTTTTAAATCTGCACTGTTTGAAATAGCAATAAACGATGTAATTTTGACCGTTAACTGCCCGATCACCCTCAAAGCATTATGAAGCAGCTGTCAGCAAAAAAACTGGTTATTTTGGCAATACCGATGATGCTGATTCTGGCCGCGCTGCTGTACGCGTTTTATGAGGATGTACGCCTTACCTATAGGCAGAGTTTTGAACAGGCTTCCGAACATCTGGAAAAAAGGCAGATGATTTCCAGTATGTTTTCTGTCGCCAGAAAACGCTCTTTACTGATATTCAGTATGTACCACGAGACAGATCCGTTTGTGCTCGAGGAGATGTATCAGGAATTTATTGAACTGGCCAGCCCTTTTATTTCTGCCAGGGAGCGGCTTCTAGCCATGAATCTGAGTGAAAAGGAACTGCAGGTTCTCAATTCCCTGGGGCCTGAGATCAATAGCAATGCGCAATTGCAGCGAGAAGTGGCCAGGTTATTAATTGAGGGTGTCAGGGATGAGCAGGCCAGCCAAAAGGTATATCAGGCCTTGTCCAGCCAGAACCGCATACTCAATCAAATTAACAGTGTGGTAAAACATTATGAAAACAAATCTGTGGCCAACCTTGTTGATCTGCAGACAGAGAAAGAGGCTGTTGATCGCAAGTTCGCGACTTTGACCGCCCTATTGCTTATCGCAGGCATGCTGTTTGTTGGCTTGCTGATCTACTTGGTCGCTGCCAGGGAAAAGCGCCATCTTCAGTTGCAGCTCGAAGAAAAACAGAAAACCGCTGAAAAACTCACTTATCAGGCTTCTCATGATTCCCTTACGGGGCTGATCAACCGTTTCAGTCTTGAAGACCGCATGAAGCAGGCCATTCATTTTGCACGCAGAAGTAATGCCCAGATGGCGGTGATGATGATCGATATGGATCGTTTCAAACATATCAATGACAGCCTGGGACATCAGGCAGGTGATGAACTGTTAAAGCAGGTCGCAAGCCGCCTGCGTATGGCCGTGCTCAGGGAAACAGATATTGTGGCAAGGCTTGGCGGAGATGAATTTGTTGTCGTGCTGACCGGGATCGAACGTGATGCTTCTGTTATTGCCGGACTAGTGGCGCGTACTCTTGTGCATCTGCTGGGCCAGCCATATCTGATAAATGCATCAGATGTGCATAGCTCGCCCAGCATAGGAGTCAGTATCTATCCTCTGGATGGAAATTTAACCGATGAGCTGATCAAGAATGCTGATGCGGCGATGTATCATGTTAAGGAAAAAGGTCGTAATAATTTCCATTTTTTTACGGAAGAAATGAATCAGCAGATCAAAGAGCGGCTGGTGCTGGAACATGAAATACGTATTGCTCTTTCCGAGAAACAGTTCGAATTATTCTATCAACCCCAGTTCGATGAGAGCGGTACGCGCATCTGTGCGGCTGAGGCATTGATTCGCTGGAACCATCCAGAGCATGGTTATATTTCCCCTGATCGTTTCATTCCGGTAGCCGAAGATTCAGGATTAATTTATGACATTGGCCGCTGGGTCTGCGATGAAGCTTGTCGCCAACAGGTTAAATGGAGCAGGCAGGGTATAATCGATATACCTGTAGCTATCAATCTGTCTGCACATGGCTTGCGTTCTGCTGATCTGGTGCACGAAATCAAGATGGTGCTGGATAAATATGGTGTCAAAAGAGACCGCCTTGGAATCGAAATAACAGAAACCGCTGCCATGGATGATCCAGAAAATGCTGCTCAGCAACTTCAGGGACTGAGTAAACTGGGTGTCAATATCGCCATCGATGATTTTGGAACAGGTTATTCTTCCCTTTCTTATCTGAAACGTCTGCCCATCGATACATTGAAACTGGACAGGAGCTTTGTAAAAGCTATTGAAAGTGACCAGCATGATGCGGCTATCAGCAGTGCTACTATTTCAGTGGCGCATAACCTTGAGCTCAGGGTAGTAGCAGAAGGCGTCGAAACAGCCGGACAGTTTGCCTTCCTGTCAGAAAGAACCTGTGATGTGTATCAGGGATATCATTTTTGCAAGCCGTTGCCCGTACATGAGTTCGAAGCTTTTATTGCAAACAGGAATAAAAAGTCTGCTTAACGCAATCCCGGGTTGGCCGGCCGTTCCTGGATCCTGGCAGTAAGTTCAATGGGGCTTGAGCCGCGTCGACCATAGATTTTCACCTGGGTGCCGGGTTTTTTTGTGGCAACCACGTTTAGAATCTCAAAGGCTGAAGTCAATTCATTGCTGTCAATACGCGTAATAATATCGCCTGGTTGAAGACCGGCACGATCAGCCGGGCCATTTTCAAGAATACCTGAAATCAGTACACCCTTGTCTTCCTGCAGGGCATAGGCTTCGGCCAGTTGCGGAGTGATATCCTGTCCTGCGATACCTAACCAGCCGCGCACTACATGGCCGGTTTCCACCAGTTGCTGCATGACTCCTCTGGCAAGGTCAGCAGGAATGGCAAATCCTATACCATGGGAACCGCCGGTTTTTGAAAAGATAGCTGTACTGATTCCGATGATGTCGCCGTTGGCGTTAATTAATGCGCCGCCTGAGTTGCCCGGATTGATTGCCGCATCGGTCTGGATAAAGTTTTCAAAAGTATTGATACCCAGTTGACTGCGGCCGGTAGCACTGATGATTCCCTGTGTTACCGTTTGACCCACGCCAAAAGGATTGCCGATAGCAAGCACCACATCACCCACTCTCAGATGCCTGGAGCGGGCAAAGCTGATGGCAGGAAGGTTCTGGTTGGGGTCGAGAATTTTCAACACTGCAAGGTCGGTTTCCTTGTCGACGCCGATGATATCGGCTCTCATTGTCTGGCCGCTGGCGAGAACAACGCGGATTTGTGTTGCGCCTTCAATGACATGGTGATTGGTCAGCACATAGCCTTTTTTATCGACAATCACGCCTGAACCCAGGCTGTTTTCCTGTTTTTTGCGGGTCTGTGTCAGCGAATCTCCGAAAAAACGCTGCAGAAAGGGGTCGCTGAACAAGGGGGTGACGCGTTCAGTGGTTATCTTGCTGGTGTAGATGTTGACAACCGAGGGTGCAGCGCGCGCGACGGCATCGGCATAGGAAAAAGGTCCTGTCTGGTTGTTCACCGGTACGGCTGGGGCTTCAATAATTTCGAGATCCTGTCTGCCGTTAAAACTGGAACTGAATAACAGAATGATTAATGCAGCCGCAAGACCTGCCCCAACAGAAGTGGCCAGAAATGACAGGAAGCGCTGGATTTTCATGAATATGTGCCTAAGATGAGCAGAGAATCAGAATGATTAATAGTTTATCAGTTAGTTTCGAATATGGTTACTGTCTCAGAAATTACAAGTTACACCGATACATTTTTAAATGCGGCTGCTTTCAAAGACTATTGTCCCAACGGTTTGCAGGTTGAGGTCAAGGAAGATGTGAACAAAATCGTCTCCGCTGTTACTGCCAGCCAGGCGGCTATAGAGGCTGCTGCCGAGGCAGGAGCAGATCTGTTAGTGGTGCATCACGGCTATTTCTGGAAAAACGAACCGCAACCCTTAACCGGTATGAAAGGCCGGCGTATCAAGTCGCTGTATGAAAATGGTATTAATCTGGCTGCCTGGCACTTGCCGCTCGATGCACATCCGCAGATAGGCAACAATGCCCAGCTGGCACAGCGCCTGCGCTGGAATAATGCCTCGCCAGTCGAGGCAGACGGCCTGTTGTGGCAGGTCGAGCTGCAGACCGTGGAAACTGCCTGTGGTCTGATACAATTGCTTGAAGGCGCACTAGGGCGTGAGCCGCAACACATAGCTGGAGGGCCGATACAGTTCAGCAAGGTTGGCTGGTGTACCGGAGCAGCCCAGTCATATATTGAGCAGGCTGCTGATCTGGGTTTGCAGGCTTTCATATCCGGCGAGATATCGGAAAGTACCACCCATGCAGCACGCGAACTGGGTATCCATTACTTTGCCGCGGGTCATCATGCCACTGAGCGTTATGGTATTCAGGCACTTGGAAGCCTGCTGGCAGAAAAATTCGATGTGACGCATGAATTCATTGAAATATCCAATCCCGTATGATGATATGCAGGCAAATTAAAGTTTTTTCGGCGACAGGAAGCAGTATCGATGTCAGATAAAAAGCGTGGAATCATGTTGAAAAACCTGAACTATGAAGATGAAGGCATGCAGGAGCTTATTAACCCGGTTCCGCTGGAAATGATGCTGGATGATGAAGCTGACTTGGAAATTGATTTTGAGATTGACGACATGGTTGCCAGTGAAGATGAAGCGGTCAGGGATGTCATTGATATGCTTGAAGACACGGTAAATATTCTAAAAAAAGATTCCCTGCAGAAATAATCTCTAAGTGTCTGATCAGATAGGCTTTGACAGGTGAATTTGTTTCATTAAATACTAATATTCTTGATGATTTACCTTGACGTTTGCAGGTGTATCAAGCACAATCGCCCTGATTTGTTGGGTGTAAATCAGAATATTCTTATTCTCTGATCTTTTCATCCCGCGTAAAACAGAATTTTTTTCACGATCGGGAGTCAATCTAATGGGCGCAACTGGCGTTGATCTAAAAAGACGCCGTATGCTCGTAACTGCCACGAGTGCAGTCGGAGCTGTCGGTGCAGGCTTTGCAGCCGTTCCCTTTCTTGCTTCATGGAATCCAAGTGCCAGAGCGAAAGCTGCAGGTGCTCCAGCTGAAGCGGATATCAGTAAACTCGAGCCGGGGCAGCTGCTCCGAGTGAAGTGGAGAGGTAAGCCTGTCTGGGTTATTCGCCGGACCGAAAAAAATCTGGCTGATCTCGCAACACTTAATGACAAACTGGCTGACCCGGACTCACAGGTGCCACAGCAGCCTGAGTATTGTCAGAACGAAGTGCGTTCTATCAAACCCGAGTACATGGTTGCCGTTGGAATCTGTACTCACCTCGGTTGTTCCCCGACCTATCGTCCAGAAGTGGCACCGACTGATCTGGGCCCTGAGTGGAAGGGCGGTTTCTTCTGTCCATGCCACGGTTCGACTTTTGACCTCGCAGGCCGTGTTTATTCGGGTGTACCTGCACCGACCAACCTGGTTATTCCACCGCACCAGTATGTGTCAGATACACAAATCCTGATCGGTGTTGATGGAGGTGCTTCCTGATGAGCGAAAAACAGACTTTTCTGGGCTGGATTGATGATCGCTTCCCGCTGACCAAGGTGTGGAACGAGCATCTGGCTCAATATTATGCTCCAAAGAACTTCAACTTCTGGTATTTCTTTGGTTCACTGGCGCTGCTGGTACTGGTTAACCAGATCGTTACCGGTATCTGGCTGGCGATGAACTACAAACCGGATGCCGGACTGGCATTCGCATCTGTTGAATACATCATGCGTGATGTGGACTGGGGCTGGTTGCTGCGTTACCTGCATTCAACCGGTGCTTCAGCATTCTTTGCAGTAATTTATCTGCACATGTTCCGTGGCCTGATGTACGGTTCTTATCGTAAACCCCGTGAACTGCTGTGGATTATCGGGGTGATCATATACCTGGCAATGATGGCGACCGCTTTCATGGGTTACCTGCTGCCATGGGGGCAGATGTCATTCTGGGGAGCCCAGGTAATTGTTAACCTGTTTGCTGCCGTGCCTTTTGTTGGTGAAGAGCTGTCAATATGGATTCGCGGTGACTACGTGATCTCGGATGCTACCCTGAACCGTTTCTTTGCATTCCACTTCCTGTTGCCATTTGTGCTGGTCGGTCTTGTGTTCCTGCATATTGTTGCTTTACACAAAGTGGGTTCCAACAACCCTGATGGCGTAGAAATCAAGAAGAACAAGGATGAAAATGGTATTCCAAAAGATGGTATACCTTTCCATCCTTACTACACCGTCAAGGATATCGTCGGTGTGGTTGGTTTCCTGATTATCTTCCTGGGCGTGGTGTTCTTTGCACCGGACTTCTTCGGCCTGTTCCTGGAAGCTCCAAACTTTGAGCCTGCAAACCCACTGAAGACACCTGACCACATTGCGCCGGTCTGGTACTTCACACCATTCTACGCCATGCTGCGTGCCGTGCCTCCAATGTTCGGCTCTCAGTTTCCCGGTGTTGTTGTGATGTTTGCTGCGATTATTGTGATGTTCTTCCTGCCATGGCTGGACAAGAGTCCGGTAAAATCCATCCGCTACAAAGGTCCAATCTTCAAAGCGGCTCTGGCTCTGTTTGCCGTTACTTTCGTTGTACTGGCTTACCTGGGTCTGAAACCTGCGTCTCCTATCCTGACGCTGTTGGCGCAGATATTTACAGCACTCTACTTCGCGTTCTTCCTGCTGATGCCCTGGTACAGCAAGATGGACAAGACCAAACCAGAACCTGAGAGGGTAACAGGATGAAAAAATTAATCGCTATTGTTTTGCTTTCTGTTCTGCCTGCCCTGGGCATGGCAGCTGGTGGTCCAAGTGTGCCACTGCTCGAGGCCAATAACGACCTGTCTGACCAGGAGTCTTTGCAGCGCGGTGCCAAGTACTTTGTCAATTACTGCATGGGCTGTCATTCTGCTCAGTACATCCGTTACGAAAAAGTGGCTGAGGCAGCTGGCCTGACCGAGCAGGAAGTTAAAGACAACTTCATGTTCACCGAAACCAAGAAAATTGGTAGCCAGATGATCAGCTCAATGGATCCTGACGATGCGGCACGCTGGTTTGGTACTGCAGTACCTGACTTGACCCTGACGGCTCGTATCAGGCACAGTGGTGACTGGATCTACACTTACCTGAAAAGCTTCTACCTGGATGATTCCAAACCATCTGGCGTCAACAACACCGTCTTTCCTGACGTTGGTATGCCGCATGTACTGGTTGAATTACAGGGTCTGCAGAAAGCCAACTTCAAGGTAGAAACGGATGCTGACGGCAATGAGCATAAAGTTTTCGAAAGCTTTGAACAGGTTAAGGCCGGTTCCATGTCTCCCGAAGAATATGATGCCATGGCTCGTGATCTGACCAACTTCATGGTTTGGGCTTCTGAACCAATGAAACTGGAACGCCAGCGTCTGGGAATGTGGGTCATTGGCTTCCTGGTAATTCTTTTTGTTCTGGCATACATGCTGAAGAAGGAATACTGGAAAGACATCCACTAGTACCAGTCGGGTCTTCATCAAACCAAGGCGTACAGTTATCTGGTATACTGTACGCCTTTTTCGTTTTACCGATCTAAATATTCAGGCAGGAGTAATCAATGGCAGTTGTGGCAAATAAACGATCAGTTATGACTTTGTACTCGGATCCGAGCAGCATTCATTGTCATCGAGTGCGTTTTGTACTGGCAGAAAAAAATGTCACTGTTGATATCATCGATGCTGATCCGCTGGATTTGCCGGAAGACGTTGTCGAGATGAATCCTTATGGTACCTTGCCTACCATCCTTGACCGTGACCTGACGCTCTATGATTCAAGAATCATCATGGAATATCTGGATGAACGTTTTCCGCACCCGCCATTGCTGCCAGTTGATCCTGTCAATCGCGCGGCATCGCGCTTATACCTGCATCGCGTGGATACCGACTGGTACAGTAAGGTAGAAACGATTCTCAAAGGCGGTAAAGGGGCGGCAGCGGCTAGAAAGGAATTGCGTGAAAGCCTGATCACCACCGTACCGGTGTTCAAGGCCATGGACTTTTTCATGAGTGAAAATTTCTCGGTCGTTGATGCCAGTATTGCACCGTTACTATGGAGGCTGCCAATGCTGGGCATTGAGTTGTCACCAGCTGCTGCCAAGGACGTAGATAAATACGCGAACCGCTTATTCGAAAGGGAAGCCTTCCAGCAGAGCCTGAGTGAAGAAGAACGGGAAATGCGCCCCTGATACCCGTAGTCAGGCAGACAGGAATCATGACTTCCAATCGTCCGTACCTAATTCGTGCCCTGTATGAGTGGTTGCTGGATAATGACCTGACGCCACATCTGCTGGTCGATGCTGACTATGAAAATGTCATTGTGCCGCGCCAGTTTGTTGAGGAAGGGCGCATCGTCCTTAATATCAACCCGTCAGCGGTCATGAATCTTGAAATGACCAATGAAATCATCAGTTTTAATGCACGTTTTGGCGGCAAAGAAACTGATGTCGTGATTCCTCCTCTGGCTGTGCTGGGCATCTATGCGCGGGAGAATGGCAGGGGTATGTTGTTTCCGGATGAACTCGAAGGAGCGGAGGCTGAAGATGATCCGGATGATACTGATCCAACGCCCCCTCCCAAAGGCAGGCCAGCACTGAAGGTGGTTAAGTAGTTTGGGGCGAATTCTTTTTTCCTCATCCTGAGTTAAAAATTATTTTGTGCCTTGACCAAGAAAAAAATCTCTTCACCCATCATTGGTTAGAGTCGATTAGTTTTTGTAGTTTTTATTGATCGGAATCACATCGCCAGCCTTTTTGGTTGAAGACTGGTTCACATCAATAATGGAAAAGTCAAAATCCAGGTACTCGAGGTTGATGCCGACAAGCGCCAGGTTTCCATTCAGGCGTTCGACGCCATCGCGGCTGAAGTCAAAAGAATAAACCCTTCTCAGCCTGAGACCTTCACTGGGCCAGCGTATGCCCAGGCTTTTTAATACCACTGATTCATCGAGAAATTGTACCCCGTATTTTTCACTTGCCTGCTTGCAGATGCCTACGGCCAGTTCGCGTGCGCGTGAACTGTCCAGCCAGAACCAGGCTATGGCAATAAGTGTGAGTATGATCAGAAAAGTTGACATAAGCTGTCCGTAAAATTAGCAGGTTTTTACTCTGCCCCTATTTGGATTAGAATGCACGCATGAATTTTATCGACCGCACAGATCTCCGTTTTTTTATCCTCGCCTCACTGTTGTTGGGGCTTGCGCCCTTTGTGCCCGAGCCTCATATCTGGGAAAAACTGAAAATGCTGGCTGATGGTACCCTAACAAAGCCTATCGATATTTTTGATTTACTGATGCATGCCACTCCGTGGGTATTACTCTTTATTAAATTGTTCCGCATGAATAAATACAAGCAGCCCGAACAATCCTGATTTGCTCACTGTGCGGACTTTAAGCGGTCCAGTCTTAACCTCTGTCTGTCATCAAATAACCGGGCGGAACCTATCCAGACAGCGGCGAGGCTGCCAAGTCCAGTACCGGCTGCAATCATAAACAGAATCAGTAATTGGTACTTGGCGGCTTCCATTGGAGGGCTGCCAGCCAGTATCTGGCCTGTCATCATCCCCGGTAGGCTGACGATTCCAGCTGTGGTCATCGAGTTGATGATCGGTATCAGGCCAGATTTCAGGGCTTCACGGCGAATATTGGTAATTGCTTCCTGCCAGGTATGCCCCTGAATCAAACGTGCTTCTATCTGGCCTTTCTGCGCATCAGCGGTGGTTGTCAGGTAGTTTAATGAAACGGCGATGCCGTTCATGGTATTGCCCAGTAACATACCGAGCAAAGGAATCAGGTACTGGGGGGTATACCAGGGCTCAACATTGATAATGGTAAACAGCGCCAGCAGGGTAATACTGAATGATGAAAGAAACATGGAGCTGGTGCCAATACCCATGCCCCACCAGCCACTGAATTTTCTGCCCTGGCGTGCCATGACTTCGTAACCGGCTACCGTCAGCATGATCAGAGAAATAAGAGCGATCAAAGGCAGTGAGGACTGGTTGAACAACTGTTTTAGTACCAGTCCCAGCAGCGTAAGCTGAATCACACTGCGTGACGCCGCAATTATGAGGGTTTTCTGCAGCCCAAGCTGCAAACGCCAGGAAAGAATCGCCAGTAATACGATCAGGCAGGCAGCCAGTGAAAGATCCAGTACTGACAAGCTGATCAGTTCCATCAGGCTACCTTGTGAAATCCATTGTCATCAATAAGAAACGACAGATCGGCCATGCGTTCACGTTGTGCCCTGTCATGCGAAACCCAGATTACTATAAGTCCCTGTTCCAGACGGGATTTAATCAGCGCTTCTACTTTCAGCGTGTTGTCTTCATCCAGATTGGCTGTAACCTCATCCAGCAACAGGACTTGCGGCTGGTGATCCAGCGCCCTTAACAGTGCAAGGCGTTGACGCTCACCACTGGAGAGGCGGGAGACCTGCCAGTCGGCTATCTGTTGTGGAAGTCCGAGTTCTGACCAGTCAGTGTCATTGTGCTCAAAATGTTCGGCAACCGTTGCATTCCACCAGAAGCTTTCCGCCGGCAGATAGGTGACCTGTCTACGCCACTGTTCAGGACTGATACTGTCACGGGTACAGTTATCAAGCTCAATTGCTCCTTCATTAGGATCGAGGTCGGCGATTGCACGTAACAGCAAGGTTTTTCCAGTGCCGGATTCGCCATGAATACAGATGCACTGCCCGGGCTCTGCCCGAAAACTAACAGCAGTGAAAAGTGCAGAATGAAGGTTTTTTACACTGATCACGATAACAGCTTACTTATGATTGATAGCCATGATGTCCCAGACCCCATGACCGAGCTTTTGGCCGCGTTGTTCAAATTTGGTCAGAGGCCTGGAAGCTGGTCGCTTGATATAACCGGCAGCAGAGGTGTTTTCAAACAGCTTATGAGAGCTTATGACGCCGCATATATGTTCAGCATAGTTTTCCCAGTCGGTAGCCGCATGAAAAAAACCACCGGGCCTGACAGCTCGAGAAATCAGGTCGAGAAATGTTGCCTGTACAATACGGCGTTTATGATGGCGTTTTTTATGCCAGGGGTCAGGAAAAAAAAGCTGCACTCCCTCTAGCGAGTTATCTGGCAGACAATCTCTGATAACTTCAACAGCATCATGGCTGATGATGCGCAGGTTGCTGAGCTTGTGTTTTTCGATCTGTAGCAGCAGATGTCCGACTCCCGGGCGATGAACCTCGATACCCAGAAAGTTGATATCAGGTTGATCAATGGCCATTTGAGCCAGTGAATCGCCATTGCCAAAACCGATTTCAAGCACCACGGGATGATCGTTTGAAAATATGGCTTTCAGGTCCAGCTGCTGTTTTTCGTAATTGATGCCATAAAGTGGCCAGAGTGTGTCGAAGGCTTTTTGTTGACCGGGCGTCAGGCGCCCCTGGCGTAACACAAAACTTTTGATCTCACGCAGTCGTTTGCCTGGTTGCGGCTCGGCCGTAGCGTTCATCTCAACTCAGGTAAAGAATAGACCGTCTACAGGTGACGAAGCTGAGGCAAACCGCTTGGCAGGCATACGTCCGGCAAGAAACGCTTCGCGACCTGCCTGTATGGCTTTTTTCATGGCAGAAGCCATCATTACCGGTTTTTGCGCTGCAGCAATTGCTGTATTCATGAGTACACCGTCACAGCCCAGTTCCATCGCCTGCGCCGCATCAGAAGCTGTACCCACGCCGGCATCCACCAGAACAGGAACGTTGGCGTTTTCAACAATGGTCATGATATTGAGCTTGTTGCGAATTCCGAGACCGGAACCGATCGGTGCGGCCAGAGGCATTACGGCAACACAGCCCATCTGTTCAAATTCACGCGCCATGATAGGGTCATCATTGGTATACACCATGATATCGAAGCCATCCTTGACTAGTTCTTCGGCGGCTTTGAGTGTCTGCATGACATCCGGGAACAGGGTCTTTTCATCACCCAGAACTTCCAGTTTGCAGAGGTTGTGGCCATCCAGGAGTTCACGTGCCAGCTTAAGCGTGCGCACCGCCGTCTTTACATCGTAGCAACCTGCGGTATTGGGAAGAATGGTGTACTTGTCTGGAGGCAGAATATCCAGGATATTGGGTTCATTCGCATCCTGACCCATGTTGGTGCGTCGTACGGCAATGGTAATGATTTCGGCACCGCTGGTTTCAATGGCCTGGCGGGTTTCATCCATATCCTTGTATTTGCCGGTACCGACCAGCAAGCGTGAGTTGTATTCTTTGCCGGCTATTTTTAGAGTGTCTGTCATGGTTTTTTAGCCCCCACCTATAGCCTGAACGATTTCAATCACATCTCCTTCCTGCAGTTGATGTGAGGCGAACTGGCCACGGGTTACTAGTTCTTCGTTAACTTCCACAGCAATACGCCTGCCATACAGTTCCATCGATTCCAGCAGGGCAGTGATGGTGATGTTGTCAGCGACTTCTTGAGGCTGGCCATTTAACTGAATATTCATGACTGTATTCTACCCGTATTTGATGGCATCCTGTAATGAAATTTAGAGTTTTGAATGTAATTCATGGCTGATAGTTTTTCACAAAAAGTACTGGCCTGGGGCAACAGGTATGGCAGGAAGAATTTGCCCTGGCAGCAGCAGGTAACGCCTTATCGCGTGTGGGTCTCTGAAATTATGCTGCAGCAGACCCAGGTTAAAACCGTCATACCCTATTATGAAAAGTTCGTAGACAGCTTTCCGACGATACAGCGACTGGCTGAGGCCGATATTGATGAGGTGCTGCACCACTGGTCCGGGCTCGGGTATTACGCCAGAGCACGAAATCTGCATACAACGGCAAAAATTATCGTCAGTCAGTATCAGGGAGAATTTCCAGCAGAAATTGATGAGCTCAAAAAGCTGCCAGGTATTGGTCGTTCAACAGCCGGAGCTATTCTGTCGCTTTCCATGGGGCTGTATTTTCCTATCCTTGATGGCAATGTGAAACGTGTGCTGGCACGCTGTTTTGAAGTGGAAGGCTGGCCTGGTAAAGCGTCGGTATTAAAACAGTTGTGGCAATTTTCCGAAAAAGTCACACCCAGGCAGCAAACGGCAGATTTCAATCAGGCCATGATGGACCTCGGATCCATGGTGTGCACACGTAGTTCACCGCAATGTGACCTTTGTCCGTTGAAGGATCAGTGTGGTTCTTACAGGCATGCCGGCTGGATAAATTATCCTGGTAAAAAATCCCAAAAGAGTTTGCCGGTAAAAGAGACGTTGATGCTGTTAATCAAAAATGAAGAAGGCGCGATTTTGCTGCATAAGCGTCCTCCTGCAGGCATCTGGGGAGGATTATGGAGCTTGCCGGAATTGAACGGAATAGAGCATTCAAAGCTATATTCAGAGGCAAAAACACAACTGGGAATTATTATCAGCCATTCGCAACCGTTGCCCATGCGCCGGCATACTTTCAGTCATTATCATCTGGATATTTTTCCATTCACCTGTCACTTTAATGGTTATGAAAATGACTTTATGGCTGATAATGAATCTCTCTGGTATAAACAGGGCAGTAAAGCACAGTTAGGGCTTGCTGCTCCTGTGAGCAAACTACTGCAAGAGACAGATTAAACAAGGAGAACTTTGTGACTCGAATGGTACATTGCGTTAAATTGCAAAAAGAGGCTGAAGGCCTGGATCGCCCGACTTATCCAGGTGAGCTCGGGCAGAAAATTTTTGAAAATGTGTCCAAAGAAGGCTGGCAGGAATGGCTCAAATTTCAGACCATGCTGCTTAATGAACATCGCTTGAGCCCGATAGACCCGAAAAGTCGCCAGTTTCTTGAAACAGAAATGGAGAAGTTTTTCTTTGGCGAAGGTTCCGAGCCGCCACCAGATTTCGTAGCGCCTGAATAAGCGGACTTGACTAATAAGGTAACAACAGCTTTAATACGCCGCTCTGAGAAATCATACCTCACAAGGCCCAGATAGCTCAGTCGGTAGAGCAGAGGACTGAAAATCCTCGTGTCGGCAGTTCGATTCTGTCTCTGGGCACCATATTCTATATTTTTATCTTATAAATCTGCAGGTTAGCCCATAAAATTGCCGTTCGGAAGCTTTATGCTTGAAAACCCGAACGGCTTTTTTATGCTTTATTTTTTGGCGCACTTTTTAATATTCTTTATAATCAATAAGTTAATGATGCCTGTGGTGTTGATATATCCAATACGAAGTTTTATTGACTTCATGGATAAGGCTTTCTGTATATTCCAAAAGTCCACGCAGAGTGTCTTTGGTTTTTAATTTTTCTTCAAAAGATTTTTGTTTAGGTGCCCATCTCGATCCAATTCTCGAAATTTCCATTACATCAGTATAGGGTGTAGAAAGTATTTCACGGGGTTAAAAAAAGCCCCACTCAATGAGCGGGGCTTGTCGTTTTTCCGTACCAACCAGAAAGTTTTTCTATCGTAAATAACTTTATTACAAACCAAATCTAATAAACATTAGTGAAAAGTCCAATTATTTATGTGCAATACTTATATGCTGAGTCTGCAGAGATCATCCACCGGCAGGATAAAATGAGTAACTTGTGAGCTAGTATCTTGAGGGGGTAGTTTTCCGAAATATTGACTTAGATCAAAAATATGATTTTGACCGAACCTTTCAACTGGCCGATACTAAAAGTGTGGCCCCGACTATGGCTGGTTTACAGTCGGAACTTTCCGGAGTTCCATTTGGCGGCCACACAATCCATATATCCAAAGCCCACTATGATTCACCTTGGTGGGTTTTATCTTTATAAGCTTCTTTCCAGAATTTCATATCAGTATTTTTATCTTGAGAAATTTTTGGGTACAAAGCTTCAGCGCTATATGAAAACCGTCCCAAATATTCTTTTGCTCCATCACAATCACTTAAAACCAACTGTGCCACACTTAAACCTGGATATAAGATAAGTGGCACATCACCATGATTTACTAACTCTAAGGTTATAGCGCCCGTAAAACCAGGCTGGACCGCTGTAGCAGTGGCAATTACCAAGCCAGTTCTTCCCCATGAAGATCTTGACGTAACAAAGCCGGCAACATTTTTTGGTAATCGAAAATACTCAAGAGTCCCCGCCAATACAAACTCCCCTGGATGAAGATAAAATTTTTGTGAATAGTTTATAAAGTGTTTTGCCTGATAACGACGGCCTGATTGACTTTGGCTTGAAGGATCAACAGATCCCAAATTACCTCTTCGGGTCACAATAAAATCATTACCAAGGCGAATATCTATTGAGGCTTCTCCGACTTGGGATTCAAGCAGTAAAGGCGTAACAATCAATCTATCATTGTAGTCTTCACTTCTTAACAGACTTTTTAATCGATCATGTCCAAGAACAGCCATATTAACCGCCTTTATTTTTCAAATGTTCTGCATAATCATTTGATAAAATAATGTATTCAACCGCACGCAATACAAGAGTATGTATGGTTTCTATATCTTTAATGGACATATCTACTAAATGTCCATTCACAATCTTTTGAGCTGCATTTCGATACAACCATCCAGCCAATATTGCAGAGCGCCAATTAGCAACCTGGGTTTCAGGAAAGACACCTATTTCATTTGGTGGCAATCCCAAGTTTAATCTTGTTAACAACTCAGGAACTTCTTCTTTAACCAGGGATACTGAACAAGCGACTTTTTCAATCTCTTTTTTTGCAAACTCGATCGCTTCTGGTAATACAGCTTCTATCCAATTATATGCCTCTCTAATGAATGGAGATTTATTCAATTCACCCTTATCATCAGTTACATTAATTATTGCTTCTAGTTGTTTTAAAAGTTCAGTGTTAGAGTCATAAACTCCTTGCGGTAGTTGATTTTTATCTAACTTCTTTAAAGCAGCGATATATCCACTTCCGGTTAAAATTTCATTCACAATCCTCAAACGCATTCTGGAAGGAGGATAAAATTCTGGTGCCATGGGAATAGCATCAAGGTCATCCGCAATGAAAATATCGTATAATGCAAACATCGCACTTGGCCCAAAGATCATTGCAGACACCGAATCAGATATAAGCTCCTGCATTCCTCGCTTAAAAATCTTTATAAGACCGTCAACTATATCTTTTCGAAATTGGACTAATGACAAGCCACTCAGTTTAGAAATTTTAGCTTGCAGATCTTTTTCAACATTAAGTGAAGCTGTTTTTAATCCCCTCTGAAAGCCTGGATCAAGCTCGTATATAGCAAGAAAGTCATCAGCTATAGGATGACCTATTTCATGTCCAAACACGGAATGGAGCAAAATGTTATCTCTTTCAGTCCGTGGAAAAGAGATGAGTTTTAGTGCGTCTGGATATTTATGAAAAATTTGGTCATGAGTTGACTTGTTAAATGCATTTTCAGTCATCCTCTTTAATACAGGTAAAATATCAAGAATACTGTAATTATATTTTGCCTGTGGCCATGCCAGTAAATTTGAATTAGGGTCAATAGTTCCTAAAATATCCTCAAGTATTTGCACTAAAGCCCTTGGTGTTTGATCTGTATGTGCATTATCGACAAATTCTAGAAATCCACCGAAAGATTGGACCAAGCGTGAAACCAATATTAGATAATCTTCATCAGATGAGCTCTCCACCTGATTTGATAACTCAACCAAAATATCCCTTATTAAGTCAATAATAAGGCTAGGGGTTGATGTTGGAAAATCAGATGAATATATCTCATCAAATCTTTTTCTCAGCCCTAAGATAAGTGTCTGGTTACGGCGTTTTAAGTAAGAAATTTCAGAAAAGGCTGCCACAAACTTTTATCAACCATCAAATGAATTGGTTAAGACACGATGCTTTTCAGATAATGAACTATTCAGATAATTATAAATTCCACCAAAAATATCTGCTGCAAGTTTTAACTTGTCCTTAGATTCTGGCGAATGTGATGCTTGACGTGTTGATACCGTCCCTAACTCAGCTGATAACTGTCCAATAAAGTCAGCAATATCCTCATCTTCGGATATTGATTGAAGACCACTTAATGGGTCCAAAGCAACTGACAAAGCTGCAAGTCGGTCATCAGACTTATGCCCATGGAGTTCTTTTGTTTCTACCAGGCGAGCACCCTCAGAAATATTACTTAAGAATTTAGCCGCGTTCTGAAGAACCTCATGGTCACTATCAGTTAAGGCCTCGTCATTAAGTGATTTAGACAATACCGCTTTAGCTTTAACTGCTAAAAAGCCATAATTCAACTCTTCTGCTTCCAGTGAATATAAATGTCTTGCGCTCATTTTCACTCCCCATACATGTATAAATATTTCGGAAATTCAAACGCTATTTTTAAAATGTCTTTCAATCCTTTTTAGACTGAACCAGTCTTACCTTTTCAGTTGATTGTCCTAACCGTTCAGCTCTTGCAATTTCATATCTTTTTTTTAGCTCTGGTTCTTTCTTCAGCCTCTCACTAATAAATTGATCCACCGCCTCCTTAATAACTCTTGTCTGAGGAGCACCATAATTTGCCTCGCAAAAGTCAGTTAAGCGAGCAGCCAGCTCTTCTCCAAGGTTGATAGGTTTTTTTGTAGCCATTTATAAATAGTGAAATTGAATATTAAGCCAATGTATCTAAATATTACCCTTAAGCTATATAATCAGATATAAAGAGACCTAGAGGTAACTCCGGATATCTCTAGATACCTCTAGGTATCTTAGTTTAATACACTTGAAAAAACCAGATTCAGGGCTAATTTTTCTTCAATGAGATCCAACATCCAAACAAAAAATGCAATTCCAGAGCACCATGCAAGGTACTAAAAATTTGAAAAAGTTCAAAAAGTAAAAATGTTAGTGCTTACTATCGATGCGGTCCTCTTGCTTATAGGTATGTGGTTTTCTTTATCTGGTCATTGACCTGAGGCTCGACAATCTACACCTTCATCTTTGGTGAATTCAAAGATTTACCCAACCCTATCAATTCTAGACGTTTCCAGGATCTTTAAAAGTAATTGAATATTGGGTGTAAGAGAGCAACGAAATCACATATAGCGGCATTAAATCAGCAAAGCTTACGCAATATTCATGCTAGCCCACGTAGTCAAAGTGGTGATTTTGATGGTGGATTCATCATTTTCGAAAAGTAATGATTACAACTCAAGAGGTTTGAAGTTTTTCAGTTGTATAAACAGGCAATATACCCATGGCCGCCAAAGTATAGGTCAGTGCGCCTAACCAGGCTCCAAACATCCCAATAGCGATAATTCTTGTGGCAAATGCTATATCCAGCATAAGTAGCCTGTAAGACATGTCAACAAAACCGACTATACCCACAAATACAAGCAACAAGCCCAAATAGTAAAAGATGCGATCTATGGTCCGAGGTTTCCTGATTTCCCCTTTTGGTCCAAGTAGATAACCCAGGGCCAGTCGTCTAATCTCTCTGGGTGAAATGCCCAGGGAAATTAACTTTTTAATAGCATAGTAGTTTTCAGGAGTACGTTTTTTATAAAACTGGTATTCGAAACAGGTGTTTTTGTATTTATTAAGAATGGATTTTTTTACGCCACCCATGACTCCAGACAAAAAGTGAATAACAAAATACAGCCAGATTTTTTTAAGTAAAGTGAATATAGCACCTGTAAATATGCGTTCAAGATGTTCAAGAAAGCCGATGTCATCATTATTCAGCGTGAGCATCACAATTGAGTCACTGGTTTGTTGAATAATTTGATTTCTTGGCTTCATGTGTCGAACCCGTTTAGTTAAGCCAGCTTTCAATTTGCTGATCCACCAAATTCCAGTCTATGTCTTCAAATTTTTTCCCAGTCAGTCCAGCAGTAATCACCTGAACAATTGGTAGTGTCCTGGTCGGATCAATATTTTTCTTACGCTGTTTTCGGGTATTGTCAGTCACGAGGTGAATAACCTCAGTTAATACATCTGAGTCCACACTGGAATTGAGTGCCGAAAGTTCAGATTTTTCGCCTGCAAAAAGGTACACGATATCTGCCCCGCCCTGCATAACCCGTAAAAGATACTCTGCATTGGGGGCTCTTGTACCTTGCTCATAAAGATACTGTGACGCTCGTGCGGTTCCGCCAAGCTTTGCCATGGCTTCCTGTGTCAGCCCCAACCGCTCTCTTTCTTCCTTAAGCCTATGTCCGAATTGTTCAAGAACTGAATCATCTACTATCATAGTTATTAGAATGTCTACAAAAGTAGACAATTTGATTAAATTGGTTACAATAAGTGTATACCATTTTATTTCTTAGGGTATTGATTATGCGTACACCCCTGGAAGTTAAAGAAGAATTTTCTCGGCGCGGTATTTCTATCAGTGAATGGGCGCGTTCACAGGGGTTTTCTACCCATCTCGTTTATCAGGTTCTTTCCGGCAAGAAAAAGGCAATTCGTGGCCAAAGCCATCAGATTGCCGTTGCCCTTGAGTTGAAAGAAGGTCTTGTCAGTGAGTTGAAGGATTTTCCATTCAGTCGACTTGGATCAGAGCAGTCAAAGGAGGTGTCAGGTGAATAACAAGAGAAATTGTTACTGGAGACTTTTTATGACCTGAAAAAAACTAAACCCGAAAACAACCTGAGGCTGAGTCCGGGTCTGAGTTCGTAGTCAAAACTACTATTCGCACTTCTAGTATTGTCTACTATTCAAGACTCGTCAACCTCTTTCGCGCAAAAAAATGATGCCGCCAGTAAATAGTTTTTCGGCGGCAGGGAGATAGTCATGTTCGAAAAACTTGAAATAGTAAGTCATTTACGAGATTTGGGTGTAACTGAAAAGGGAATTGAACTGGTCATTTCTATTCGAAGCAGTCCTCCTGCAAGAGCTGTCGCTTCAACCAGAAAAAATGTAGCGATACGTTTTGCATCTCATAAAATGGGAATAACCATCCAGGCTGAAAGCCGCAATGTTGAATATCCCTATGTACTAGGATTGGAAATTGATCCGGATGTACTCGAATACTGGGATCAGCCTACCTCAATAAAACTCAGCTATGACAGAAAATCTGGAAAGCGTGGTGGACACAGGCATATACCAGATTTCCTGGTAATCCGTGAGAATTCGATCAATTTTGTCGAATGTAAACCTGAAGCGAGCTTGATCAAACTGGAGCAAAGAAACCCCGAAATATTCTGTAGAGATGCAAATGGCCAGTGGATATCCAAAGCAGGAATTGAAGCGGTGGAAAAATACGGAATTGGTTATCAGGTCTTCACTCCAAACCCCTCAGATATCATTCTGGCGCGCAATGCCAGTTTTATTCTTGATTATATCAATGAGAAATGGAGTGAAGAGTCGAAAGCTGCCTGTGAAATCGTGGCAGAAAAAGTGAGAGAAAAATCAATCATCAGGCTGGATGACTTATATGAATCAATTGGTGATAGGGAGCTCGTCAACAGGGCAATCGCAAATCAGTCGGTCATTGTTGATTGGCAACACAAATTACTTTGCCAGCCCACTTCCTGTTATGTCTATTCATCCTACGCCAGGTTGGAAGCACATAGTTCTCCAGTGAAGCCGGCAAACTGGAGAGCTCAAAAGCCAGCTGAAGTTAAAGTTGGTGCAAAATGTGATTGGAATGGGCAACCTTGGAATATTATTAATCTTGGAGAAAAAGTCACCCTGCAGGATCAACAGTCCCACCTGATCAGTATTCACAAGGATGATTTTGAGCGTGAAATCCAAACCGCAGAGATGGCGGTTTTCCCGGTTAAAGAGGATACTGCAAATGAAGCGTTTGAAAGCATCGTCAAGGCGGATGAAGGTGAACTGCACGTTGCAAACCAGCGGAAAAAAATTCTTGATGAATATAAAAAGACAGGAATTAACAAGAGCACTCTAAATGACAGAACTCTTCGAAATTGGGATAAACAGGCCTCACAAGCAGAGAGACTGCATGGCTCATATTTTTTAGGACTGCTTCCTCAGACCAAGAAACGCGGTAACAGGGTATCAAGGATTGACCCGGAACATGAGGCGATACTGGAAAGTTCGATAGAAGAATCCTACGAGCAGGCAAATGCTCCCAATAAGAAAAATGCACACCATAAATATATTATTGAGTGCGAGAAAAACAATATTGACCCAGTTTCATACCAGGCATATGCAGGACGGTGTGCAAAAAGAAATCAGGTTAAGCAGACTGAGGCCAGGCAAGGACGCAGAGCCGCCAATCAAATTGATATCCCTAATGCCTCTGAGGTTGATGAGGGGATGGCAATGCCAACCCATGGTGATAGAGCATGGGAAACAGCACATATCGATCATACTCAGATTGATGAAGAAGTCGTTTCAGAAGTAACAGGGCAAAATTTAGGTAAGCCGTGGCTTACGATACTGATTGACGCCTTTACACGTTTCATTCTGGCTTTTTGGCTAACATTTGAGCATCCGTCCCATCGCGCTGTGATGGCGATAGTCAGGCAGTGTGTCGAAAAATGGAATCGGTTGCCGCAGCGTATCGTTATGGATGGAGGAAAGGAGTTTAAAAGTGTCTATACACAGGCGCTTTTCTCCAGTTATGGCGTAGACCCGGTAGATCGCCCGCCAGGTGAACCCAGGTACGGGTCTCCGGTTGAGCGTCAGTTCGGCGGCAACGATAGTCGTTTGATTCATAATTTGAGGGGGAATACAAAAGCTCGTAAGTTACTGCGAAGTTTGAGTAGCAGTCATGATCCATCAAAGCTGGCTGTATGGACACCATCAGCACTCCACAACCTGTTAACTGATTGGCTGTTTGAGGTTTATCCACGACTTAACCATCGTGGAATTGCTGAAAGACCGATAGACCGATTTGAACGTTCAAGTCAGGAGTCGGGATTCAGACCATTCAGGTTTATCCCCAATGATGATGCGTTTTACATCTCTACACTGCCTGAAGTGAGCAGGAAAACACGCCGGGTTAGAAAGTCTGCCATCAGTATTCTAGGGCTTGAATATCGTGGTGTGCGTATATCTTTGGCTCCGTTCGAAGGAAGGGATATTCCAGTACGCTCAGATCCATATGATATTTCCAGGGCCTGGGTGTATGTTGATGGCCAGTGGAAGTTGGTGGTCTGCACGCATGATTTGGTGCGCCACTACATGGAACGTGGCGTGACGATAGCCCAAATTGAAATTTCAGCACGCTTGGCTCTAGTCGGTCGCGAATATCGAAGCGTAGAAAAAGTGATACTCGAATTTGTAAAAAGTATCGAGGCCCAGGAGAAACTTTTACTGACACAGAGACAAACGGCATCCAATCAAGAGCAGAAAATTGTGGAGGTAGACTCTGCGGCAGTATCAGAGGCGAAAAATGAAATCAGAAAGCCAATGAAAATGGCGTTTATCGATTAAGGAGACAGAAAATGGCGAATTCGTTGAAAAAAATAGTTCATGCATTATCAAAAGTGGTTATCTATCACAGTGTTTTCGAAAATATCGAAGAAATGGTTTTATCACAGGTTGCCTACAACACTCGCGGTAAACTTATCATGGTCATAGGACCGACAGGTGCTGGAAAAACAACATTGATTCGTAGTCTTAATAACAAGCTTGAAAAGTGGGTAGAAGAAAATCCAGATGAGGGCTTTGGGTCTCCGGTAGTGCTTGAGGCATATGAGCCAGAAAATGGTGAATTTTCCTGGAAAAACTTTTATTGGGCTTCGCTTTATAGCCCCTTGGAAGAGCCGGGCATGAAGCGGAAGCTAAATATTGATCGAGCCGTTGAAGACTTGCGCCAAGGTAAAAAACCTTTTTCATACCGCACGCTCACCGTATTTGAATTACGTGACTTACTGCAGGAAGTGATAGAGGTAAAAAAACCAATAGCTATCTTCATTGATGAGGTTCAAGCACTGGCAAAGGCTAAAAAACAGGTCAGGCGAGGTGATAATTTTGATGTGCTCAAGTCATTGTCTAACGACGTCAAGGTTCCAATCATTACAGTAGGAACCTATGAGGCCAGAAAAATGTTGTACGCTAGTGGTCAAGGTGCCAGAAGGGTTAGTCTTGCCCATATGCATCGATACAAGTTGTCTGATATTGATGGTGAATTTACAGATATTGTAAATATGTTTTGTGATGATTTTGGATTGCCCTTGAGTGTTGAGGCCAGACAGAATATTGATTACCTCTATGACCACACCCTGGGATGCGTGGGGATTTTAAGCGACTGGTTTTCCAACGCCGCAAAAATGGCAATCGAACGGAAATCCAGGGTGATCAGCCATCATTTGCTGGATGAAACACGGCTGGAAAATATTCAATTGGCGACAATCGGGCGTGAAATTCATGCGTTCGAATCAGAGCATTCGAGTGAAGGTGATTTTGACTCACTGGCCTTCTTTAAATCGCTTGACTGTGCAAATGATGATCATTATTCAAAAAAACCAGTAACTAAAAAGAATAAGGTGCGTCGCAAGCCAGGTGTTCGTAAGCCGCATCGTGACCGGGTGGGAAATGCCCGGTAAATGTGAGATTGATGATGGCCAGGAAAGTCAGGTTTGAGTTGTTGCCAGAAGACTCTGTTAAAAGCCCATTACCTAAATTGCGTGATTTAGGGCCGCTTGGTTTAGGTAGTGGGCAGGTTGAGTCTTTGACCAGTTACATTACACGTTTGGCAGAATCCCACTGGATGGCATCGACACGGTTTGTTGCATCGGTGCTCATAGACTATATCCCGAAAGACCTTGGGTTCGATATGAAGCAAACTTCATCGACATATTACATGTCGAATGGTTACGGTGTTTATGCAAAAAGACTGGCTAGTGCAATATCTCATTCGAATATTGGTGTTCATGGAGAGTACTTAACTTTTTTGCCTTGGGGCAAGGCTTTTGATAGCAAGGGCCATGGTTTGGTGGAGAATCATCTTTGCTGGTGTAAAAGCTGTTGGCGAGAAGATGTTAGTCAAGGAAATTCACCCTATGTGCGCCTGGCCTGGCAATCAAGTCAGGTAAAGGTTTGTACAAAACATAACGAAAGACTTGAGGAGTTTTGTCCACATTGCGGTAAAGGTCAGATGGTGCTGCCTTCCATACCTCGTGCATGGATCTGTCAAAAGTGCGGTCATGATTTATATGTAGGCCGGGGTGGCAGGAGGCTCAAACCGGCAAATAATGAGTTGTTGTATTGGACGGCAGACGCAGTTGAAAAACTGGTTACCAGAACTTGCGGGATGATGGAGGAAATTCCGGAGAACAGGATTGAAGAGGTATTAAGGCTCATCTGTGAAAAGGAATTTCAAGGTGATTCCCTGAGGATGAGTAAAGCGTTAAAGGTAAATCATCAGAATCTGAAAAATATCATGCTGGGAAATCGTCTGCCTACACTCTATGTATTCATGGATCTGGCCTATCGATTGGGTGTGCCACCAGACCAGTTATTGATTGATTACGAACAACCAATTGTTGATCTCAGGGAATATCGGCTTAAAGAACAAAGGTATTTTGTAAAAATGAGTAAACTCTCGCACCTTAAAATCCAAAAAATCAAAGCTGAATTGACCCGTATTCTTCGATCAAGAAATAAGAATCCCTCTTCCCTCTCTGAGGTGGCCAGGAATCTTGCACTTGGAGTGAAGGTGCTCAGAGAGCACTTTCCAAAGGAGAGTCAAAAAATACAGGATAATAAAAAAATATGGCATGAAAAAAATAAAATTAAACGGGAGACTGATCGGGTTGGCCGAGTACTAAAGGTCGCAGAAGAAATATATGCTAATGGTGAGTATCCCAGTGAGCGCCGGATTAAAAAATGGCCTGGAATCAAGGCTAATGATTTACGAAGGTCTGAAGTAATCAATGCATTACGGGATTATAAAGTTCAAATCAGGGGTAATGCCATATATCAGCAAACATAACATGACGAGGTAAAAGCTATGATCGGGTTGGTTCAATCATAAAGCTGTAACTTTTGTATGGTATTTATAAAGAATATTCGGTAGCATCAAACGAAAAAATAAACCAAGGAAGAATGGCCAAATGGAATCGGCACTCAGTCACAGACTGAAATCTGATAAACACCACTCGGATTATGAATACCTGAAATCAGGTATTTCCCAGACCTATTTTCTCTGGGCGTTGGGCAGTCTCTGCCGTATCCACTCAAAACCCTTTGACCCCAAACTATTAGTTGAGCAATTTCCGCCTCCACAGCAAATCAGTACCCTGATGCAGGCTGCTGAATCTTTGGGCTTTCAGATTCAAGCCTTACAAAGCCATTTGCCAGATGTTCATCTCAATGAGAGTCCTTTTCTGGTGTTCAAGCCCATTGAGGACAGCCCAGACTCGCTATTTCCAGTCCCAAAGGGTGAGAAAGAACAAGAATCTGTCTCAGAAGACTCTCAATTATCCTGGGAGCCAGCCCTTGTAGCCAGAAAGTCGGAACAGGACATCACGCTTTTTTCAGCCGGTACAGATAAGCCCCAATCCATAGATTATGAGGAGTTTCAAAAACTCTATATCCCCTGGAGCCTGCATTTTACCTCCAGGGTAGAAGACCGGGAACAGGATGAGGTTGACCATCAACCCCAGAAGTTTGGTTTCAAATGGTTTATCCCGGAACTCCTCAAACACAAATCCATCTGGCGTGACGTCCTGCTGGCGTCCTTGGCGATTCAGGTCATGGGCCTGGCCACACCACTCTTTACGCAGGTCATTATCGATAAGGTCATTGTACATCACACCATGAATACCCTCTATGTAGTGGCCTTCGCGTTATTCATGTTCATGACCTTTTCGGCCCTGATGACCTGGATCAGGCAATACCTGATATTACATACCGGTAACCGGGTGGATGCAGTGCTGGGATCCAAAGTGTTTTCCCATCTGTTTGCCTTACCCATGCGCTATTTTGAACACCGGGCCACAGGTACTCTGGTCGCCCGTGTTCAGGGGCTGGAAACCATCCGGGAATTTATCACCGGTGCAGCGGTTACCTTAATGCTGGATTTGCCCTTTCTGGTCATCTTCCTGGCGGTAATGTTCTTCTACAGCTGGCAGTTAACCCTGATTGTGGTTGGGGTGGTGACAGCTATCAGTATTATCAGTCTGATCGTGGCACCAACGCTGAGAAACCGTCTCAATGAGCAGTTCCAGCTAGGCGCAAGAAACCAGGCCTTTTTAACCGAATACATCAATGGTGTAGAAACGGCGAAATCCCTGCAGATGGAGCCTCAACTGCATAAACGTTTCGGTGATTACTTGGCGACCTACCTGTCAGCCAGCTTTGATACCAAAAAGCTCAGTAATACCTATAACGTCTCGGCCAATACATTAGAACAGTTTCAGGTGCTGGCTATATTGGGCGTAGGGGCCTGGATGGTCATGCAGTCAGACGGGTTTACGGTGGGCATGCTGGTGGCTTTCCAGATGTTTGCTCAAAGGTTCTCTCAACCAGTCCTCAGGCTGGTTGGGCTTTGGCTGGAATTTCAACAGGCCAATATCGCCGTAAAACGACTGGGTGACATCATGGACGTACAAACTGAACCGTACAGTCTGGTTCCATCCAGAGATATGAACAGCTCAGGTAAGATTGAAATACAAAACCTGGGGTTCAGATATGCCGATGACAGGCCCAATCTGTATCAAAACCTTAACCTTACATTAGAGCCAGGAAAACTCGTCGCAGTGATGGGACCATCGGGTTCTGGTAAAAGCACCTTAGCAAAATTGCTACAGGGTTTTTATAGGCCGACAGAAGGCAGAATTTTGATTGATGGCAGGGATATCAGACATCTTAGTGCGAATGAATTGAGGCAATACTTTGGTGTAGTGCCACAGGAAACAACGCTTTATTCAGGCACGCTCTATGACAATCTGTTAGCGGCTAATCCCCAAGCATCCTTTGAGCAAATGATTAAAGCCTGCAAAATGGCAGAAATTCACGAAACAATAGAACAGATGCCGGAAGGATACCAGACGATTATTGGTGAAAATGGTACGGGGTTATCCGGTGGCCAAAAACAGCGCATAGCGATCGCAAGAGCCTTATTGAAAAGACCTAAGATACTAATTTTTGATGAAGCAACCAGTAGTCTGGATAAAGCTACTGAGGAAAGTTTAATTAAGACGGTCAACCAGTTAAAGGGTAAAGTTGGTATGTTGTATATCACGCATCAAATGTATGAAGAAATTAATGTCGATTGCGTAGTTAAATTGGATAAATAAAAATGGATGTGAATAAAAGAAAACGAAAATTCTCGCGAAAAGTCTCTAAAAATATTAGTTCATTAAACTATTTGTTATGGCTTTTTGTTATAACTTTTTTCAGTGCCTGCTCACCAGGAGTTTCTGGTTTGGGCGAGTTAAGAAAAGCTTGTAAAGAGGATGCAGGTTGGAAAATAGAAAAGTCAGTTGAAGCAGTAGGATATTATGACATGACAACACAATGCCATTATTGTTGGCATGACCTAATTTCTAGCCCTTTTCAATTTGTAGAATTTTGTGATGATGATGTTAACAGAAAATTTAAAAGTTCTGTTTTGCCGGATCTAGGTTGCTATCGATTATCAAAAACGAAAAGACCGTCTGAAAATTGTCATAAAGAAATTGATAGTGACTTAATGAAAAAGGCAGTAGAGCCGTATATTAGTTTCAGGGAGAAAGAATGTATAAGTGTTGTCAAGTTAAATCATGTTACATCGAAATATGCATATTCAACATCAACTGAAGAAACGTGGTTGGATAAAAAAAAGGGAGTATTGCTAATAAAGGGTTTTATGAGGGTTAATGAAATAAGTACAGGTAATTTGCTATCAGAATATGTTTCTTATTCATTAGTGCCTGGTGGCGCTAAAACACCGCAGTCTAAACCGATTCTGAGTTGTGATTCAATAATTGAAAACAGGGATAACAAAAATAGATTCTGGCCTGCATATCAAATTTTCGTAAGAAAGGCTTTCGGAAAAGAAATATAAAATTAAGGACAATTTATTATGATAGAGAAAATTTATAACGAAGCTCTTTTAGCTGCCGCTGCTTACATTAACTGGAACGATCCTCTCGATGAAAATATAAATAAAGCTCTCTCTGACAAAGGGTTTACAGAACAACAAATAATTGAATTTAGAGCCACATACAAAGTGGATTATTTTGATGATACTGAGTTAAATGGATTTGCCGCTGTTGTATTTACAAATATAAATACTAATGAAATTACGGTTTCATTTCGAGGAACGGAACCGACAGATGCTGATGATTTTGCTAATGACTTATTGTTGGCGCTTGGTGTCCAAAGCATCGCGGATTATTTTTCTATTGGACAGAATGATTCTGTAGAAAGTTTTCTTTTAGCTGCTGGGTTGGTTGATGTTAATGGTAGTCCTGTTGGTGAATTTAATTCAGTAAATTTTGTTGGTCACTCATTAGGGGGGCATTTAGCACTAGTGGCCGCATACAAATATCCAAGTTTAGTTGATGAAGTTAGTACGTTTAATGGTGCAGGTTTGCAGGGATGGGATCAGGTATTGTATGACTTATTAGGGGCTTTCTCAGATAGCCCTTTAGACGGGTCTCGCGTCACAAATTACTTCGCAGACAAAGGATTAGAAATAACAGCAGATAATAGTTTATGGTTTGATCGACCAGGTGCATACCAGGAGGTCTTCATTGAAGAAGGCTCTGAAATTGGGAATCATGGGATAGATAAATTAATTGAAAGCATATCAGTTTATCGTATATTGGCTGTTCTAGACCCTTCTCTGGATTCAGGTGATGGATTAAATAAAATATATGAATTGCTTGATGCTTCATCAAATAAACCAGCTCAATCATTGGATAAAATCATAAATGATTTGGGTGAATTGTTAGGTGGTGATTTCGATACAGCATTAATGAAAAATGACGCTGCCATTTTTTATAATAATGCAAAGGAATATATAAACTCCCTCGGTGAATATTTAACCATTGGTTCGGTGACTGAAATTGAGTCATCTATTAGAGATGATGATGCAAAAGGTTACGCATACCGATATGCAATAAAGAACCTTAATAATTTTGTTTTATATGGAAGTGACTATCTATATTTACGACATAATTTAGAAGGAGAGTTGAAAAGTAATAATTTCTCAGATCTTTATTTAAGTCAGCGAGCTTTACTATTAGGCTCCATAATATCTAGAAATATTTCTGATTCTACTCATCCAGATGAAATAAACGGTGAAAAAATACGTTTTTATGATGTTGTTGCTGGTGAGGTTTTTGCGGGTGGTAACACTGGTGGTCAGGGTAATAGAAACACCGTAAAAAAGGATGCAGTAACTAATGTCATATTTGGAAGTAAAACTAATTCACTATACGGCTTTGCTGAGGATGATTATTTATTTGGGACTGATGAAAATGAAACATTAAATAGTGCCGATGGAAATGATTATCTGGAGGGCGGTGAGGGAGTTGACTATCTTAAAGGAGGTAAAGGATATGACACTTATTATTATCAAAGTGGCGATGGTCATGATGTCATAGAGGACTATGATGGCGCCGGCAAGATTTCAGTAAATGGTGCTGCTTTAACGGGCATTACAAATAACTCTCCAGAAATCACTAAAGGCTCCGCTGTATGGATAGATGACGACAATACTCGCTATGAATTGCTGATAGCCATTAACTGGCTAATCATTTCTGGAGGTAGATTAGGAAATGATGGCAGTATTACCATCAAGAACTTTAGCTTAAGTGAAAAAACACTGGGTATTGATCTGGCTATATCCAAAGAAATGAAGTTAGTTGAATCTAATGCTGATTACTATTTTTCCGGCGACGGCTCTGTTCCTATTCCTATCTCAACTCAAGTTAATGAAAGTGGCGCTCAATCCCTGAAAGCCATCTTTAATCAAGTCGCTAATTTGGGCGATAAACTCATCGTAAGTGTCACTGGTGGTAATGCCGGATCATTATCACTAACTAATGGTGCCGAAACAATCAATATGGGATCTGGCCCTATCGAATTATCCCTAAACGAAGGTCAAACTGAATTAACCTTCATGATTGCCAATACAGGTGATCTGGATGCAACAACCAATTTCACCATTAATGCCTCCTGGGTCTCGGCCGATGCCACTATTGCTCCGGTGAGTTCTGATTTTATTTTGACCGTAAACGGTCTAGATGAAGATACTTCTACAATTACTGCTACCAATGTTATCGAAGGTGACAAAGCGCCTTTACTGGATGAAAACGATAATCTCCAATATGACAATCTAGGCAATGTTGTTACAAGCATTGATGATGAACCAAATCGTGAAGACGAAATTTTCGATTCTAATGGTGGTGATCATGTCTTCGCTGGAGGTGGCGATGATGTTGTTAATCTGATTCGTGGCGGCAATGATGTGGTTGAGCTTGGTGACGGTGATGATGATCTGCTCGTTAATCCTTCAGTTGCAGGTCGTGTACATGCTATGGGTGAAGCTGGTCGAGACTACCTGGAGGGCGGTGTTCATAACGATCTGCTTGAAGGTGGTGCTGATGGCGATGGCATCCATGCTGGTGCTGGTGATGACCGTATCTATGGGGATGTTGAAGGCAATACCGATGACTTGATCGCTCAAGGGTCACTAGAAACTGGTAGCGGACAGGTCGGTGACTGGATCAATGCCGGTGATGGTAATGACCAGATATTCAGTGGTGCAGGTGATGACCTGATTGCTGGTGGTCAAGGCAATGATTTTATCGTGACTGGTGGTGGTGATGATTTGATTTTGTCGGACGTTGAAACGACAACACCCTCTGACTGGCGAGATTGGTCATGGACCGAACATGTCAACACCGACGGTGATGGTAACACTACTTATTCCTATACTCATGATCCTATCACTTTATTGTCGACAAGCCATTCGGGTGATGATGTGGTTTATGCCGGTGCCGGTAATGATGTACTCGATGGTGGTAAAGGTAACGATACAGCATATCTGGAAAGTGGTGATGACAAGGCCTGGGGTGCAGAAGGAAATGATGTTCTGTTAGGTGGTGATGGCAGTGACTTGTTGCACGGTGATAATGCTGAGTCAGCGCTTGATCCGAACCAGCATGGAAATGACTTTCTTGATGGTGGTGCAGGCAATGACCAGCTTCATGGTGGTGCGGGAACAGACACGCTTTATGGTGGCTCAGGCAATGACACGCTGATTGCGGATAGTGGTGAAATCAACTTCGGAAATGACTATCTGGATGGTGAATCGGGTGATGATGTTCTAAGAGGTGGAGCGGGCAGCGATACGCTGTACGGTGGTGCCGATCATGATGAACTCTATGGTGACAGTGCCAGTAATTCTAGCATTAACCAGGGTGATGATTTCCTCGATGGTGGCAGTGGTAATGACTTGCTACACGGTATGGCCGGTCACGACACCCTGCTAGGTGGTGCCGGTAATGATGAACTGGTTGGTGATCTTGATGATACCGAATCGGGTTATTTTGGTGACGACTACCTTGATGGTGGTGATGGTAATGATCAGCTCAATGGTTCCGGTGGTGCCGATACCCTCTTAGGTGGTAGTGGTGATGACATCCTGCTCGGTGATACTGAGTATATTGATGCTGCAGAACATGGTGATGATTACCTTGATGGTGGTGACGGTAATGACCAGCTTGATGGCAAAGGCGGTGCCGATGTTCTTGAGGGTGGCAGTGGCGACGATTATTTGTATGGCGATGGTGGTGTAGCAATCGAATTTGCCGGTGATGATGTGCTTTCAGGAGGTGCAGGGAACGACAACCTTTATGCGCATGGCGGTAACGATATTCTCTTTGGGGGTGACGACAACGATTACCTTGATGGCGGAGATGGTGAAGACAGCCTAAGTGGTGATGCCGGTGATGATACCTTAGATGGTGGTGCCGGTGATGATGTTATTTACGGCGGTGACGGTATTGATTATCTGTATGGTGACCAAGGCGATGATGTGCTCTACGGTGGTGTAGACGACGATACCCTCTACGGTGAAGATGGCAATGATGTGCTTTACAGTGGTGATGGGAATGACATCTTAAACGGTGGCTCTGGAGACGATATTCTCTATAGTCAATCCGGGAACAATACCCTTATAGGTGGAGAAGGCTCGGATACTTTCGTCATTCAAAATGCGGCAACTGATGTTCAGATTGATGATCTGTCGTCCAATGACAAAATCATCTTTTCCTCAACTGGTGCGCTATCCTCCTCAGTGGCGAGTGATGAAGCGGGCAATACCTATCTGGTCATCAAACAGGGTGACCAGGAAGTTCGTGTCAAAGACGGTATGTCAGCTGCGCTGAACAATATTGAGGCAGATGGAGTCAGTTATACCAGCAAGGCTGACTTCTTAAACGAGACGCTCGACAGTGCTATATATCACATGGCAGACGATTCCAGTGAGATTTATGGTGGTCGCTTTGATGATACGTTGGTAGGCAGTGACGAGGCTGATTCTATCTTCGGCAATGCCGGTAATGATTTGCTTGCCGGTGCTGGTGGCGATGATGTGATTGAAGGTGGTGATGGTCTGGACGAATACCGTGCAGGAATTGGCACCGGACGTGATCGTCTGATTGAATCCGATGGACAAACCAGCACGGTTAATCTGCTGTCAGGTGTCACGGTCAATGACATCAGCTTCGAAAAAGAAGGTGATGACCTGTTTGTGCGTTTTGGTCAGGCTCGTGATGGTGTTGTGCTGGAAAACTATTACACGACTAACCAGACCTGGCTGATTGAAGATGCGATAGGAGGTTCGGTTCAGCTGGATCAGAATAATCCCCCTACCTTGTCAGTATCCGCTATTGAAGATTCGGTTGAGCAGGTATGGCAATCCTTTGCAGGTAAGATCGAGACTTCTTACGGGGCTTATTTAAGAACTCAGGGCTATCGCGAAGAGGCAGATGGCACCTATAGCATCACGACGACCAATAACAGCAATCCCTATAATTTACGTAAAACCAATACGAATGTTGATTTTGCCACCCAACAGGTTGATGTGCTTTATGGCTATCATGAGCGCTCCATCGCCGATTATAGTCTACAGACTCTCGCTACCCGACAGAGCACGTTAACAGAAGAAGTTAATACGGGTGCGATCGGCGCCACTTATGTTAGTGCCGGCAATACCGGTGCCTATTATATCGAAGGTAACCGTGATTATAGCTGGGGATTTGGTTACGACATTACTGATACTGTGATTCCGGTTTATGGGCCGGATACTTTTTATAATCCATTAACCGGTGAACTGCTGCCAGAAATCGAAGGTTACTGGGTTTATCCGCAGGACATTACGCCTGCTTCATCAACGACTTCTACAAATACCTATACTGAAACGGATTTGCAGGAAACCATCAATATCGCAGAAATTACCGGTGGCAGTGATGACGATCTTATTGATACCCGCTACACACGATTTAACCTGATCGATGGCGGTGATGGTAATGATGTCATTGATGCCAGGAAGAATTATCGGGATGGGCCTTATGCCGGTAGTTTGCTCTATGGTAACAATGGGAATGATACCCTCTATGGTAGTATATTAAATGACACATTGATCGGTGGTACCGGCAGTGACCTGCTCATTGGTGGTCAAGGTAATGATACCTATTACCTGTTCGATTACACCGGTGGCGATATCATTATTGAAAATGGTGCTGAGTCAGGATCAACCGGGCAAGGTGATGATGTGCTTGTTCTGCCTGATACTGTGACTTTCGATGATCTTGTGCTTGACATATCCTCAAGCACTCAGATGGAGGGAGAATTTAAGGTAGGCTGGGATGAATACCTGCCGGTCAATTCCATGCATTCAGTCCTGAGTATGACCTGGGCAGGCTCTCAGGGCGTGACCATCCTATTGCCTCATTCTGAATTCAATGCCGGGTTGGGTCTTGATAGGATCGTTGATGCAACCGGTCAAAGCAGAAGTTTTGCCTCCATCCTCAATGCGGCTGCACTTGATGCCAATCAGGATGTTCATCTGCAAGACAATGTATTGGTTGGCAGTGGCATTCTTAAAGGACACGCCGGCAATGATTGGATTACCGCAAATCCGGCCGAAGGTGGCAGTGACGATTGGCACAGTAATATCCTGGTTGGGGGTGACGGAAGCGACCATCTCGAAGGCAGTACTGGCAATGACCAGTTAGTAGGTGGCTACCTGATTCAGGATTATAGCTATGATATTCCTGATATCTTTGGTTCATACTGGGATGAAGGTAACACCTATGATGGTGGCGAGGGCAATGACGAGATTTGGACAACGGCTGGCAATGATACTTTCCTGTTTGAATTAGGTGATGGTTTTGATTTAATTACCGATATTCGTCATACCGGCCCTTACTTCTATTCTGAGCAAGACAATACTCATTGGGATGACCCGAATGCTCTTCAAGGCAATCACCTTTCCCAGCTTCTCAATAACCACGATACACTGAAATTCGGTGTTGGGATTAATCCTCAAGATATTGCAGTTTCCAGATTGAGTTTTCCTTTGGGTGACCGATGGTCAATGGATGAGGAAGATAATCTGGTTTTTGCCCATGTTAATGGTGAAGATGCGATTGAATTTCAGAATTGGTTTATGGCGGATGTCAATCAACTCAACCAAGTCGAGTTTGATAATGGTGTGGTATGGGACTACGACGACATCATGACACTGGCCTCAGGCGGTACCCTTGATTATGGAACACCGCCGGAATTGCAAAATGCATTACAGGATCAGGAAACCATTGAATCGGCCCTTTTCTCCTATCAAATTCCAAGCGATACCTTCATAGATGATCAACCCGGTATGACCTACCAGGCTACACTGGCTGATGGTTCGCCTTTACCAACATGGCTTGATTTTGATACGGCAAGCTTAACCTTGTCGGGTGCCCCAACGATCGGAGATGCCAGTACATTGGACATCAAAATTACAGCCACAGATAGTGATGGGCTGAGTATTTCGGATGTGTTTATCCTGACAACCTATGCGGTCGATGGCGAAGTACTGGTAGGCGATGTTACGCATGATACCGTCTACGGTTCAGACAATGCCGATGTCATTACCGGTGGTGATGGCAATGACACGCTCTATGGTGAAGGTGGCGATGACTGGTTCCTCGTTGATGGCAATGATGGCGCTGATATTGTGAATGGCGGCCTGGGTGTTGATACCCTGCTGGCCACGGATGGCGATGACACCATCGGCTTGAGAGCCTTCTCCGGTGACAACCGGGTTGAAATCATCGATGGTGGTGCCGGTAACGACACCATCGAAGGT